>Ga0182011_10002189_pt1 | contig 16684 bp, 13 predicted proteins | sample 711E1DmetaG_FD_120481 | JGI IMG/M metagenome (GOLD analysis project Ga0182011, IMG submission 120481) | Permafrost microbial communities from Stordalen Mire, Sweden - 711E1D metaG | ecosystem: Environmental > Terrestrial > Soil > Wetlands > Permafrost | place: Sweden: Stordalen | collected... | reverse complement strand
TGCAGCCGAACGCCACCGTCAGATGCGTGAAATGGCGCCGCAGATAGGCTTCCAGAGTCGGTTCCAGCAGCGAGCGGATTTGCGCCAGGAATTGCCCGATCTCGTCGTGCTGTTCGAGCCAGGCGATGACCGCCTGGTCGCGCCCGGTGAGACTGAGAAATCCCGGCTCGCGACCCGGGTTGGGGAGTGCCCGGCAATCAAACACAAATCCGCCGCCATGCCCGGTCTTGTCAGCTGGATAACCCCAGCGGTAGGAAAAGCTTTCAATCCGGACCGTCAGCCGCGGTGCCAGCGGCGCGATCTCGCGCAGGCGGGTGGACGCCACGATCCGCTGCAACGCTTCACCGAGTGCAGGGAGGCGCACCGGCAGCGCGCCGCCCGCCAGCAACCGCTCCAGATTGCGGATGGCGTACGGGACGCTCTGGAGGAAATGCGCCTTGCGTTCATAGAAACCCCGGTAGCCGTACGCCCCCATCGCCTGCAGGATGCGGATGAGCGAGAATCCGCGATAGAATTCCTCGAAGCGATTCCGATCGATCGATGTCAAGGCCGCGGCGGCATCGAGATATTGCTCCTTGAGCCGGTCGCGGAACTCAAACGGCAGATCCGCCTTCGCATCGAGCAACAGGGAGGCAAGATCGTACGGCAGCGCCCCGCGCCGCCCGCCCTGGTAGTCGATAAACCACGGTTGTCCCTCTCGCACCAGGATGTTCCGCGACTGGAAGTCCCGATAGAGGAAGAAATCCGCCGGCGCCTGCAGCAGGAAATCACACAACGCGTCAAAGTCGTTCTCGAGCCGCTGCTCATGAAAAGGCACGTGGGCGAGCTTCAGGAAATAGTACTTGAAGTAGTTGAGGTCCCACCGCATCGACCGCCGGTCGAACGCGCCATGCGGATAGCATAGTCCGTAGTCCAGCCCCTGCCCTGCCTCGATCTGCATCCGCGCCAGCAACCGCACCGCCTGCCCGTAGACCGTGGCCACCACCACGGGAATCTCCCCGGCGGAACCACGCGCCTTCAGCAGCAGTTCGAACAGCGTGGTGTCACCGAGATCCTCCTCCAGGTAGACGCCGGCGGCGAGATCGTCGGCATAGATTTCCGGCACCGGCAGGCCCGCCTTCAGGAAATGGCGCGAGAAGCCGACGAACGCGGCGTTCTCATCGCGGTCGCCGTGTTCGACGCCGATGGCGGTGCGTCCATCGCGCGCACGCAGGCGGAAGAGCTTCCGGTCCGAGCCGTGCGCCGGCAACGGAATCACCTCGCCCGGCGGAGCGCCGAAGCGGTGACTGAAAAGTTCTGCGAGACGGGCGTGCATGAACGCATTCGGGCCAGGGGAATCCCAGCAACCCGGGAAGGGCTGCAATCAAGTTCGCCAGAAGATTGGAGCCCGGGAGAAATACTCCAGCCATTTCAGTCGCTGAGCCGAAGCACGCCAAACGCTGTTCCGTCCGCCGCGAAAGGAAACCTGTAGCCGGGGTCGCCTGGCCCTGAGCCGTTTCGACAAGCTCAAGGCCCCGAGCGTGTCGAGGGGCTTGTCGAACGGGCTGATCCCGGCCCGGCCTCAGCGAGGCCGGCTACAACGCGACTGCGGCCACCCTGGGCAAAGTCGCAGCTCGATTGCGCCGCTCAAAGGACCAGCCAGCTGACGATCTGCGTGACGACGCCAACGAGCTTCGCCCCGGTCGCGATGATGTCGGACACCCGGTCGAGATGGCCGCCCATGTCTTTCAACTGACTGGTGTAGCCCTTGGCCGAGGCAAACGCGCGATCAACCGTCGGGCCCGCCCGGATCGACTGTTGATGAAACATGTTGGTTTCGATCTGCGCCATTTGCGCCGCGAGTTGCTTGGCCTGGATCAAGATCGCCGCACTTTCCACCGGGTCGGCGCACTGGTCATAGGCCCGAAGGAGGGTCTGAATGCTCGCGCTGATTCCATCCTGAAGGTCTTCGAGATCTCCTATGGTCGCCATGATAGTTTATCCTTTCTGGAGCTTCTGGCAAATCTGGACGGTGGTCAGGATTTCGGCGCGCAGTTCCGCGAAGGCGGCGTCGATCGGCCCCGGGGAGCCCTGCGCGAGCGCTGCGTGGGCGGCTGCAGCCTTGTCGAGCGCCGCCGCCAACGAAGTCACGCTCCCGACCAACTGCTTATGATCTTCCTCGACGCCGAGCCAGGCGATGAAATCCTTGATGGCTGCGCGCCGCTCGGCCGGCGTCATGGCGTCGAACCCGGCAATCGCGTCGCCCTTGAACCGCTTGTCGCTCTTCTCCGCGTTCATGGCCTGGAAATTGACCTCGCAAGTCGCCAGCAGGCCGTGCGTCGCCGGCGTCGGAGGACGGCCCACAAATCCAAGCGCATCGATAAGACCGCCAATCACGGCCTGGAAGCTCGGATCAGCGGCCTTCGCGATGGTCCGGGCCTCGCGGCTCGCTTCGTATTTGATCAGAATGCCGCCCAATTCCGCGATGGCCGTCCTGGCGTTGGCGACAGCGGAAACGCTGCTCCCGTTGACGGTTCTGACCAACGATTGAATCTTGAGGCCGAAACTCTCCGACGCCGTGGTGAATGCAGCGGAACTCTTGCCCGACGTGAGATCGCCGAGCGCCGCGCAGTAGGCATCAAGGCCGCTCAGGATGTCGTCCCATGCCGCCACATCAGCGGGCGCGAGCAGGGAGAGATCATCCTTGGAAAACGCAGTGCCGGCGACGCCCCGTTCGATTTGAGCGGGCAGCATCTCCTCGTTGGCCCGCTTGAGGATGCCCATCGTGGCTTTATGACTGGCGTCAATCGCCTGTTGCAGGCAGGCGGCCTGTTTCGTGTCGACGGCCGTACATCCGGCACACCACGCCATTGCCATGAGGCAGACGACAGGTGGCAGACATCGCGGCAGCGCGAGCCGGCGGACCGCCGCAATGGCGAAAACCGCCCGCCCGTCGCGCGATCCAACTGGATACAGCGCACCACCGGGAGCGCATCTCCTGATTGCCGGTAAAGCAGGCTGGGAAGCCTGCGCCACATCCGGCAAGCTTTCGGAACCAGCGACAATCCGGGAATGCGGCGCGCCGCCGGACCTGCGGCAAGCTATGATCGTTTGGGGTAATTGGGACATTTAATCTTCCTGCAATGGAATCGTGTGACCGACCGTCGACTATGGAACCACCATGCATTCCATTTTTTGCAATAAACCGATGGAACTCAAGCAAACAAGATCCGCGCTCTTCGTCAGGGGCGCATCTCCCGATTGACGGTGGCGCAAGTAGCATGGGCGACCTGCCCGCCGTAGCCTCCGGCGAAGGCTGGGTCTTGCCCATGTCCGACGGCCTGAAACAAACCCACGGGCAGATGCCCGTGCCACGGCGGACATCCAGCGCAAGCTTCCCAGCCTGTTTTACCGTCAAACGTCAGACGCGTCTTGTCAGCCGCCCAGCAGGTCCTCGATCCGTTTCTTGGACTCCACGACGTCCGCGGTGCTGACACGGGGATTCAATTCGATCACCAGCACATGGTGGGGCTGCCAGAACTGCCGGACCATCTTGAAATCGATGTGGCCCTTCCCGACCGGTTGATGGTCAAATCCAGCCTCGTCCACGTCATGGAGGTGGCAACCAATGAGCCGCGCCGCGTTCTCCTCCAGCAACCGGCGCTGCGTGATCACGCCCATCCGCTCCTTTATTTCGGCATGCCCGGTGTCGTGCCAGTAGCCGGCCTGTTCCGGTCGCGAGAGGTTCTCCAGGAACTCGGGAAAATCCGCATCCGCCGGCAGTTCCTCGAATCGTTCGCGATTCTCCAGTCCAAGCCGCACGCCTTTTTCGGCAGCGTAGGGCAGGAGTTCGTCCACGCTGCGCCGGGTCTGATCCCAAAATGGCGGCTGGCGACGCCGCACCCGGGCCGTGGTCTTGGCGAGCAGCTTATTGTAACAGGGATCCGTGGCCGGTAAGGCGGCCGGATGGCTGCGGACGTAGCGACGAAGCCGTCGCGCCGGATTGAACCAAAAGAAACGCACGCTGCCGAGGTGGACCACCACGATCGGCGCGCCCACATGCGCCGCAAAGTCGAGCGTCCGCCGGCTGTGCCGCAGCCACTGCTCTTGTTCGTGGCCATGGTCCGCCGGCACGGACGGCTCGAACAGATTGGGCGCGGCATGCACCACGCCAGCCGGCAGCGGGCAGAAATTATGGAGCGAGCTGACCTTGATGAATCCCTGGCCGAGCGCCTTCAGGATTCCCGGCACCAGCGTGATGCGGATGCCATGGCTCAGCTCCACGTGACTGAACCCCAGGCCCGCGATCTCTTCCAGCATCGCACCGCCGTCATGGTGACGGGCGGAGCACCACGCAGTGGAAAGTGACAGGATGGGGTTCACAAAGTTCGGGGCTAAACCCTATGCCCAGCGAGGCGCAGCCTTCTGGCGATTCCCGTCCGTCCGGCACGGCGCGGATCAAAGCCGCGCCCCCGACGCAGACAGGTTTCAGTTCTCGTAGCGCGCCCGGAGCATGGCGGTGAACGCCATCACCTTGTTCTTGCGACGACGGCGCTCACACGGCTTCTCGTAGTAGCGCTTGGCCCGGACATCCTTGATGATGTTCTCGCGGTCCAGCTTCTTCTTTAAACGGCGCAACGCACGATCCACCGGCTCGTTCTTGCGGATCTTGATTTCGATAGGCATGTGATAAGCGGAAGGTTCCGAGGAAAAACGGGTAAGTGTCCAGTTGGAGGTTTTCCCGTCAATCCCTATCTTCCGGGCCCCGGAAGGAAACCTGCCAATGGGGAATGCGGGCTAATCCTCCTCGATCGCCTTGTCGTAGAACTTAACGATATCGCGGAAGTCGTCGCCCTCCATGAACTGCATTGCGGCCTTCGGGTGCTGGTTGAGGTAGCCTGTCAGCAAGTACGGGATGGCGAAGCCCCATCGCAGTTCCTCGCGCATCGGCTCCACGTGATGCTGGAGCGCGTGGAGGATCGGACGCATCTGGAACTTCGGATTATGGAGGAAACTGAGCGCGAGCTCCATTGGGCAGTTGCCGGCGCCGCGGCCGAGCCCCCCGATGCTGGCATCCACGTAATTCGCCCCGAGCACGATCGCCTCGATGGTGTTGGCAAAGGCGAGCTGGAGGTTGTTGTGCGTGTGGATGCCGACCTCCTTGCCCGCGGGTTTGGTGAACTTCTGGAACAGGCACACGAGATCCCGGATCTGCTCGCTGTAGAGGGTGCCGAAGCTGTCCACAACGTAGAGCGTGCCGACCGGCGATTGCATGATCATCTCAAGCGCGCTGGCCAGCTCGCGCTCCGGCACCGTGGACACCGCCATGATGTTGAGTGTCGTCTCGTAACCCTTCGCCGCAGCGTCGTTCACGAGGTCCAGCGCCGCCGGGATCTGGTGAATGTAGGTGGCGATGCGGTACAGATCGACCACGCTTTTCTCCCGCGGCAGAATGTCGGTGTGGTAATCGGTGCGCTCCGCGTCGGCCATGACAGAGATTTTTGTCGCGCCCTTCTTGTCGCCGACCACGCGGCGGATCTCGTCCTCAGTGCAGAACTTCCACGTGCCGTATTGCTTGCGATCGTACATCCGGGCGGTTCCCTTGTAGCCGATCTCCATGTAATCCACGCCGGCGGCGACATCGGCCTCGTAGATCGCCTGCACGAATTCGAGGGAGAAATTATGGTCGTTCATCAAACCACCGTCGCGCACGGTGCAGTCGAGCACCTTGAGCTCAGGACGATAGGTGACCCAGCCTTTGGGGCCGGTGGCATAAGTGGAGGAAGGATGGACCATGGGCAAAAGGTATTGCGCAGAGGGAAACCCGCCTTGGTGCCGCGAAAGCCGTCCCCGTGCAAGCCCCGAAATCGGAACAAAACAGAAGCCCCGAGGGCAATTCTTGTCTTAAGGGGTCTCTTCTTGGCCGCTGCGAACCGCAACATTCGTTCTCAACACTGCCGCCTTCGATGAATCTGTAGGCCACGCCCGGCCGGACGACGCGGTCGATCCATCCTTTCAGGATCGCCGGCGGCTGTCCCCACCAGTTGGCGTGCACGATCACGATTCCATCGGCCTCCGCGATTTCCTGGCAATGCGCGGCCACCGCCGGCGGAAGCACGGCCTTGGAAGAAAGCTCAGCGGCCGTGAGCAGCGGATCGAACCCCTCCCGGTACAGGTCGTGAAACCATGCGGCATGGCCGTTCCGGCGCAATTCCGCGACCGCTGTTTCCGCAATCGCGTGATTGAAACTGCCCGGATCAGGATGGGCCAGGATGACGGATATGTTCATGCCCGATCAGGCGGCTCAGCCGCGCTTGCGCGGGTCGGTCTCGCGGAGTTCCAGGCGTTCTGCGCCCGAGGACGGCGCCGCCGCCGGTTCTCCCGTGGAACGTTTCCGGCGCCCATGATCGCCATCGCTGTAGTACGCGTAATTCTTCGTGTAGTACGCGTAATCGTCGCCCGTGCCTTCCGGCACCTGGCTCAGCACAACGCCCAGAATTGGCGTCTTCAGGCCGTCGATAACCTGGCGCGCGCGCAGGACCATGCTCTGCGGATTGCGGCGATGTTGGATGACCAGCACGACGCCGTCGACCACACTGGTCAATACCGACGCATCGCTGATGCCGATGATCGGCGGCGAATCCAGAATGATCTTGTCGTAGCGACCCTTGCACTGGGTGATGAACTCGCGGAGGCGGTTCACATACAGCAGGCTCAGGGTGAAGTTAACGCCGTCGCCGCTCGCTAGAAAATCGAGCCCGGGACGGCCCTCCTGGCGAATCACATCCTCGGGGCGCGCCCGGCCAAGCAGCACATCCACGAAGCCGGGCCCGCGCGGCTGGCCGAACAACCGGTGCTGCGTGGGCCGCCGGACGTCGGAGTCAACGAGCAACACCCGCTCCCCCGCCCCGGCCATGCAGGACGCCAGCCGGTACGCGACGGTCGACTTGCCCTCGCCCGGTCCCGCCGACAACAGGATCAGGCTGGTGGGCTTGTTGGCGGTCAGCGCCAAATTGATGTTGGTCTGGAGCACCCGAAACGGCTCGGCCTCCGCCGGGTTATCCGGATCCAGTCGCGCTGGATGCTGGTTGACCGGAATCACGCTCAGGACCGGAAGTTGCAGGCGGCCCTCGACGTCCGCGACCGAGCGGAAACTGTTGTCGAAATACTCGATCGCAATCGCCACGCCCACGCCGAGCAGCGATCCGAACACGAGTGCCAGCAGGATGTTCAACCACCACACCGGCTTGCTGGGCCACCGCGCTGGCTCGGCCGAGTTGAGAATCTCGATGGTACGTTTGGGCACCTGGAAATCGATCTCGCGCTGGCGGAGGGTCAGCTTGAGCGTGGTGAGCAGCCGCGACTCGTCGTCCAGCTTCTGCGCGGCTTCCTCAAAGGGTCGCATACGCTCCCGCGCAGACAGGATCTGATCAATCTTGGCTTTTGCCAGCTGGTCTTCCAGCTCGGCCACCCGCGCCCCCGCTTCCTTGTAAGAAATCTCCAACGCTTGCTCGTAGCCCTTCAGCAATCCATCCAGCTGCTCCCTGATCTTGTCCCGGTTCTCCCTCGCCGCCACCAGGTCGGGATGCGCCGAGCCCAACCGGGCTTTGAGGCGGGTCACCATCTGGTCAGCCACCAAGTACGCCTGCAGCAGGTTCTGGATGTTGGTGTCCTGGATCAGCTCAGAGTTGACGAGCGTGAGCCGTTCATCGAAGGGGATGCTCTTGAACCGCTCCCAGCGTGTCTTGCGTCCGATGGTGTCAACCCGCATCGCGATCAGCGAATTCTGCATCTGACGCAACCGGTCGATCTCCATGTCCGAATAGTGCGCATTCAGGTCGACGCCGGAGATGTTCAGGTCCTTGCGCAATTTCTCGACCAGATCCCGTTGCTTCGAGACCGACTCCTCCTGCGCCGTCAGCTGCTTCTTGAGTTCATCCATCCCCTCGCGCTGGCCGGCGGTCGCAAAGCTGATGCGATCCTCGGAGTAAACCTTTGCGATTTCGTTGGCCACGCGGGCCGCGAGCGCGACGTCGCGCGCATAGACATTTATCTCGATCACTGAGGTGCCGCGGCGCGATTCCACCCGCAGCATGCGGTCCACCACGTAACGATAGGCGATGTCGGCGGGCAAGGCTTGACCGTTGTTGATCTCCTGCCCGAGCACCGCGGCGAGCCCCAGATGTTCGATCACCGGGGCAAGGATCTTCTGCGATTGGATGGTCTCGAACTGGTCCTGGATGAAATAGGGATCGTAGTTGGGGCTGCTCTGCGTCTGAAAAAGCTTCACCTCTCCCTCCGGTTTCTCGACGCGGATCTTGGCCGTCGACAGATACCAGCGCGGCAGCATCGCGGTGACCACCAGGGTCGTCAGCAACGCCAGGCTGATGATCATGAAAATCAGCGCCCAACGCAGCCGCAGGAGACCCACGAAGTCCGAGAGAGGCGCACGGTCCTTAGTATCGAAAAGGGAGCCCATGAGGTCTGGTTAGTGGAACGTCGACCACGGCCCGCCAGCAAGCCAATTCACCGGCGCCTGGTGGCAAGGGGTGCATCTCCGAATGTCGGCTGTCCGATGTGGCCTGGGCATCTCGCCCGTGTCTGAAGATCATCCGAACCACGGGCGAGACCGGCCTTCGCCAAGCGCTACGGCGGGCAGGTCGCCCATGCCACTTGCGCCCCCGTCAAAAATAGAGGCTCGCGCTGATGCCCACACGCGACCGGAGCTGTTCGCGGAAAGCCATGTCGGAGGACACATCGTCGTAGTCGTAGGTCGCGCTCAGCGTGAAATTCTTGCGCACCACGTAGGTGACCGCCGCGCCCATCCGTGTGGTAGTTTCGTGGACGTTGGCCACACCCGGGAGCCCCACCAGCGTTGACGGCGCCACGGCCACCGAAGCCGACGTGATGATCGCCGCGGTCAGCGCATGCTGCACATTAATAAAGAAGCGATTGGTTCTCGAGTCCGTGTAATGCTGCGGATCATCGGTCTCCTCCAACGAGTGGGTGTAACCGCCCGAAACGAACGACTGATCGGAATAGCTATAGCGGAACGTCGCCTCGGCGTAGGGGGAGGACGTGCTCGACTCACCGCTCGGACTCCGCTCCTCCAACCCGATGCGACCGGACAAGGTGATTTTCTTCCCCAACGAGTAATCAATTCCTGTTAGCACAAAACTCGAATCCTTGTCCTTGCCGACGCCGGGAACGCGATAATTGATGTTTTGATAGCGATATTCCCCGACCATGGCGGCTTCCGGCACCAGCTTGTAGTTCAGCTCGACCCCTCCAAGATGTTCCATCCGATCGAGGCTATCACCAAGCCGGGCGTCGTCATAGCTGTAATAGATATTGCGATACTTTAAGACGATCCCGGTCTTCGGGCCCAGCACGGTCGTTAACCGCCCGTCAAACTCGTTCCAGGTTACGGACTGGTCCGTATTGAGCGCAACACCGTTCAGCAGCGACTGCGGGTTCCGGTCGACATGAAATGAATCGCTCAGATCGACGTTCGTCACGTCCGAAAACGCCCGCGCCAGGCGCAACACCAGTTCGTGGCTGAGCAACAGCTTGTCGGTCGGCCGGTTTTCGAAGTAATCAAGCGTCGGCTGGTAGGACGCCGACACGAACGTTTGTTTGTCCACCGACACGTTAAACGCCAGTTTCGGAGCTATCGAATAGACCATGCTGTCGATGGCCCCGGTCGCCGCACCGAAGATATTACTGTCGTAATAGGCGCTCGATTGAACCGTTACGACAAACGGCTGGCCCTGTTCCTCCTCCGGAATAGGCGCGTAAACTGCCCGGGCTAGCGCAGGAAAAAGCAGAAGACAAATCCCCAACAGACGCTTGTGTTTCATAAGTCCCTTGGACAACGCAATACGGCAAGAAAATCGATGCGATGCAATGATGATCTTTAGCGAAAAGGGAGAGGAAGAATCGCAGGATCGCGCAAGACAATGAGATTATCCGTCAATTTTTGCGGCCGCACCAGCGGAAACTCCGGCGGCATGCGGCCCGTCACCAGACCGGCATAAACGGGGCCCCACCCCTGGTATTTCTGGAAGCGCCCTTCCGGGGTCATGCCATTGACGGCGAGTTGGGCGAAGAACGGCCGGTCGAGCGTAGTGGGCGTCAACAACAGCAAACCCACGGGCTGTTCCATTGTGATCGAATAGAAATCCCGGATGCGGTCCGGTTGCGCCCACACCCGGTGACGCCCATACCAGGCGAATCCCGCCGGCACGTCGGCCATCACGCCCATGCCCTGCAATCCGCCGCTAAGAGTGATGTCGGCATGGATCCGCATGAACAACGCCGGGTAATAGGGCGGATAATGGAAATGCCAGCGCCGCGGTTCCATGAGGTCGTGCGCCAGGGGCGCCGCCTGCAGCGCCAGCAGCCCAACCGCCGCCAGGCGCCCGTGTTGACCGATCGCCGGATTGCTCTCGACCAGGACAAAGAAGAATCCCGCGCCAAAGACCAGCAATACGGGCAGCAGATAGTAGACCGGCAGCCGGAGACTTTCGCCGGAATTGAGAAAAGGCTGACCCGCCACCAGCAAGACCAAGGCGGCGGTGAACACCCAGCGCAGGTGGTTCGTGGCGGGACGGCGAAACCCATAAAGCAAGCCCGCGACGAAAAAGGCCGACAGGAAATATCCTCCGCCCGACCACAGCCGGTCCTTCAGATTCAACTGCAGGCCGGTCAGGCCCTTGTTGCCGAGCTTGTTGAGGTCGAGCTTTGGCGGTTCGGTCGTGAATAGCGTGCGCTGGACCGAGGGCTCCGCCGTCGGGTCTCCCGCCTTGAGAGCCACATTCTGCCAGGCCAGGCCCACCGGACTGCCGGTCAGCTGGATGTTCCGCACCATCCACGGCGCCGTCGGAAGCAGGAAACCCGCCGCAAGCAACAGCCATGCCAGCCACCTCGCCCGGCCGCGCCATCTCACTCCCGCATAACCCGCCGCCACGACCGTCATCAGCCCGGCCGAATACTCCGCCAGAAAGAGGAGCGCGCACACCCCGCCCAACGCCAGCCACCGCCAACTCGCGACGCGGACCGGCGCCGCAGCGTCCTCCGAGGCATTCTCCGCCGACTCCTCAATCGTGGTCAGCAACTGGAACGTCGCCAGTGTCAGCACCATGAGCAGCGGCAATCCGTCGACCAACACCACCTGCTGCCACGCGCTGACCGAGAACAACAGCGCCAGCATGCTCACCCAGCCCACGCGATCATCGAACAACCGGCGGCCCAGCCGGAAGGTCTGCCACGCGGCGAGCCACAGCAGCGCCAGATTAAGCCCGAGCAGGAAATAGTCCGCGGCAAAGCCGTCCGGCGGCACTGGCGGCGACGCAAACAACGCCTCGCGCCACGCCGTCGGCAACCCCCGCAACCCGGCGGCGATCACCAGGCTGTAGAGCGGCGCGTGGTGGACTTCCGAATACAGCTCCCCGCCCAGCCCCACCCGCTCGTGACGGGCCTCCATCAGCGCCGCCGTCTGCGGAAAATTCACCAGCGTCGTGAAACCCCGGCCCGCCGCGAGCTGGCGACCCATGTCCGCCTGCAGCAGGGTCGTCTCCTGCGCCGGCCCGTGAAACTGCTTGTTGGCCGCCGTCAGCGACAACAGAAGCAACAGGAGAAGCACCGCGCCGCCCCGAATCCAACGGGCGCCTTCGCCAACTTCCATCCAGTGGATCAACTGCTGCATGGCAGGGCGCCGGATCAGCGGTCGATCACGTCAAGCTCCGGCCATTGCGCCAGCTTGCGGTGCAAGGTGCGGCGGCTGATCCCCATGAATCCGGCGGCGCGGGTGCGGTTGCCGCGCGCCTTGACCAGCGCCTCGCGCAGGAGGCGTTTCTCGTTCTCCTCGATCGAAAGCGGGTTGGCAAGTGCAGCAGGGGCCGCCAGGCTCGCGCCGGCCGGCGCCGCTTCCCCGCGGAATTTCGGTTCCAGGTCAAACTCCGGCAGGCTCCCCCCGCGATGCAACACCACTGCATTCTCCACGAAATTCCGCAACTCGCGGATATTGCCCGGCCAGGCGTAGGCTTGAAGATGGCGCATCGCGCCTGGTTCGATGGTCAGCGGGGGCACGTTGTTCTCTTCGCTAAGGATCTTGAGGTAATAATCGAGCAGCAGCGGCACGTCTTCCGGACGGGCGCGCAGCGGCGGCATGGTGATGCGCACCACATTCAGCCGGAAAAACAGGTCCTCGCGGAACGTGCCGTCCTTCACCATCTGATCGAGATTTTTGTTCGTGGCCGCGACCAGCCGCACGTCGAGCGCGATGAGCTTCATGCTGCCGATCCGCTCAATCGCCCTGGTCTCGAGAAACCGGAGCAGCTTAACCTGCGTCGCCAGCGAGATCTCACCGATCTCGTCCAGAAACAGCGTCCCGGTGTCGGCCGCCTCGAAGCGCCCGACGCGCCGCTCGATCGCGCCCGTGAACGCGCCGCGTTCGTGACCAAACAGTTCGCTCTCCAGCAGCGTCGGCGGCAACGCCGCGCAATGGACGGCAACGAAGGGTGCCCGCGCACGCGGGCTGGCCTGGTGGATGGCCTGCGCGATCATTTCTTTGCCCGAGCCGGTCTCGCCGTCGATCAGAACGGTCGCGCGCGAGGGCGCCACGAGTTTCACGCGCTCAATGACGTCGCGAAGCGGACCGGAATGACCCACGATCCCCTCGAAACTGAAGCGGTCGTCCAGCCGTTCGTGCAACTGTTGCACCTCCACCTCCAGGGTCTTCGTCTTGAGCGCCCGCTGGATGAGAATCTCCAGCTTCTCCAGGTTCACCGGCTTGGTGAGGAAATCGAACGCGCCTCGCTTCATCGCCTCCACCGCCGTTTCGATGCTGCCGTACGCCGTCATCATGATCACCACCGGCTTGCCCGGCAGGGAGAGGGCCTTGTCGATGACCTTGAGGCCGGATTTGCCCGGCATGCGCAAGTCGGTGACGATCACGTCGTGTTCCTGCGCCTCCATGAGATTGAAGGCCTCGTCGGCGCTGGCCGCCACCGTGACGTCGTAGTGTTCTTCCAATGCCTGCTGCAGACCCTCGCGGGTGTGCTTCTCGTCGTCGATGATCAGGACGCTGGGGGCCATGGCGCCATTGACGCCACTGCCTCCCCTCTGGTCAACGGGAAATGAGACGGAACGGCACAGTTAGCACCACCGTCCCAGCCCCCCTTGGACCATTTCAAGGAGACGCGACGCCCTCGTCGCGTACATCGCTCGAAAACGCGACGAGAATGTCTGGGGTTTGTCGTGCCGCGAACAAGTACGATCTGTCAAGGTGGAGTGGCACCCGACAGAGGTCGCCCTCCAACAATCCATCCATCGACCGCGGATTCCACGGATGGGCACGGATAAGAACTGGGCTTTCCGTCTCGCTTTCCCGGTTTACGGCCCTCTGTTGCCTTCGTTCACTTCTATGAACTTCTCCGTTCCGGTTCATTGAGGTCGCCGCTCTGGAGCGTCAGCTCTCGCTCGCGCAGGCCGATCAGAACAGTGCATCGGTTTGCGAGCCGGGCTTGGGGCTTTTCACGGCGTCATTGTCGGGAAAGCGTCGGGGAAAAGTGATCTTTTTTGATTCTCAGTGGTGCGCCATGTGGGAATCGAACCCACCTCTCAAGCTTGGGAAGCTCGCGTTCTACCGATGAACTAATGGCGCCCGGCACACCCTGCGTTGGTCACGGCAATCGTGCGGTCATGAAAGTCAAAATTGCGCCCTCGGCAATCCTGAATTGACTGAAGGTGGAACGGCGGGATCCGACGATCCCGCCCCACATCCGACTTCGTCGTCAACTGTAGCTTCGTCGTCCGTCCAGCGCGCTCTTGAGAGTGACAGAGTCCGCGTACAACACGCCGCCGCCGCTCGGCAGCCCAAATCCGATGCGCGTCACCTTCACTTGGCCCGCCGGCACCCGATCCACCAGGTAATGGCAGGTGGCTTCACCCTCGACGTCGTTGGACAGGGCAAGGATGAGCTCATGAATCTCTCCGGCTTCGATGCGCGCGACCAGCGAGGCAAGATTCAGATGCTCCGGACCCACGCCCTGGATCGGCGAAAGCTTGCCATGAAGCACGTGATAGGTGCCGCGGAATGCGCCCGAGCGCTCGATGGCAACCAGGTCGGGCACGTGCTCGACGACACAGACCACCTCAGACGGCCTTCTTTCATCGGCGCAGATTGCGCATCGCTCTCCTTCCGCCAGATTCCCGCACCGCTCACACCGGCGCACCGCCGCGGCGGCCGACTGCAACGCCTCCACCAAAGCAGGCAATCGTTCCGGGCGCTCCACAAGCAGATGCAGCGCAATCCGCTCGGCAGACCGGTAACCCACCCCCGGCAATTGCTTCAGGTGCTTCTGCAGCTTTTCAAACGCGGGGGTCACGTTAATTGTTGATTTGCGATTTCCGAATGCCGTGTTTTCGCCCGGCGAAAACACTTAGGATTTGGCTGAGCCCGGCTCAGCCAAATCCTGGCACCTGAAAGGCCGCGGTGACCTTCTGCATCTCGGCATCATACTGCGTCTTGGCCTGTTTCGTGGCGTCCTGCAGCGCGAGCAGCAGGGTCTCTTCCACGAATTTGGGATCCTCCTTGAGAAATTCAGGATCGAGCTTCAACGCGAGCAACTTGCCCGAGGTGCTGATCTTCAGCGCCACGGCTCCGCCGCCGGCCGTGACATCGATTTCCTTGGTTTCAAGCTGCGCCTGGAGCGATTCCATCTGGCGCTGCATCTTCTGGGCTTGTTTGAGGAGCTTGCCGACACCGGGCATGGGAGAAATGGGTTCGGAGGGTTAAGATCGGATTGCTAGTCGTTCCCAATCGCCGCCGTTCTTCAAGCACTTAATGACGCAGCCCCCTCATTGAGCGGCTGGCCATCCGCTTCCACGGCAACCACGATTCGGATGGATGACGAGGTCCTCCAGATCCGGCGTAAAGCTGGAAGAGGAGGCTTTACAGATTCTCCATGGCCATTTTCCATGCCAGAGTCCCAACACTCCCGTGATTCCGCCCATAAAGACCACCCGCATTGGACCACCCTGGTTTCTGTTGTCCCTAATCGGACTGGGAGTCCTGGCGCTCGCGCCGGAACTTGTTTTGTTCGTAAAGAACCACGAGGACCTGAAATACTTCGCCCCTATTTGTTATTATGAGGGGATTGTGTCGTTTCTGCTCTTGGTCCCGGCCATGTGGCTGGGAAGAGTCTTGTCCCGGCTCTGGATTCTCGTGGTTGGCAGCGCCATGGGTTTTGCAACCTTGATCGTAGGCTTCCAGGCCGAATGCATTGGAGCGCGATGGGATCTGACCGCACACAACGCTTTGATGCAGACCTATTCGGCCGAAGCATGGAGCTATCTGCGCTCGTTCGCTTCATTCGGCAGCATCGCATTCGTTGCCGCCGTTGCAGCCGGCTTCGTCATCTGCGTTCTTGTCAACGTTCGTTCGCAGCTTCCATCCCGGCGCGTTGCGCTCGGTGTGCTTCTGCTCGGCCTGGCATTGGCTGCATACGGTGTGCGCAACCTCATCCGCTATGAACGGGTACCGCTCAAGACCATACAGCTGACCGACGGCACCGAACTCCGGATCGCCGGAATAGGCATCAATAGCTTTCATCCGGTCACCCTTTTCGCGCTCACCCAATATAATTATCTGACGACTCACGCGTATTATTTGAAGGTCTATCAGCTCCGGGGGCAGCAACGTGCCCAGTTGGCTGGCGCTGTGCCAATCCCCGGGGAAACCGTTCCGCGGCTGGTCGTGGTCGTCCTTGGGGAATCGGCTAATCGCCTCCACTGGTCGCTTTACGGCTATCCGCGCCAAACAACGCCGTGTCTTGAGAAGTTGAAAGATGAATTGCTCGTATTCTCGGACGTAATTTCCACGTGTGTGGGAACCGAAGGTTCATTCAATGCGATGCTGACGACCACCGGTTCTGCGATCCCGATTTTCCCACTGTTCTCACAGGCGGGCTATAAAACGCACTGGCTTTCCGCCCAATACAGCCAGGGCGAAAATGACGTTGAGGTGGCGGCCTTGGTGCAGTCCTGCGACGAACGCGTGTTCTTGAATGGGGCTTTTGACGAAGTCCTCCTGCCGTTTGTCAGCCGGGCCGCAGCCGAACCTGGAAAGCAATTGATCTTCGTCAACCTGTTCGGCAGCCATGTTCGTTATCGAGATCGTTATCCGGCTCGATTTGCCCTATTCCACGGTGAAACTAAACGCGACAAGCTGCGTTCAGACTACGACAACTCGATCCTCTACACGGACCATGTCCTGTCTGAAATGATCAAGGCTCTGAAAAGCCGACATGAGCCCACGTGCCTCCTTTATGTGAGCGACCATGGCGAAGACGTGTATGACTCCCGGCCGGACGAATACCTCTTTCGAAGCGACGCCGTCGCTACCGATCCCATGTACCAGGTGCCATTCTTCGTCTGGCTGTCTCCCGAGTATATCCAAGGCAACGGCGAATTCTCCCGGATTGTGGCGGCGTCACGAACGAAGAAATACCAGACATACGCCGTTTACCATGCATTGCTCGACATGGCCCGCCTAAGGCATCCCCTGTATGACTCAAGAGCCAGCTTGTTTTCTCGTGATCACATCGAACGCGAGCGTCGGGTCGGCGTTTCGGGCCGACTCTACGACAGATAGCCAGCCGGCCTTCGCTCCACCCAGGTCAGAATCGATCGCCGCCCGTCA
>Ga0182011_10002187_pt1 | contig 16687 bp, 14 predicted proteins | sample 711E1DmetaG_FD_120481 | JGI IMG/M metagenome (GOLD analysis project Ga0182011, IMG submission 120481) | Permafrost microbial communities from Stordalen Mire, Sweden - 711E1D metaG | ecosystem: Environmental > Terrestrial > Soil > Wetlands > Permafrost | place: Sweden: Stordalen | collected... | reverse complement strand
GGGAATCAGGTGCCCGCCGAGATTCGCGATTTCATATTCCCGTGGCTCACGCACGTCGAGCAGGAACACGCCTTCTCCGCGGTCGAGCATCGCCTTAAGCGCTGCAACGGAGATCGCGCTCTCACCATCCCCCGGGCCTGCGGCCGGCGGAGGCTCGATCCCGCAAAACCGTTCATAGTCGATCAGCCCGGTGATTGAAGCGTTGTCGCCGCATATCGCGCACTCCGGATTCCGGCGCAGTTTGAGCTCGCGGGTCCTCATCGTCAGCGCGTCGAAAAGAAGAAGGCGCCCGACCAGAGACTCTCCGATCCCCAGAATGAACTTCACGGTTTCAGCCGCCTGTATCGTCCCTATGATCCCCGGAAGCACCCCCAGCACTCCTCCTTCGGCGCAGCTCGGGACCAGCCCCGGGGGAGGCGGGTCCGCGTACAGGCACCGGTAGCACGGTCCGCCCGGAGCGGAGAAAACGGAGACCTGCCCTTCAAACCGGAATATGCTCCCGTACACATTGGGCTTCTTCAAAAGAACGCATGCATCATTGACCAGGTAGCGCGTCGGGAAATTATCGGTCCCGTCCGCGACCAGGTCGAAGCCGCCGAGTATCCCGAGGGCGTTCGCAGAGGTCAGGTGCGTGTCGAACAGCTCTATCTCGACGTTCGGGTTGATGGAACGTATCCTGTCCCTCGCAGAATCCAGCTTCGGCCTCCCGACATCCGCCGTGGAGTGCAGGACCTGGCGCTGCAGGTTTGACTCGTCCACGACATCGAAATCGACAATACCGATCCTGCCGATCCCTGCCGCCGCGAGGTAGAGCGCCAGCGGAGAACCGAGTCCCCCGGCCCCCACAAGCAATACGCTCGCGGCTTTCAACTTCATCTGCCCTTCAAGGCCCACTTCCGGGAGGATGAGATGGCGGCCGTACCGCCTGATCTCTTCCCGTGAGAGGCGAATGTCCGTTCGGGACCCCCTGCCGCCTGTTTCTCTCATTATCAGCTCCTTCCGCCGGCTATCGACGGGATGATGCTCACGGTGTCCTTTTCCGAGACCTGCGTCTGTTCCTTTTGCAGATACCGGATGTCCTCGTCGTTCACGTACACGTTAACGAAGTTCCTGATCGAACCCGTGTCGTCGAAGAGGTGTTTTTTCAGCGAAGGGTACGTTGCAGTGAGCCCCCGGAAGAGCTCACCGACGGTGTTCCCCTCGAGAAGGACGCTCTCCTTTTTTTCAGTGTACGCCCGGAGCGGTGTAGGGATCAATACCCGAGTTGCCATTATCCTCGATCTCCTGGTGTGGTGTGTGCCCGCGTTGATCCGGCATGCCCGGTGTTTTCGCGAGCGGGTCCGGCGGCGACCCGTTCAACGCTGTTCATGATTTCTTCATCGAACCCCGAACGGTCTTCCTTCAGCACCCATGACTTGACTGCCGCGGGGATCCTCCCCTCCACGGCGACGATAACGTACGAACACCAGGGCCACGCGTGCTCAAGGTCGAATTGCGACGGCGTTGCCGGATGATCGGGGTGGGAATGATAGAACCCCATTACTCCCAGCCCCTCGGCACCGGCGGCAGCCTCCGCCTTCGCGTACTCCCCGGGCGTGATGAGAAATCTCCGGGTCCGGTTCTCTTCCCTGGCGTTCCCGATCCGGACGACGTCGAGAACCTCCTTCCCCGTCTCACCGGCCGTGCCAACGAGAATGCCGCAGCATTCTTCGGGATACGCCTCCATGGCATGTACCTTTATCTTGTGGAGTGCCGTGTGCGTCAATGCTATCGTCGGGGATATCTTTGCAAACAGGGGGTCGATCATCGGGTCACTCCTCCCAGAATCGCTCACTGAGGTATCTGCTTCCGTGGTCGGGAAATACCGTGACAACCACTCCTTCCTCCAATCGTTGTGCAACCTGCAGGGCGGCCACCATGGAGGCCGCGGAGGAGGTGCCCACCAGCAACCCCTCTTTTTTCGCCAGACGCCTCGCCATTTCATGCGCGGCGCCGGTCGAGACCTCCAGGTGTTCGTCCGCCAGCTTCATGTCGTAAATGCCCGGAACCATGGCCGTCTGGAGATGCTTCAATCCCTCCAGACCGTGAAGCGGCGTGTCGGGTTGAAACGAGATGCAGCGAATCGCCGCATTGAGCTCCTTCAGGCGACGGGCCGTGCCGATAAAAGTCCCCGAAGTCCCTATGCCGGCAACAAAGTGCGTGATTGCCTTTCCGCTCTGGTTGTAGATCTCGAATGCGGTGGTCCTGTAATGAGCCTGCCAGTTGGCGGGATTGTTGTATTGATCGGGATAGAAGTATTCATCCGGGCGATCCGCCACGAGCTTCTTCACATAGAGCTGTGCGCCGTCCGTCCCTTCGAGAGGGTCGGTGTATGTGACGTCCGCTCCGTAGGCGAACAGGATCCGTTTCCGTTCGGGGCCGGCGTTGGCCGGGACGGCGAGCTCCACGCGATATCCGAGAGCAGCGCCGATCATCGCATAAGCGATCCCGGTATTTCCGCTCGTAGCGTCAATTATGGTCTTTCCCATCGCGAGGGCACCGCTCCGCTCCCCTTCCCGTATCATGCTGAGCGCCGCCCTGTCCTTGACAGAACCGCCGGGGTTGTACCATTCCGCCTTGGCGAATATCTCAACCCGGGGGGAGATCCCCGGAAACCGCGGGAGCCTCAGGAGGGGGGTATTCCCTATCCGCTGAACGAGGGTGGGGGCGCCGACGGATGTATATGTGAAAGAATCTGGCATTTTAACTACAGTGAGTCGAATCCTCTATTTGAAAGAACGAAGAGATCGGGAAATACGTTTGAGAATGGGTGTCAGAACCCGGCGTCAACAGGGGTGAGGACAACAGCAACATGCAAGCGGGGTTATGCAGAGAGACATATCAGAAAGTACTTCGGGGTCGGCAGTCGATATGCGTGGACGGTTCATATGGTAATTTAGTCAAAAATGGGGTATTGTCAAATTTGCCCACAATTCATATACTGTCGGACCGGGAGGACGCAAATGCCAACCACCAGTAAGAACACGTGATGGGCTTGCCAGGTTCCATCAAAAGAGCGGAACAGCGGCCCGGACCGCTCCTGCGGATGGACCTGCCGGCGGCCCGTGAGCGTGCACTCCTTATATTTGCCGCACTCCCGAAACCCGGCGATGTGAAAAAACGGCTCGCCCGGGAAATCGGCGTCCAGCCAGCAACGACACTCTACAATGAGCTTGCGCTCCACACCTTCCGGATCGGGCAGGATGCCCTTGACAGAGGATGGATGGTATTTCTCTTCTATGACCCGAAAGTGAAGGAGGGAGAGGTGCGCCAGTGGGTCAAGAGAGATTTCCACTACGTCGCAGAGGGGGGTGCAAATCCGGGCGCACGCATACAGCACGCGTTCGACTATACCTTTCATCATCGCGCGGGAAAAGCGGTGGTGATAAGCAGCGATATCCCGGGGATGGACATTGCCCTCCTTGAGGATGCTTCAAGCAGGCTCGACAGAAACGATGTGGTGATCGGGCCGGCAACCGACGGCGGTTGCTACCTGCTCGGCATGAAACCTCCAACCAAGGGAATATTCCGTGATCTCCCCTGGGGGACGTCCCTGGTCTACCGGGAAGCGTCAGAAAGGGTCCGGAGGCTGGGCCTCGCACAATCGACTCTCCCTCCTCTCAACGACGTGGACACGGCAGAGGCGTACAGGAAGTATCTCATGAAAAAACAGAAGGGCTAGAAAGGAGTTATTTCCATACCATTAAGCTTCATTCGACACCCACCAGCGTGTATGGGCCTTTCGGAATGACACTGATCGAGGCGTCGGGACCGAATTTCCTGAATCCATCCTCGAGGGCTTCCTCTACGGACGAGGCCGTCCTGATGAAGAGGTCGTGACCAAACCTGGCGGCAACGTTCGGGGAGACGAGCACGACGTCGGCCTGCCTGGCAGCTTTTGCACATTCCTCCAATTGCCACTGATCGATGATGACGGGGTTCGCCGTAATGGTCCCGACGAACGCGTCCACCGTGCGGTAGGCAGTCGCCATCGACGTGAACTCAGGGCTCCCCAGGCCTTCCTCACACTTGGCCGCCACGATCAGCATCCCCCCTCTCTTCACGACCGGGAGTGCCGCCGTGATCCCCTTCACCGATTGATAATACGTGAGATCCAGCGGATAGCCCGCACTCGTCGTGATAACGATGTCGGCCTGCCGGGGCGCAATCGCTTTCACAGATTCGCGCACGAAATCAATCCCCTTCGCATGTGCGATCTCCGGATCCCCCGCAAACATCCCTGTTATCGCGCCGTTGACATCAAGCGATACATTGACGATGAAGTCATGGCCTGCTTTTCGCGCGATCTCGAGGAGCTCGTGATGGAGCGGATTATTATCGATCGAGCCCTCGCAGCAGGCAGGATTCTCAAGGAAAAAAGGGCTGTGAAGCGCCTTGATCGTGAGCTCACCGGCACACCCGGGAGCAACGAGTTTCCGCCCCCCCGAGAAACCGGCCATGAGGTGGGGCTCGATAAATCCGGTCGTAAGCTTCAGGTCGGATTCACAATACTCCCTGTCAATATAGACAGGCGTATTTCGGGATGTAACTCCGCGGTATTGCTGCTCCTCCGGCACGCGGGCGTGATGGTCAATGACCCTGTAGTCGCGCAGTATCCGTTCTCCCACCATGAGCGTGAGCTCACCCGGGGTGCTGGAGCGATGGAGGCCGGTGGCGACCAGAATCGTGATGTCCCCCCGGCGGATCTGACTCTCTTCAAGAGTCCTGAGAATCGGAGGAAGGAGGACTTTGTTGGGGACGGGACGCGTGACGTCGCAAATGACGATACAGGCCGATTTCGCTCCCTGTGCAATTTCTGCCAGGGGCCGGCCCCCTGCCGGTATCCTGAGTTGCCTCTCCAGCTCTCCCGCGGGATCAGGGAGAGGAGCCGTCTGCGGCATCGTCAACACTTTCAGGAGATTGTGTTCGGGGATTTCGATATCCATCCCCTCTCTGCCGAAGGCCAGATGGATTTTCATGCGGTCCCTCCGGGACGTGTGCACCTGTCAACGAGATACACGATCGATCTATAGCTGAGACCGCTGTGAAGTGAGAGCCCGATTTCGCATGTCCTGCTTGTCGAATACCCTCCGGCACAATCCCGGGGGATCCCCGATTTGAGACCGGCGAGCGCCGACGCATTCAACTCCGGAAACGTGAAGCCCCTGTCTCCCGCCCATCCGCAGCATCCGACGCCATCAGGAACTATCACGCGCTCCGCACACATCTCTGCCAGTTTCCTGAACCGCGGAGAGAGACCCATTTTGGCGGAGCTGCACGTCGTGTGTATGGCCACAGTCTCGGGAAGTTTCCTGAATTCCAATCTCTCCGGCAAATACTTCAATATGAACCCGACCGGCTCATAGAGATCCAGACGCTTGTCGAGCGTCTCCCGCATCCTGTACAGACAGGGGCTCATATCCGCGTACACAGGAATTTCACCATTATGTGACGCGTCCAGGAGCGCCCGGTTCAATTCATCCGCCTTCATCAATCCTTCCTCTTTGAATCCCTTGCTGTCGAACGCCATCCCGCAGCAGAGGCCCGAGAGGTCCTTCGGAAACACCACCTGATAGCCGGCCTTCTCGAGAAGCGCAACCGTCTTGTGCGTGAGCGGGGCCTCCCGACCGTAGTCGCGCGACGTCCCCATCGTACGGTTGATGCAACTCGGGAAGTAGACAACTTTAGATTGCTTCGCTACGCCCGCAATGACAGGGTTTAAGGAGAGGCGGACGGCAGCGGGCATGGAGGACGGAAGCCGGGCGGCGGCGCTGAGGGACGGAAGCCGGGCGGCCCCCCGGGGCATATATTCGTTCCAGAGGGGAATCCTGTTCCCTGAAAGTTTGCGCAGAGCCAGGCCGCCCCCCCCCATCAGTTTCGTGCCGAGCAACGCATGCGAGGCACCGACAATGCTCAGCATGACGCTCAGTGCCCCGGTGACGGCCGGCATATTCCTGGCGAGCGTCCGCGCAACTGCGTGAGCGAACGGACCCGTCTGATGCCACCGGATGTACTTTATCATTTTCCCGGTGTCGATATTGACGGGGCATGCCGTCGAGCAGAGTCCGTCCGTGGCACAGGTCTCGACGCCTTCGTACCGGTACGCGTCGCTCAGGGCCGCGAGCCTGCCGGGAGATTCGCCTGAGGCCTTGAGCCTGGACATTTCCCTGTACACGACAATCCTCTGCCTCGGCGTGAGCGTGAGGTCCTTCGAGGGACACTGCACTTCGCAAAATCCGCACTCGATGCACTTGTCGATGATCTCGTGTGCCGGGGGAAGGGGCTTGAGGTTCCGGAGATGCACCTGAGGGTCGTTGTTGATCACCACGCCCGGATTGATCAGGTTTTCCGGGTCGAAGACCGACTTGATCTCTTTCATCAATGCGTATGCCTCGGCGCCCCACTCGAGCTCGACAAACGGGGCCATGTTCCTGCCGGTGCCATGTTCCGCCTTGAGCGAGCCGTCGTATTTCCTGACCACCATCGCCGTCACTTCATCGATGAAGTCGCTGTAGCGGCGTACTTCGGAGGGGACATTGAAATCCTGCTTGAACACAAAATGAAGGTTCCCATCCAGCGCATGGCCGAAAAGGATGGCGTCCCGGTAGCCGTGCTTCACGAAGAGTCTCCGGAGATCAACGGAGGCTTCAGCGAGGCGGGGGACGGGGAACGCAACGTCTTCTATTATTACCGCCGTTCCCGTCTTTCGCATCGCTCCCACGGAAGGAAAGAGCCCTTTCCGGATATTCCAGAGTTTCTCGTATTCGGCGGGAACGCTCGTGAACTGAAGCGGACGGACTTTCGGGAGATAGTCGAGTGCCCGGGAGATGACCCCGACATGGTCCGCAAGGCCGGAGGGATCTGGAGCGCGTGTCTCGACCAGAAGCGACGCGACGCTTTCGCCCAGTCCGGGGAGGTATTCCGGCATCCCTTCCTTCCCTTCCACGGAACGGAGCGACTCCCTGTCCATCAGCTCTACGGCATCCACGCTGCATGTCTTCAGGACGGGGACGGCTCTGCAGGCGGTTTCGATATCCGGAAAAATGATCAGTCCGCTTGCCTTGCATGGGAGATCGGGGACGGTGTTGTACGTGACTTCGGCGATAAATCCCAGCGTCCCTTCCGAACCGATCATGAGGCGCTGCAGGATGTCGATGGGATCATCGAAATCCACAAGGGCATTGAGGCTGTACCCGGTGGTATTCTTCATCTTGTACTTGAGGCGAATCCTTGAGGCGAGGCGTTCGTTGGATTTCGTCCGACCCGCTATTTCCGTGATCCGCCGGAGAAGCTCACTGTGCGTACGGGCGAACTCCTCCCTGCTCTCCGGGTCGCCCGTGTCCAGAGCCGCCCCGTCACCGAATATGATCCTCATCGAGGCGACCGTCCGGTAACTGTTCTGTGCCGTTCCGCAGCACATTCCGCTGGCATTGTTCGCGGCAATACCTCCTATCATCGCGGAATTGATCGAAGCGGGATCGGGACCGATTTTCTTCCCGTATGGGGCGAGATACGCATTGGCATGGGCCCCGACGACTCCAGGCTGGAGCGTGATCCTGGAGGCATCTTCGTTGATGCACCAGCGTTTCCATGAACCGGCCAGGAGTATCAGAATCGAATCAGAGAGCGACTGTCCGGAGAGGCTGGTCCCCGCCGCACGGAAGGTGACGGGGAGCCGGAGCCGACGCGATTCCGCCAGAACACGGATGAGCTCCTCCTCCGACTCGACCTTGACGACGAGGTTCGGGATGAGCCGGTAGAAACTGGCATCGGTCCCGTAGGCGAGCGTGCTCAGTTCATCGTGGAGGAGGCGGGGTGGCGGGAGGAACGTACTTAACGAAGCATGAAACTCGGAATATTTGCCGGGAAGCATGGGATGAGGAGGTGAGACAACGGGAGAACTCACTTGTTATCTGGCGGGGGGGGAGGCGGTGAAGGTGGATCCTTCATGGATTTCTCGACCCCTTCCTGGATATCCTTCATCGCGTTCTTGAATTCGCGTATCCCTTTCCCGAGATTTTTGCCGAGCTCGGGCATCTTCTTCGGACCGAAGAAAATCAGGATCACAAATAGAATGACCAGGAGCTCGCCGCCGCCCACGTTTTCAAACATGTCCCTTCCTCCGCATTATATTATTGGACAAATATATTGCAGTTTCGGTTTATTTGCAAGAAATTGACCGGAACGACCCGGAATTCCAATGAAACGAGCGTTCGCACTTCTCTTCATCATCGTCGGCACTGCAGTGGCCTTCGCCGGGACCCCCGGAGTAACCACGGGAATCGAGGTTTTGCGCGGTGAGCAGTTCACACCATTGAAAGGGAAACGGGTCGGTTTGATCACGAACCCGACAGGCGTCGATTCCAGACTCCGTTCCACGATAGACATACTCAAGTCCGCCCCCGGTGTGAACCTCGTAGCCCTCTTCGGGCCGGAACACGGCGTTCGGGGGGATCACGACGCCGGGACCAGCGTGGAGTCGTACACGGACAAGGAAACCGGACTGCCGGTCTATTCTCTCTACGGCAAGACGCGAAAGGCGACGCCGGAGATGCTGAAGGGGATCGACGTGCTCGTCTACGACATACAGGATATCGGGTGCAGGTCGTATACGTTCATAAGCACGATGGGGCTCGCGATGGAAGCGGCCGCTGAGAACAAGATCCCGTTCGTCGTTCTCGACAGGCCGAACCCTCTCGGGGGGTTGAGGATGGAAGGGAACCTGGTGGCAAAGGGATTCGAGTCCTTCGTCAGCCAGTATCCCATCCCGTATGTCTACGGCCTCACGTGCGGGGAGCTCGCCAGGTATCTGAACGACGAGGGCTTGCTCGCAGGGGCGGCGCGGTGCTCCCTGACGGTGATACCGATGAAAGGATGGAAACGGGGGATGACATTCGCTGGAACCGGGCTCCCCTGGGTACCCACCTCGCCGCATATACCGGAGGCCCGCTCTCCCGAATACTATGTCTGCTCGGGAATGCTGGGGGAGCTTGGCGTAGTCTCCGAAGGAGTCGGCTATACCGTCCCGTTCCAGCTGTTCGCAGCCGGGTGGATCGATCCGAAAGCGGTCGCCGATAAATTGAACATGCTGGAACTTCCCGGCGTGCTGTTCCGGCCGATAATCTTCAACCCGTTTTATGGAAAGTTCAAGGAGCAGGAGCTGCACGGCGTACAGGTGCACATTGCGCCGGGTTCGACCGTGAACCTGATGAGCATACAGTTTCTGTTCATGCAGGTCAACAACGAACTGTATCCGGAGAAGAACCCGTTTTCACTGGCCGATCCGGGACGGCTCAGATCATTCGACAGGGTCGCCGGCAGCGACAGCGTGAGGCTTCTCTTTACACAACGGATGATGTATGAGGACGTGAAACCGTTCATGGAGAAGGGCCTGAACCAGTTCAAGGAAAGAGCAAAAAAGTACATGCTCTACTGAAGGCGGGCAGGGGCGAACGTTGCGTTTCCGGACATGCGTCGGTGTCCTGGCCGGGAAATTGCGTGCCTGGCTCGTGTATCTCCCATCCTGAGAGAGAACCATGAAAACCTCGAAGATTGTCGCCGTTGTTCTCGTCGCGGGCCTGATGGCCGGCGGATGCGGCAAGAAGCCGGATGAAAAGAAAGCCGTTGCTGGCTCCGATTCGACAGCGGGATCGGCGTACGACACGTCGCTCTCACCTCAAAGCAAACCAGTCATCGTCAAGCTCATCACCTGGCCGGATTCACTGACGCCCCAGCCCGGGGACGTTCCGCCTTGGATCACCTGGAATTTCTTCGATTCCACCTCAAGGCGAAAATTCTCCCCGGTCGAGATGAGTGTTCTCTCCCGCGAAGGATTCTTCGTCGAGGACGTCCCCCCCGCCTCCGAAGTAATGACCGACGACATGGTCGATCGCTACGGCGATCTCTACGTGTTCAACTACGGGCAAAGCTACAGTACGATTCCCGTGTTCATTTCCTCCGACTTCCTGATGCATGTCTTCCACGTCGAGTTCGACCGGATGTTCCAGAGCGTCGAGCAGAAACGATTCCTCCCCCTCCTGGAAGAACTTACCTCGAACCTGCTCCGATTGAGCGTCGAGCAGACACAGAGATCTGCAACGCCGCTTATGCGGAGCGCTTCGGCGAGGAATGTTGCCTACCTTTCGGTCGCCGCAAAGCTCCTCAACGATTCCGTTGACGTCCCGCAGGAAGCGAAAGAGCTCGCGGGGTGGGAACTCCGGCTTATCAACGACGCCTCGGGGTTCCACGACTCGCCGCTTATGGGATTCCAGGAAGATTACACACAGTACAAACCCCGGGGTCACTATACGATTAATAGGGACCTGACACGGTATTTCAGGGCGATGATGTGGTACGGGAGAAGATCATTTGCCACGACGTCGGATACGCTGACGCTCCAGGCGCTGCTCCTGACGCAACTCCTGAACAAGCCTGAGATCCTCTCCGTCTGGGAGAGGATATACAAACCCACAGAGTTTGTAGCCGGAGAATCGGATGACCTGTCAGTCTATGATTACGCGGAAATAATGAGGGTCATATATGGGGAAATTCTCAATCCCGCAGAGCTGGCCGATACGACAAAGCTCCACCGTTTCATGGATGAGGCTTCACGCCACGCGTCACCCAGGATTTCAGGAAACAGGCTATCCGACCGTCTCGCTCCCGGGTCGATTGCACGTGGATTCCGGGTTATGGGCCAGCGTTCCGTCCCGGACGCCTATATCTTCTCGGAAGTAACATCTCCCCGCGTCGGCACAGACGATCGACCGCGGAACATGCCGACCGTGCTTGACGTCATGAGCATACTCGGGTCCCCAATCGCCGACGAACTTGTGCACACGGACGCATCCATCCCCAACTACGCCGAGCAGATGCAGAAGCTGAAGACTGAATTCAGCGATTACCCTCCACAGCTGTGGACATCGAACCTCTACTGGTGCTGGCTCAATACGCTCAGGCCGCTCATGCAGGAGAAGGGACCGGGATTTCCGTACTTCATGAGAGGGCGGAAATGGGCGACAAAGGGGCTGCTGACGGCCGTCGGATCGTGGACGGAATTGAAGCACGACACGTTCCTCCTCTCCAAGCAAAGTTATGCAGAAATGGGAGAGGGAGAGGACGAGGAGATACCGAAGCCGCCTCCACCACCCAGGAGTTACGTCGAGCCGGACCTCGAGTTCTTCAACAAGATGGTGTACCTTGTCGACAGAACGAGAACGCGGTTTGCCGGGATGGGGCTCCTCCCCGCCGAATACGAAAAGAAGCTCGGCATATTCTACGATCAGCTTCTCAACCTCCGCTCAATCGCGCAGAAGGAACTCCTGAACGCAGGCATAACCGTGGAAGAATACGAATCGATGCTCCTTTTCGCGCAGAAGATATCGGGCATCATTCTCCCGGAAGATGCGGGAGACATTATCGAAGAGCAATACAAGCAGATGGCGCTTGTCACAGATACACACACCGATGCGTCCGCAACGATGAAAGCCCTGGAAAATGCCGTCGGAGCACCTCAACGCATATACGTCGCGGTGAAGGATGATTCCGGGGGCTCACGCATCTGCGTCGGTTATGTCTACAGTGTGTATGAATTCGCGCAACCCGTAAGCAACCGTCTGACGGACGAGCAGTGGAAAGGGATGGTATACGCAAAGAACCGGCGCCCGCTGGAGTCAAAGGAACCTGATTGGGCGCGAGGACTTCGATCGATGCCGCGGCGTTGAAAAGTGCTTTCCCCATATTCGTCGCAGGAACGGCGTTTTGCCTTGCCGCCTTTACTTCAATTGCCCCCGTGAGGGGCGACCGGGGTCATGGTCTCGATTTCGATATGCCCGCCGGCTCGAGGGGAGAGACGCTGCGCCGCTCACGCCCCTTCTATCTCTCATACCAGTACTCATCGTTCGCCGACGATACAGTCCTTTATTCCGGCGCATACAGGCACGCCGAGAAGCTCCCTGGAGGCGGGTGGGAGGCAGGAAGGATCCGCGGCGGGACGATAGTGGCCGGAACAATTTCACACCATCTGTTTGTCCGGGATCTGATTGCGCAATATTTCATCGAGCTCGCCCGGCGCGTGAATCCGAGAACGATCATCCTCATCGGGCCGAATCACCATGCGCGGGGGCACTCCCCCATTGCACTCTCAGTACTCCGGTGGAGGACCCCGTTCGGGTTCGTCGAACCCGATTCAGAAGTCATCCGGAAACTGTCGCAAACCGGCCTCGCCCGCGTGGAGGAGGAGGCGTTCGTGAATGAACATTCCATCGGGGCTCTCGTCCCGTTTATCCGGCGGACATTCCCCGGCACACGGATCGTACCGATCATATTCAAAAAGGCCGCAAACCGGGAGAATTGCGTGAAACTCGCCGGCGTGATTGCCGGCCTCACGAACCGTCCGCTTGTCCTTGCGAGCCTGGACTTTTCACACTATAGGACAAGCAGGGAGGCAGAAAGGGAAGACGTCGCAAGCCTGGGTGTCCTCCGCTCACTTTCGAAGAAGCGGATCGACGAGGCGTTTGTCGATTCACGACCAGCAATGCTGACGCTTATCGCGCTCTGCAAGAATATCGGGGCAAACACGGTCGAGATCGTGCAGCACACCAACTCAGGGATACTATCGCACAATCCCGGGGTAGCGTGCACAAGCTATATCAATGCATTTTTCAGTAAGCAGGGCGAGAAGGAGGAACAATGAAACCCGCCGGTTTGCTTCTGTCTGCAATATTGCTTCCTGGATGCATTGACATCCCCTCCGAACCTCCGGACGCGCCAAGCCAGATCATTGTCAACGTCCACTGGCAAGACCAGGGCGTTGCGGGCATTCCCGTTGTGCTTGTGCAGACGCGAGATTCTGTCCTTACAGGGACCAACGGCGTGGCCCTGTTTTCCGCGCCCGCGGGGCGCTATATTGTGCGCGCCTACGGGATCAACAGGGGTGGACCTGTCTTACTCAGGACCGACTTCGACGTCGAATCAAAGCCCGGAGAGGTGGCGGTTGTCGATATCGTCGATTGTCTCCCCTGTCTCTAATCACAAACAAATCACGGACGGCGTTTTGACTCATCTTCCAGCACAAGTGCGAGTTCCCGGGGCCTTCCAGCCCGCGGCCGCACACGAATCAAATCAGGCGACTGAATGAAAACCAGGGACCATGGGACCTCGGATTGGCTCCTCCTCATCGTTCCGGGGACAATCTGGGGCGCCTCATTCCTTTTCATGGCCGAGGGGCTGGAGGCGATCGGGCCGGCCGGCCTCACATTCGTGCGCATACTTGTCGGGTTTGCCACCCTCAGCCTGTTCCCCTCCGTGCGCCGGCAGGTGGGAGATTGCAACTGAATTCCTGACTCGCTATGTTAACTGATGGATCTGACTGCTCGCCGGTTCGCCCTGTTGCTTATTGTCGCGTCCTTACCCCGGGCGGGAATTGCCGGCCCACCTTTCAAGACCGATGATCCCCAGCCGGTCGATTTTCACCACTGGGAATTCTATCTGGCATCTCAACAGGAGTTCGCACAAAATGGAACGAGTGCGACACTTCCCCACTTCGAGGTCAATTTCGGCGCGTTCCAGAACGTCCAGATCCATCTCGTCGCCCCGATGGGATTCGTCAGGACGGATGACGGCACAGCGTACGGCTATTCAGACACGGAACTGGGGGTAAAATACCGATTCCTGGATGAGTCTGACGGCGCCCCTCAGATCGGCATATTCCCGTTGATCGAAATCCCCACGGGGAACGCGGCAAGGCAGCTCGGGGCGGGGAACCTTCAGGCCTACCTGCCGGTCTGGCTGCAGAAGACGTGGGGAGATTTCACGACATACGGCGGCGCCGGGTTCTGGTATAACCCGGGGACGGGGAACCAGAACTGGCTTTTTGCGGGGTGGGAGGCGCAGTACGATTGTTCGAAGATCGTGACGGTGGGGGGTGAACTGTACTTCCACTCCGCGGACAGGACCGACGGCCGGTCCGGCGAGGGGTTTGACCTCGGCGGTTACATCAACCTGAGCGACAACGACCACATACTCTTTTCGCTCGGGCGAAACTTCCGGGGTGACAACGTCGTTTCCGGCTATATCGGATTCCAGTACACGATCTGAGCGTCACGCAGGCAGCCCTCCGCCGCTCTCCCACGACCCTTCTTCAAGCCGGCCCGCTCTTGAAGCTGCGCGGAAGCTCCCGCCACCCGTCGGAGAGCCGCCCGCTGATGCCGTCCGCTCTCGAGCTACTCGCGAGCACGGGCAAGCGACCTGATCTCGTCGTCACTCAACACGCGGTCGTAGATCCGAACGTCGCCGATCCGCCCGAGCCAATTCGACACACCAAACCTCTGCGCATGCTCGGGATGTTCAGGAGCGTACGCCCCGATGGCCGACGAGTATTCCATCAGCCCCGAATTCAACGAAAGGTCCGGCAGAGGCGCCTCGGACTTAAGCTCCCCGTTGACATAAAGCCGGATGGACTTTCCCCGGACGTACACTCCGGCCAGATGGACAAACACGTTCTCCAGCGCGGGGGAGGACACCTCATGCCTTCGGCGGTCAGGAAGCCCGGGACCGAATTTGAACTGTCCGTCTTCGATCAGGAGAGCGAGTTCGCCGGTCGCCGCACCGAGATACAGGGCATACCGGAAGGTCCGGGAAGAATTCGTCAATGCCCAGAGTGAGAGCGTATAGGCCGGGCCGTTTGGATCAATAATCCCTCCGGGAAGGTTGATGTGAGCACCTTTCCCGTCGAATTCATAGGAATGCCCCTGATTTCCAAATCTGTCCGGGGCCGGGACAGCCCCGTAATTTACGGCATCGTGCCCCTGACGGGCGGCATCCATCGTGTTTCCCCAAAGCGGATAATGCGCAACGAGGCCCCTGGCAAGGTCCTCCTTTCCGGTTATCGACGAAATACGGAGGATCGCAGTCACCGGGAGGTTCATCTTCCCGGGGGCAAACTGTACAGGTATGGAGTCCGCCTGGAGCGAGCCCTGGAGGATGTCCCCGTTCCGGAACATGACTCTGGCCCCCTTCACACTGTCCGGGATGAGGATTGACGCGACCTGTTCCAATCTGAATGCAATCGGTCCGAATGAGGACTCGATCACAAGGCCTGTCACGAGAGGCGTGCCGACGATGCGCGACCCGTCGCGGAGATCGATCGCGAAGGTCAACGGAGCTTCCGCCTGACGTCCCTGCACCGCCAGTCCGGGTGTGCTCACACCGGCGGGACCCTGTGCCGGGTTCGCACTTTTCGGGGACGCGCAGGAGAGCAGAGCGAGTGCAATGAGAGCAGGTACCACATCAAACCTTCGATTGAGCATAGATCTCACTCCTTCCCGGTGTTTCACATCAATAGCTTATCTTCCCCGTCCCCCGCTGTTCTTTCTTCCACTCCGGAGAGGTGTGGACATCGCATCTTCCCGGGCGGGTCTTGTCGGTAAAGTACTCGAGCGCCCTCTCGGGGCAGTACGGAGTCGCGAGTTTCTTCGTCATGGCGCAGATCGAGTCGGCGTACACAGTGGCCGGACGCTCGAAGTACTCAAGAGGCATGGCGATCGATGGATCGTCATAGACATACCTCATGAAGCGGCCCCATACGGGGGCGGCGGCCCTCCCCCCCTGACCGTCCCACGTTGTGAAATGCACGCTCGGTTCGTCAAACCCCACCCAGACCGCCGCTGCGATCCGCGGGGTGTATCCCACGAACCATGCATCCGCAAAATCCGTAGTCGTCCCGGTCTTCCCGGCGGCAGGCAACTGGAAGTAGTCGCGCACGCGGCTGCCTGTCCCCCCGTTGACGACCCCCTCCAGCATGGATGTCATGATGAAAGCGGTCGCGTCGCTGAGGACCTCCTGGCGTGCGGCGGAGTTCTCTTCCAGGACGTTGCCGTCCTTGTCCTCTATCCGGGCGATGGACAATGGCTCGACGTGAACCCCCCTGTCGGCAAAGACGCTGAACGCGGCAGCCATTTCGAGCGGCGAGACTTCGCCGACTCCGAGCGCCAGAGATGCGACCGCGGGAAGCGGAGAGGTGATGCCCATCCTCTTTGCGTATCCGATCACCTGGTCGACGGGTGCGATTTCGAGTATCGCACGGACGGCAACGAGATTGATGGAATGCTTGATCGCCTCGCGTATAGTGCTCCTCCCTCCGAACGACCCGTCGAAATTGGAGGGGGTCCAGCGCTTCCCGTCGGGCATCATGATCGTGACGGGCTGGTTGAGGAGCTCGTATACCGGGGAATACCCGTTGTCTATCGCCACCGTGTACACGAAGGGCTTGAACGCAGAGCCCACCTGGCGCCGGACCTGGGTGACGTGGTTGAGCCCGTAACTGAACGTCCTGAAATTCGCTCCGCCGACCATCGCCAGTATCTCTCCGCTCTTCACATCGAGCGCCACAAAGCCTGTCTCGACGGACGAGGCGACGCGCCTGACAGAGTCCCCGAAGGCCCTGCTCCCGAGGAGCTCCCTCCTGATGTTGTCCCGCTCGTCGGCAGTCACCGCCATCTTGAACCGGGGGGAGGAGACGATCGCCTGATCGATCACGCGAACCGCCGCTTCATGCTGCTTCGACCAGCTCCACTGTTTGTTGAAGAGCTTCTGGTATTCGGCGAGATGTTCTTCAACGGCGCGGTTGGCATGCCGCTGCATGCGGCTG
>Ga0182011_10002183_pt1 | contig 16704 bp, 13 predicted proteins | sample 711E1DmetaG_FD_120481 | JGI IMG/M metagenome (GOLD analysis project Ga0182011, IMG submission 120481) | Permafrost microbial communities from Stordalen Mire, Sweden - 711E1D metaG | ecosystem: Environmental > Terrestrial > Soil > Wetlands > Permafrost | place: Sweden: Stordalen | collected... | reverse complement strand
CTTCTCGGGATTGTTGGTGGTGGCCAGAACGAGCAGGCCTTCGTGGGCCTGGCACCCGTCCAGCCGGTTCAGGAAGGCCGACAGGCTCGCCGATGAGTCCAACAGCGCATCGATGTCCTCCAGACAGAGGATGACGGGCGCCAGGTCCGCCGCCTGCTTGAACGCAATTCCGAGTTCGCGGCCTACGTCACCCCTGTCGTCTGCGGTGAGGTAGATGGTCGGCCACTGCAAGGCCGTGGTGATAGCGGCGCAGACCAGGGTCTTGCCGTTCCCAGGCGGACCATGGAAGAGGAGACCTCGCCGGTACGCCAGGCCCATCCTCTGGTAGAGCGGACGGGCAACCGCGAACGCCTCGACGCTGCTGCGTATGTCGTGCAGCAGCTTCGACGGCAAACAGAGGCTGGACCAGGGAACCTTCCGTTCCGGCAGAGTCTCCCCGCACGCCTTCCTGATGCGGGGCTCGCGCCCACGCCATTCGCGCCATCGGTCGCGGGCGCCTGTGAGGGCTTCGTCGATATCCTGCCGGCTCTTCGCCGCCGCCAACGTCAAGACGGACTCGATTGCCCGCATGGAATCGAACGCCCCGTACCGCCGTAGAAGTACGTGGCGGCCGCCGGAGAGTTGCACGTGCACTAACCCGTACCAGTCTCTGGCGTCCACCGCATCACCCGCGGCGTGCAGCTCAAGGACGTGGCGTGGGGTGGGGATGCAGCTGACCTCTTGGTCCAGTGGAGCGAGAAGCATCAGCCACGGAGCATCGGCGAGGACGACGACGATGGGACTCGACCCGAAAACGGGTTCGGCCTCGCCCCTGAACTGCGTGATGAGGGACTCGATTTCAGTCACGGCTGCCCCGGACGCGCCTGACTGGGCCTTTCACGGTGGCCACTGGCTTGCGCGATGGTTCCCAGGGCCACAGGAACACGTCTTCCCGTGCGTCCGCCGCGGCATCATGTGAAACCGAGTTGTGTCGCCACAGGAGCGCTGCGGGGTCCAGGTCGCCCGTGACAGCCAGCCGCAAGCGGTGCAGCCGGTCCTGGACCAGGGCCAGCGCCGAGACCACGGTAGCGGGAATCTGGCGGAGTTGGTCGGGGTCGAGTTGGGTGTCCCGCAGCGCTTCGGTCAGCAACACCCCACCCCGGACTGCCTGCTCGATGTCGTGCAGCTCGGCAGCCATGCTCAAGGCTGGCGCGCTTTGGCACTTGTCCTTCCTCACGATGCCCTCGGAAACAGCCGCGTGCCCATCCAGAACTCGTATGCTGTACATGGTCGGGGCCATCCACCGTCACGGCGCATGCGCTCGCTACCGTACCAGTCCAGCGCCTTCAGCACCTTTCGCATGGCGGCCCGCCGGTACTCGCCGGGCGCAAACACGGTGATGTCTCGCTCCCCCTGCGGGTCGATGACGGTCGCGTCGAAATCCAGCACGTCGGCACCGGCTGCGTACGAGCCCACGGTCACGGCCCCTCTGAGGCGGAGTTCGATGGTGCCGTCCCAACGCTCGGTCTCCGCCACCATCACGGTCTCGTTCCGCCACGGACGGTAGCTGACGTCGGGGACCAGGCGCAGGACCGCGTGGTCGGGCAGCAAGAGACGGGCGCTGCCGACCGGAGCGTACCTGGGCGGCTCGTCATCGACCAAGAAGTCCCACGGCTCGCTGGGGCTCGGGGCCGGGTGCGGGTCGAAGCGGGGCACCATGGCCGCCCTATGCTGCGAGTTGGCTGCAGATGGCTTCGTGCGCGGCACGCTTCAAGGTGGCGGCCGAGCCCAACCAGACCGAGGACAGCCGCTTCTCGTCTCGGCTGTCACCCGGTCGGACTCGGGTCGACCTGTAGTGGTCTGCAAACTCTGCGACGGCGTTCAGGGCCGCCCATGCTGTGCCGCGGATGTACTCGTGGCCCTTCCCGTACTCGAACAGTTCCAGAACTTTCTGGCGGTGGTTCTGCGTCCTGGTTGACAGCTCGTCACGCTCCATCGGGAAGAGCCGCTCGACGAGACCGTTCATCTGCATGTCTGTGAACGGAGTGGCCATCAGCCTCGTGGCCTCTGCGGCGAACTCCTCGTAGTAGGAATGGGCTAGGCCCAGAGCCCGCCGGGCCTCGTCGATTCTGGTCGTGGCCGAGGCGGTGTGCCGGATGGCGATGCCCTCGGCCGAGCCTCGGTGCAAAGCCAGGTTCAGGGTGTTCTGACAGACCACCCTGACCGGCGTGAACAGCATCCGCAGCGCTGTCGAGCCGTCATGGCTGTTCATGAGCAGCAGGTACTTCTCCGTCACGTCGTCCTGCGAGACCCGCACTTCGCCCGGTAGCTTCGCCAGCACCCACACGCGACGACCGCCGTCGAGGGAGCCGGCCGTGTGGTAGATGGCCTGGCCTTCGCCCACCACGCTGTCGAAGAAGGCGAAGGCGTCCCCGTTCTGGACCGGGACGTAGCGGTCACCGACGACGCCCAAGGCACGCTGATCGGAGTCCCTGACGGTGGCTTTCACGCCAGCTATCGGGGTCTGCACGAGACCGGCGCCGGCAAAGACGGGCTGTAGGTCCACCCGCCAGGATAGGCCGGCAAGCTTGATGGCATCGCCAGCGGTGACTTCGGTGGAAACCGGGGTTCCGAGGCCGTGCCAGGGAACCAGACCTGCGTACATCATCGATTCGACTGCATGTGGCATAGAGGTCAAATACAAGAACGGCCCGGAGACCAGAACGACGTCGATTTGTATGAACCACGGGTGCGTTGACCGGCGTGGCGAAGAACACGGTGATCAAGCTGCTTGTGGACATAGGCGCGGCCTGCGAGGCGTACCAGGTTGAGAAGCTCGTGGACCTGCCGTGTAAGCGCGTTCAGTGCGACGAGATTTGGTCTTTCATGGGCGCGAAGCAAAAACAGGTCAACCAGGGCGCGCACGGTGTCGGTGATGTCTGGACCTGGACGGCCATAGACGCGGATACCAAGCTGGTGCCGTCGTGACTCGTGGGGGACCGCGGGCTGGATACTGCCAAACGTTTCATCTCGGATCTGGCTGGACGCCTCGCCAACCGCGTGCAGCTCACGACAGACGGCCACAAGTGCTACCTCGATGCGGTTGAGCACGCCTTCGGAAATGACATCGACTACGCGATGCTGGTGAAGCTATACGGTGGCGAGGACCGCGGTGGAGAGGCCCGCTACAGCCCGGCTGTCTGCACTGGCGCTAAGAAAGAGCCCATCGTCGGCAACCCTGACCAGAAACACATCAGCACCAGCTACGTCGAGCGCCAGAACCTGACCATGCGGATGTCGATGCGCCGGTTCACTCGCCTTACCAACGCCTTCTCCAAGAAGGTCGAGAACCACGCCGCTGCGGTGGCCCTGCACTTCATGCACTACAACTTCTGCCGGATTCACCAGACCCTGCGTGTGACGCCAGCCATGGCAGCGGGCGTGACTGATCACGTTTGGGAGATTGGCGAAATCGTGAATTTGCTCGGGGATTAGTGTTTTGAAAGAATGGCCGAATCCACGAACTGATAGACATCGGTGCTCTTGGCGCCGTACAGGTCTCCCTTAGGAATTGTCGACGTTGTTCTGAACAGGATAAGCTGACAGGGTTTGTCGATCTTCGCTCGCAGTCGAATTGGGAACGGTCCCAAATTGGCCATCTCCAATCTTATATGATTCGAGAAACCGGGATCGATCTTCGGAGCGGTCACATGGACCGTTACGCCAACTCGTGCCCAAGTGCTTCTTCCCTCAACGAACCCAACCAAATTGGCCGGCAATGTCACCTTCTCCAGAGTCTCCGCCAAAACAAACTCCCCTGATTTTAGCGAATACTCTTCCTGTATTACTTCTTCCCAGTAATCACCATTCATTAGCGAATGATCGACATACACACTGGCAACACAGGCTGGCAGCTTCTTCAGATAGCTAAATCTTATTCCAAGCCTCAAGTCAATTGAGACCTGATCGATTTCTTCCTCAGGGACTGGAGGATCGAAGCGTAAGCCGTTCTTTCGCCCAATCGCCTCAAGAAGCTCTCTTTTCGCGAGTATCATGCGTTACGTTGCTCCGCGGGGCATGAACTACGTTTCCGGTAGGTGAACTCCCAGGCAATCGTACCAGTAGATTGCCGGATTTAGTCCCAACCACAATTCCGGGTATGAACCAAGTATCACCACGTTGTGCAAGCGCATCACTGTTGACGAAACCAAACCAATCTATGCCGCCCACCGTGATGGATACCCTTCTCTCATCAGAGAATGGCCCCGACGCTGTTGCGCATGGGATCATGATGCGGGAACCGATTGGGATTCTTTTCATGTTCTTCACCGATTTCTTCAGAGTAGACACCCTCTTACGACTACGGGTCAACGGCAAACTCCTTGAAATTACATGGGTTTTTATCCACAGGCTTTCGAAAACAATATCAACACCTTGAACTATAGCTGAACATCTGTTCAGGTTCAAGGGCTTCTCGTGAGGGTCACGTTCCATCACGGTAGCCTGTCCACCTGAGCTGTCTAAAAAGTTGGATGTTCGTTCTGCGTGGACGATATCCACGAATCGCCCCCTTGCCCGCCCCTCGCCCTTGTGCCCAGCCTTTTGATCCAAACTGACCCACTACCGGGCAGCGTCGGTTCTTCTGTGCGTCGGGCGGTCGTGATACCGTTTGGGTGCGTCGAGACTGCGCCGTCTGAGGGCGCGGGACGTAGGTCTGAAGAACAAAGTGATGCCCAGAACCCCAGCTCCCCGGCGACAGAAAGGCAAACGGGCAGGCTCAGCGCGGCGACCGACCACCCTGACTCGCGAGCACGACAAGCGCGAGGCGACGACTCGGTCGACGCCGGCAATGGCGAATAGGGGCGGGCCACCCAAGACGAAGCGTGTTTTGGCGGGGGAACGACGTGTGGATTCATCGCCCATCATCCTGTCCGAGCTCGAATCCCACCTCTGGGAGGCCGCCAATATTCTCCGCGGCAGTCCGGTCGATCGCTCTGACTGGAAGTCGTACATCTTGCCGCTGCTTTTCTTCAAGCGCATCTGCGACGTCTGGGACGAAGAACACGAGGCAATGCTGGCCGAGTACGGCAAGGACTTCGCCGACGAGCACCGTTTCCAGATCCCGGAGGGATGTCACTGGCGCGACGTGCGCGCGGCTACCAAGAACGTCGGCACCAAGCTCGCCAAAGCCATGCGCGACATCGAGGCCGCCAATCAGAAGCACCTCTACGGCGTCTTCGGCGACGCGCAGTGGACGAACAAGGACCGGCTGCCTGACGAGTTGCTGAAGGATCTGGTCGAGCACTTCTCGGCGCTGGCCATCGGCAACGGTCGCGTCACTTCCGACGTGATGGGCGACGCCTACGAGTACCTCATCAAGCAATTCGCCGACGCCACCAACAAGAAGGCGGGCGAGTTCTACACCCCGCGCAGCGTGGTTCGCCTGATGGTCGATATCCTCGATCCCAAGGGGGGCGAGGACATCTATGACCCGGCCTGCGGCACGGGAGGAATGCTCCTGGCTGCCGTGGCCCACGCCCGCGATCGCGGCGGCGACCCGCGCACGTTCTTCGGGCGCTTGCATGGCCAGGAAAAGAACCTGACCACCGCGGCCATGGCCCGCATGAACCTCTTCCTGCACGGGCTCGAGGACTTCGTCATCGAGCGCGGCGACACCCTTCGCAACCCGGTTTTCAGGGATCCCAGCACCGGTGGCCTCGCCACCTTTGACGTGGTGATCGCCAACCCGCCTTTCTCGCTGGAACAGTGGGGCCGCGAGATCTGGGAGAAGGATCCATGGGGGCGGGCCTTCGCTGGATTGCCCACCGACAGCAACGGCGACATGGCCTGGGTTCAGCACATGGTGAAATCGATGGCCGCCCGCACCGGGCGCATGGCCGTGGTTCTGCCCCAGGGCGCGCTGTTCCGTGGCAGCATCGAGGGAACCATCCGGCAACACCTCTTGCAGAACGATCTCATCGACGCCGTGATCGGGCTCGCGCCGAACCTGTTCTACGGTACCGGCCTCGCAGCCTGCATCCTGGTGCTGCGGCAGAAGAAGCCGACCGCGCGCAAGGGCAAGGTGCTGGTTGCGGACGCATCGACGCTCTTCCGCCGCGGCCGCGCGCAGAACTTCCTGGAACCCGAGCACAGCACCGAGATCCTCCGCTGGGTCCAGTCGTTCGCCGAGGTCGAGAACCGGACGCGTGTCGTCAGCCTCGCCGAGATCGAGAAGGAGGGCTGGACGTTGAACATTTCACGCTACGTCCTGCCGCCCATCGGGTCTGACATTCCGCCGCTACCCGTGGCAGTGGCAGCGTTCAAGGATGCGCTAACCAAGTGTCGCGAGGCTGAGGCCAATTTGCGGCAGGTGATGGTCCAGGGGGGATGGCTCCGATGAGCGCGACGAGAATGACCCAGCAGGAACTCGAGTCGTACCTGTGGGGTGCCGCCATCATCCTGCGCGGGCTGGTCGATGCCGGCGACTACAAGCAATTCGTGTTTCCGTTGCTGTTCTACAAGCGTCTCTCGGACGTGTGGGACGAGGACTACGCCGCGGCCCTGGCCGAGTCGAAAGACCCCGCCTATGCAGCCGCCACGGCCAACGACCGCTTCGTCATTCCGGAGGGGGCGCATTGGAAGGATGTGCGCGCGGTGGCGAAGGACGTGGGGCGGGCACTGCAGGCTGCCCTTCGCGAAATCGAGTCCGCCAACCCGGGCAGGCTGGACGGCATCTTCAGCGACGCCCCGTGGACCAACAAGGAGCGCCTGCCCGACGTCACCCTGAAGAACCTGCTGGAGCACTTCTCCGGTCACACCCTCTCGCTGGCCAACGTGCCCGAGGACGAGTTGGGCAACGGCTACGAGTTCCTGATCAAGAAGTTCGCCGACGACAGCGGCCACACCGCGCAGGAGTTCTACACCAACCGCACCCTGGTTCACCTGATGGTGCAGATGCTGGATCCCAGACCGGGCGAACGCATCTACGACCCCACCTGCGGCACCGGCGGCATGCTCATCTCGGCCCTGGCCGAGGTGAAGCGCAAGGGTGGTGAGCATCGCACCCTGAAACTGTACGGTCAGGAGCGGAACCACATGACCGCCTCCATCGCGCGCATGAACCTTGTGCTACACGGGGTGGAGGACTCGGAGATCGTGCGCGGCGACACGCTGGCCGCACCCGCCTTCGCCGACAACGACCGGCTGCGCACATTCGACGTGGTCCTGGCCAATCCGCCCTACTCGATCAAGCAGTGGAACCGCGAGGCGTGGCTCAAAGACCCATGGGGCCGCAATTTTCTGGGCACTCCCCCGCAAGGCCGCGCCGACTACGCCTTCTTTCAGCACATCTTGAGGAGCCTGGACCCGAAGACCGGCCGGTGCGCGATCCTATTTCCGCACGGGGTTCTCTTCCGCAAGGAGGAGGCCGAGATGCGGCGCAAGCTGGTCGAGGCGGACCTGGTGGAGTGCGTCCTCGGTCTCGGGCCCAACCTCTTCTACAACTCGCCCATGGAGGCGTGCGTGGTCATCTGCTGCACCCGCAAGCGGCCCGCTCGGCGCGGGAAGGTGCTGTTCATCGACGCCGTGGACGAGGTCACGCGGGAGCGGGCGATGAGCGCACTGAAGCCCGAGCACCAAAAACGTATCGAAGCCGCGTATGCGAAGTTTGAGGATGAGAAGGGGTTCGCCAAGCTGGCGACGCCGGCCGAAATCGCAGCGCAGGGCTGGAGCCTGTCGATTCCGCTCTACGTGAAGAGGACCGTGGTGAGCGCGGGAAGCGCAGCGGGTGGCAAGAAGCAGACGCTCGCACAGGCCTGGACCGCTTGGGAGACATCGGGGCGGAAGTTCTGGCTGGAGATGGACTCAGTGGTCGACATGCTCGATGGGCTGGTCGCCGACGACAAACCAGAGGCAGCCAATGGCTAAGCTGAAGCCGGGCTGGCAGCGCGTGAAGTTCGGGGAGGTTGTACAGCTCTGCGGCGAGCGCAGCAACGATCCCGGCGCAGAAGGGATCAGGCGCTACGTCGGGCTTGAGCACATCGAACCGGACGACATGCGCATCCATTCGTGGGGTGATGTCTCAACGGGAACTACGTTCACGACACGCTTTCGACCAGGACACGTGCTCTTTGGCAAGCGACGCGCCTACCAGCGCAAGGTGGCGGTCGCGGATTTCGATGGTGTCTGCTCGGGTGACATCTACGTCTTCGAGACGAAGGACCCGCGGATGCTCTTGCCCGATCTGCTTCCATTCGTTTGCCGCACCAATGGGTTCCTTGAATACGCCGTTGGGACATCGGCCGGCTCGCTGTCGCCTCGTACGAGCTGGTCCAGCCTTGCTGGATACGAATTCTCGCTACCTCCCATTTCTGAACAAGCTCGCATCCAGGATCTCCTCTCCTCTTTAGACACGCGGCATGGCGCACTGGTCGCTCTCGAAGCCTCGGCGCTTGCGATGCTCAACACCGCCCTTCTTCGAACGCTGGCTGTTCGCGACGGAGATCCGCTCCGACTTGCTTTCGGTGATGGTTTACCGTTCCCCCGTGACGCTCGTCTAGCGAGATTGGGCGAAGTGGCACGATGTGTAGTCCCTGCCAGGGCCAAGCCTCGTCGATTCGACGGTGACATACCTTGGCTGACTGTCCCCGACATCAATTCGAGCCGCATCGCTGCTGACATCGACGCCCGGAGAGTAAGCCGCGCTGCGCTCAACGAGGTTGGGGCAGCCACCGTCGATGCAGGTGCTGTTTTGATGGCATGCGTGCGATCTCTGGGCGTCGTCGCCCTGTGCGAAACGACCTTAAGTTTCAATCAACAGATGCACGCATTTGTACCGACGGACTGTCTGCTCCCAGAGTATCTCCTATATGCCCTCAAAGCTCAGAAGGGACAGATGTTGTCGCGCGCCACTGAAACATTGGTGCCGTTCCTCAACAAAGAGAACTGCGAGGCTATCGCTGTTCCCGTGCCATCCCTCGCGGAACAGGAGCGAATCGTGGACGTGCTTCAAGTTCTGGAGAGTACTGTGGATGCGATTCGCGACGCCCGCTCCGCCGCGGATGGCACGTTTGCTGTGGCCCTTGTGACTTCCAGCCTGGAGCGGGGTCTGACATGACCTTTACCGAAGCCTCCACCGTCGAGAACTTGGTCCGTGACCTGCTTTGCGGCGGCGTCACCCACCACACCGCAGCCGGCCCCGGCTTTGCCCGACGCGCGGGCAAGATCAGCGGTCTCGGCTGGCACTACCTTTCCGCCGCCAACATTCCCCGCCAGCCACAGGAAGTCTTCGTCGAGTCCTGGCTGCGCGAGGCGCTCATCCGCTTCAACCCCGAGATCGCTGCTGACCCCGAACGCGCGGACGAGGTGCTCTACAAGCTGCGCGCCATCGTGCTGGCGGTGCGCTCCGACGGGCTCATCAAGGCCAACGAGGAACTGACCGCGTGGATGCGCGGCGATCGCTCGATGCCCTTCGGGCCGGACAACCAGCACACCACCGTGCGTCTGATCGATCTCGAGGATCTAGAGAACAACCACTACGTGGTCACCCAGCAGTTCACTTTCCGCGCCGGTCCTGCCGAGCGTCGCGCCGATCTGGTGCTGTTGGTGAACGGGCTGCCCCTGGTGGTCATCGAGGCCAAGACGCCAGTGCGCCCGTCGGTGAGCTGGCTGGACGGCGCGCTGGACATCCACGACGAGTACGAGCGCGATGTTCCCGAGCTGTTCGTCGCCAACGTGTTCAGCGTGGGTACCGAGGGCAAGGAGCTGAAATACGGCGCCGTCCGCGCGCCGGTGGACATCTGGGGTCCATGGCGCGGTGATGACGAGGCCGCGCCGGGCACTCTGGCCGGGGTCAAGTTCGCGGTGGACGGACTGCTGCGCCCGGCGGTGCTGCTGGACATCCTGGCCCACTTCACGCTTTACGCCACCGACAAGAAGAAGCGGCGGATCAAGGTGGTCTCCCGCTACCAGCAGTACCAGGGCGCCAACCTGGTCGTGCAGCGGGTGCTGGCCGGTCGGCCGAAGAAGGGCCTTATCTGGCACTTTCAGGGCTCGGGCAAGTCCCTGCTGATGGTCTTCGCGGCCCAGAAGCTGCGCTTGCTTCCCGCGCTGGGCAATCCGACGGTGCTGATCGTGGTCGACCGTGTCGATCTCGATGTGCAGATCAGCTCGACCTTCCACGCGTCTGACGTGCCCAACCTGGTCAAGGCCGAAACCCGGGCCGACCTGCAGCGCCTGCTACAGCAAGATGCGCGCAAGATCATCATCACGACCATCTTCAAGTTTGGCGAGGCCGACGGGATACTGAACGACCGTGACAATATCGTTGTGATGGTGGACGAGGCCCACCGCACCCAGGAGGGCGATCTGGGGCTCAAGATGCGCGCCGCGCTCCCGAACGCATTCCTGTTCGGGCTGACCGGCACGCCCATCAATCGGCGCGACCGCAACACCTTCTGGGCCTTCGGCGCCGAGGAGGATACGCGCGGCTACATGAGCCGGTACGGCATCGAGGAATCCATTCGCGACGGCGCCACGCTGCCACTGCATTTCGAACCACGACTGGTGGACATGCACATCGACAAGGCCGCCATCGATCAGGCCTACGGCCAACTCACCGGCAATCTGTCCGATCTCGACAAAGACAACCTGGCCAAGGCCGCGTCCAAGATGGCGGTGCTGGTCAAGGTGCCGGAGCGCGTGCGGAAGATCTGCGCAGACATCGCCGGCCACTTCCAGACGAAGGTCGCACCCAATGGGTTCAAGGGCATGGTCGTCACCTTCGATCAGGAGTGTTGCCTGCTGTACAAGGCCGCCCTGGACCAGTTCCTGCCACCCGAGGCCAGCGAGGTGGTCATCTCGGCGAGCGGCAGCGACGAGCGCTTCAAGCCATACGACCGCGGTCGGGACGAGGAGGAGCGGCTGCTCGACCGCTTCCGCGATCCCGCGGATCCGCTGCAGCTGCTGGTGGTCACGGCCAAGCTGCTGACCGGCTTCGATGCCCCGGTTTTGCAGGCCATGTACCTGGACAAGCCCTTGCGCGACCACACCCTGGTCCAGGCCATCTGCCGCACGAACCGGCCTTTTGGTGACAAGAAGACACACGGACTCATCGTCGACTACCTGGGCGTCTTCGACGACGTGGCCAGGGCGCTGGAGTTCGACGAGCAGAGTCTGCGCGGCCTGGCGAGCAACCTGGCCCGCATCAAGGACCAGTTGCCCGAGGCCATGCAGAAGTGCCTGGCTTTCTTCCCGGGCGTGGACCGCAGCCAGACTGGCTACGAGGGGCTGATGGCGGCCCAGGATTGCCTGCCCAACAACGACGCCCGCGACCGGTTCGCCGCGGAATACTGCGTTCTGGGGCAGCTGTGGGAGGCCATCTCCCCGGATCCTGTCATCCAGCCTTTCGAGACTGACTACAAATGGCTAACCCAGGTCTACACCTCCGTGCAGCCCACCAGCGGCACCGGCAAGCTGATCTGGCAGGCGCTGGGCGCCAAGACGATCGAGCTGATACACCGCAACGTCCACGTCGAGGCCGTGCGCGACGACCTGGACACGCTGGTCCTGGACGCTGACCTGCTGGCAGCGGTGATAGCGGCCGACCCGACCAAGAAGGCGAAGGAGATCGAGATCAAGCTCACCGCCCGGTTGCGAAAACACATGGGCTCGCCCATCTACAAGTCGCTGTCCGAACGCCTGGAGGCGCTCAAGGAGCGACACGAGCGCGGACTGCTCCACAGCGTCGAGTTCTTGAAGCAGCTACTGGCACTGGCACGCGACGTGGTCGCCGCCGAGCGCGAACTGCCCCCGGAGCAGGACGAAGATCTCGGCAAGGCGGCTCTGACCGAGCTGTTCCAGCAAGTGAAGAACGACAAGACCCCGGTGGTGGTCGAGCGGGTCGTCGCGGATATCGACGAGATCGTGCGACACGTTCGCTTCCCCGGCTGGCAGCAAACAAGCGCCGGCGAGCGTGAGGTGAAGAAGGCCCTGCGCAAGACCCTGCTGAAGTACCAGCTGCACCAGGACGTCGAGCTGTTCGAACGCGCGTACGGGTATGTGAAGCAGTACTATTGAGGCTAGTGCTGGAGCCATTCACGCAGCCGACGCGCAAGCCGGTCTCACTTGCCGGCTGCGTGAGGCACCCTGCGTTTCGATGTCGTCAGGTACACGCTTCTCCGATCAAGCATGCTTTCCAAGAAAGCATCGTCGAGAATGCTAACCAAAGCGCGGAACTCTGGGAGAGTAGTGGGGATAATCAGCTTTCCTCCCTTCATCTTGACCTCCACACCAACGGCCTTCCCCACCTTTTCGACGGCGCTTGGATTGACATCCCGCTTGCTGGCTATGATTCCATGCAGTTTCCGTCGGATTCTGTCATTGGCTAGGGTCTTGATTTGCGTCGTATCTGCCGGGTTAAACGCTTTGGTTGTGAAAAAGCTGTCAATATCTGAATCAGTCGCCTCTGCGAAGTATTTCTCGATGTCGAGAAAGCGACGCACGACCAATTCGCTGCGGAAATACAGATCGCCCTCAGCGCTAAGGGCGTCAAGACGGTCTGGGAAAGCAATGCCCACCGAATCATTGAGCGTGAAGGATTTCCGAAAGAAGAGCACAACACTGCTCGGCCTGACCAGAGTGCGATTGTCGATGACTTGGAACAGAAAACGGGGCTGCGTTCCGGTGTCGATGGCGACCAACGCTTTGACTCCCTGGCCGGCGAGAACGTCGGGCCTAAGTTCGGGGACACCAGACGGGAGCTGGCGCCGGCAGTCGAGAAGGTTCTTCGGAAGCTCATACTTGAGCTTCAGGAGGCCGCCGTCCTCAGGAGTGAAGGCTGGAGCGTAGTCGTGGACTTCGGTGTCCTCGTTCAAGAAGCCCTTGCCCAGCTTGTCGAACTTGTCTGACAGATAGTCCTTGGCCTTCGAGTCAAGAGCCACCTGCGCCAGGCTACCGTCCCTAAGCATTGCGAGCAGTAGATCCACGTGTCCCTCCAGCGTCCTTGGAATGCAACCAAAGGTATTCCGATATTTGCACGACTTTCAGAGTCCCGGGGGCCAATGCCTTCGTCCTGCTGATAATGGTTACGGGTGCCCCTTCCGTAGTCTTGGCGCCGAAGAAGTGGTAGCCCAAGATGGCGAGCAAAGGATTGATGTGGAAGATCTGTTGCTGCCAGACGGCCAAGGCCATCAGGACAGCGAACACCACGAGTCCCGCCACGCTAGCGTCGTCTGCCTTCGCGCTGACGAGCGGGAGAGCGTAGGCAACGAGAAAGGCCAACGGCTCGCCTTCCTTCGTCGAAGGCTCAGATATCACCTTCGGTACGTCCGACCGCCACTTGCGCACGCCGTAGAGCAGGAGATGACAGACCACCACCGCGAGCACGGCCGCCACCGTCAGCCAAAAGGCCTCAGCTTGCTTTCCTCGCCCGAGCAGAACTGCGGCTTGCACGAAACCGACCGGAGCCAGAGAGGTCAGAACAACCAGGAGCTGTGCAAGTCTCGTCATCGTTGCTCACCGTGGAGAACGATACACGCGTTCGTACTTCCGCACCACAAGAGGAACGTGGAGCCCTTTTCTTGCTGTGGCTCGATCCTGGACTGCGTCCTAACCCTTTACTGGACGCCCGTCTTACGCGAGACTGCGAGGAGTCAACCTGAGGTGGCGGTCAGATGCAAGACGCGATTTCCATCCGCATTCTGGAGAAGACCCCCAATGATCGCGGCGATCTCTTCGCGCGGCTTATGGCCGACCTGTTTGTCGCATTGGGCTACGACAAACCCGACCTGAACATTCACAAGCCGGGTCGCGAGCTAGATATCTCGACAACCCACCGACTCGAACCTCGTCGTGCCATTGGGGAGTGCAAAGCAACCTCCAAGCCCGTTGGCGGAGACGACCTGAACAAGTTCGTCGGCGTTCTGGACGCCGAGCAGAGAGGCAGACGTCCTGTAACTGGTTACTTCATCTCGCTGTCTGGCTTCACAGTGACGGCCATCGAACAGGAGAAACGCCGCTCACGGACCAAGATTGTGACCCTCAGTGGATCTCAGGTGGTCGATGAATTGGTGAAGGGCCGTATCGTCGTGGCAAGAGATCGGGCAACTGAAATCGCCGGCCGCTGTTGTCCAGGTGACCTTGTTCTGACGCTTGATCCACAGGCCGAACTGCTCGCTCACAGACGGGGGTGGATTTGGGCAATTCGCTACACTCAAGGCGGGGCACTCACTCACTTTGTGCTGGTCCACTCCGACGGAACGCCACTCGCCCGAGTGATTGCGGACGAGGTCATTGCTGCTGACCGAAAGTGCCGCGGCGGACTCCACAAGCTCACCTGTCTGAACCCGATGCCTCCATCCCCTTCGGACAGCGACTCTCTCGTTGCCGAAGCTCTTGCTGCGTACCGGCAATACCTTGAAAACGAGTGTGGCTACATCCAACTTGACGGCCTCCCCGCCGACAGCGACGCAGGTTCGCGGCGCCTCAGACTCGAGAGCCTCTTTGTGCCCCTTTGTTTGGACGTTGCGGTCGAGACAGGAGGCGAAACGAGGACGTTGGAACGCCAAACGGTGGGTGCAGTCCTTGCGCAGCATCCCCGTCTCGCCCTACTCGCTGCGCCGGGTGGAGGCAAGTCAACCCTCGTCAGGCGGCTCGCGATCGCTTACGCCGATCCGGCAAGGCGCGAGCAGATCGCCGACGAACTCCCCTCTCGCAATTGGTTGCCGCTTCTCTTCCGGTGCCGTGAATTGCGCGGTCTGGCTCGAGGCTCGTTTGCCGAACTGCTCGAAGCCCTCTCGCAGCGGGAACTCGTCCGCCAGCATGCTGGTGTCTTCCGCGCCCACGTGGACCGCGAGTTGCTCGCAGGCAGGGTACTGCTCCTCGTGGATGGCTTGGATGAGATCTCCGATCCTGGTGATCGCGCCGCCTTCGTCTGCACTCTTCGCACCGCCCTCCATGCGTATCCGAGCATCGCCATGGTGGTGACATCGCGCGAAGCAGGCTTTCGGCACATCGCCGCCCATCTGGCCCCGGTCTGCACGCACGCCACGCTTTCGGCGTTCAACCCTGACGACATCCGCCGTCTGATCGTGGCGTGGCACCGAGAGGTTGTTGGCACCGCGGAGAAGGTTCAGTCAGACGCAGAACAACTCGCCCGCACTATTGTGCGGAACGATCGTATCAACCGCGTGGCCACGAATCCTCTTCTGCTTACTACGCTGCTTCTCGTAAAACGCTGGGTTGGCTCTCTTCCGACGCGTCGAGCCCTCCTCTACGGCAAGGCAGTTGAGGTTCTTCTCATGACGTGGAATGTGGAAGCGCATGAGCCAATTCCGGAGGAAGAGGCCATGCCGCAACTCTGCTACGTTGCATCTGGAATGATGCTTGAGGGGCAGCGGAAAATCAGCCGGCCACATCTGGCGGAACTGCTGCACGAGGCACGCGAGGCACTTCCGGCAGAACTCGCCTACGCAATAGACACAGTGGATGACTTCATAAAGCGGGTTGAGGAACGGAGTAGCCTTCTAATGATGAGTGGTCACGAGGTGGAGAATGGCCGCCTGGTCGAGTCTTTCGAGTTCCGCCATCTTACCTTCCAGGAGTATCTGACGGCCCGGGCTATGGTCCAAGGTTGGCATCGAAAGCGAAAAGACACTGACACCCTTGTGACCGTACTTGAGCCGCATTTCGAGAAGGAAGACTGGCGCGAGGTTATCCCCCTCGCTGCGGTGCTGGGCGGAAAGGCGACTGAGGAACTGATTCAGAGGCTGACACAAAGGGTCACCTCGCTGGAGGCTGAAGAATCGTCCGAAAAGCAGTCGGCTCTCCTGCTTGCTCTCGGCAGTTCTCTGGCAGACGAAGCAGTAGCACACCCTGACACTGTCCGGACGGCCCTGCATGCTCTAGTCAGGACCAGTTCTGGCTTGAAGCCCCCATCGTTTCTCCAGATGCTTGCCCGAGGAAAATACGGGGGGGCACTGCGAGATGAGGCACAGCGGGCCTTCTTAACAGCGCAGTCTGATTTCGTGCGTCCAGCTGCCATTCTGCGGGAAGTGGTCTGGTGGCAAAACACTGATGGAGAGACCGATCTTGCACCCAATCAGATGGCACAACGGTTCATCGAAATGCTCAGTCGAGCCGAAAGCCTTCTTCGCTGCGAAGGTGCACTGGGCTGCGCCGCTCTGCTGCGACGAACTCGCGGCTCCACCGCGCTGAGCATCAGCGCCCACGATGTGCGGCGCATAGGCGATTCGCTGGTGCCCCTCCTCTTCTCTGAGAATTCTGCAGAGCAGTTCGCAGCCGCTTGGGGCCTATATGAAGTGGGCCTCCATCGTGTCTGGGCGCCTACTTCACAGCCCGATGCTCTTGGGCGGATGTTTGTACTGTGGCAGCGCAGTGCAGCTTTGGGTGTTCGGATCAACATGCCATCCACAATCGCGAGTCAGATCATCGCGCCGCGCGAAGACAATGGTCGATGCGCTTCCATCAAGCGTAGCGAGTTTGCCGTCATACTTGATATGTACAAGACGCTAGAATATGACGACGAGAAACCCGCTGCCCTCGTGGTCGCTTGGTATCTACGCGCACTGAGTGACGAGGCTCTAGTTCAATATGTTCGGGACCTTCTCAAGTCCACGAAGTCAGGATCTGGAGTAGACGCCGATGGCCTGTTCAACGATCTCCTGCAGCACCTTGGTGAATCGAGAAAAGGCGGCAAGTAGTCCTTGT
>Ga0182011_10002182_pt1 | contig 16706 bp, 15 predicted proteins | sample 711E1DmetaG_FD_120481 | JGI IMG/M metagenome (GOLD analysis project Ga0182011, IMG submission 120481) | Permafrost microbial communities from Stordalen Mire, Sweden - 711E1D metaG | ecosystem: Environmental > Terrestrial > Soil > Wetlands > Permafrost | place: Sweden: Stordalen | collected... | reverse complement strand
GCGGGACGTTGCGAAACGGGTTTCGTCATACGACATCTGTAATTTACACCCTTGCGCCCCCGAAAGAAATGGAAAATGCCAATGTCTTTTAATTTGCTCGAATGAGCCCCCCCATGAAACTTCGTAGCAGTCCCGCAAAGCGGAATGAGTCCGCTCCAGCTTATCCAAAGTAATGTCAGAGCCGACTCACGTCGGCTGCTACGATTGTGGGGTTCATTTTATTTTCTTCGCGCGCAGAACGGAAAACTTATTAAACTCAACCCGTGAAGAAAACCGTGAGGCAGCTCAACACATTCCTGCGGAAGAAACCGAGGCTCGGCCGGGGTGTCTATATCGCCAAAACCGCCGTCGTCATCGGCGACGTGACACTCGGCGCGCATTCGAGCGTGTGGTGTGGCGCGGTGCTGCGCGGCGACATCAACCGCATCGTCGTCGGCCATCACACCAACATCCAGGACAACGCCGTGCTGCACCTCGCGGACGATTTTCCGTGCCTCGTCGGCAACCGGGTCACCGTCGGCCACGGCGCCATTGTCCACGCCTGCAACGTCGGCGATGAAGTGCTCGTGGGCATGGGCGCGGTGATTCTGGACGGCGCGGTCATTGGCAAACAATCCATCATCGGTGCGAAGGCGCTGGTGACGCAGGGAATGAAAATCCCGCCCGGCTCGCTCGTCCTCGGCGCGCCGGCAAAAGTAGTGCGCCCACTGACAAAAAAGGAACGCGCCAAACTGAAATGGTGGGCGCAAAAATACGTGGACAACGGCACTTACTGCTTGAAGCACAAAATCAGTGTGGGCAGGCCAATGCCGACGTAAATCAAAGGTGCTAAGCCGCAGAGCGGCAGCGGAAATTAGCCAGCTACGAAGTGGCTGGATTGATTGCACAAAATGATTTTCGTCGCGGAGCGACGATGGAAGTCGAATGTGAATTTCCACCGTCCCTTCAGGACGGATTTGGTTTTGGGATGGTGACCCGCCACGTTGTGACGGGTTAATTTCCGGTTGTCCCTGTCGGGACGAGTTTGCGCGAACGCACCGGGCTGAAATGGTGGCGGAAATAATCCCAAAGGGATTCTCATTTTCGCAACATCCCCGGCAGGCCGCCGCCCATCTTCGCCATCATTTTCTGGAACTTGCCCATCTTCTTCATCATCTGCTGCATCTGGCCGAACTTGTTCAGCATGGTGTTCAGTTCCGTCACGCTTACGCCGCTGCCTTTGGCGATGCGGATGCGGCGCTTGGCGTTGAGGATGGCGGGGTTCTTTCGTTCCTTGGGCGTCATGCCGCAGATCATCGCCTCCATGCGCTTGAATTCCTTCTCCTGCTTCGATAAATCGCCCTGCTGCTTCAACATCTCCGCGCCGCCCGGCAGCATGCCCACGATGGATTCCAGCGACCCGAGCTTTTTCATCTGGCGCAATTGTTCCAGAAAATCTTCCAGCGTGAACTGGCCCTTGCGCATCTTTTCTTCCATGCGCTTGGCCTCATCCAAATCCACGGTTTCGGCGGCCCGCTCGACCAGGCTGACGACGTCGCCCATGCCGAGAATTCGCGACGCCATGCGTTCGGGATGAAACGGCTCGAACTCGTCGAGTTTTTCGCCCATGCCGCCAAACTTGATGGGCTTGCCGGTGACGGCCTTCATGCTCAACGCCGCGCCGCCGCGCGCGTCGCCGTCGAGCTTGGTGAGGATGGAACCGGTGATTTGCAGCGACTGGTCGAAATGCGTGGCCACGTTCACGGCTTCCTGGCCGGTGGCGGCGTCGAGCACGAGCAGAATTTCCTGCGGCTTCACGAGGTCGCGCAGGCGGACGAGTTCCTGTACCAGCGGTTCGTCAATCTGCAATCGTCCGGCGGTGTCAAAAATCAAAACATTGCGGCTGTTGGTTTTGGCGAAATCCAAAGCTTCGCCGGCGATTTTCAGAACGTCCGTTTCGCCGCGTTTGACGAACACCGGGATTTCCAATTGCTTGCCGAGTGTTTCGAGCTGGTCCATCGCCGCCGGGCGGTTTACATCCGCGGCGACGAGCAGCGGCTGGCGGCCCTGTTTTTGGAGCAGCCGTGCCAGCTTGCCGCTCGACGTGGTTTTGCCCGAACCGTGCAAACCGACCATCAGGATGCTGCTGGGGTTGCCGCTGAGATTCAGCCCGGCGTTGGTCGAGCCAAGCAGGTCCACGAGTTCGTCGTGGATGATCTTGATGATTTGCTGGCCGGGCTGGACGCTCTGGACGACTTCCACGCCGACGGCCTTGGTTTTGACGCGCTCGATGAAATCGCGAGCGACTTTGAAATTCACGTCGGCTTCCAGCAGCGCCATGCGGACTTCGCGCAGCGTGTCGGCGACGTTGGCCTCGGAAATTTTTCCGAGCCCGCGCAGGTTGCGAAAGGCGTTCTGGAGCTTGCCGCTTAACGAGTCGAACATCTTTTGATTTTAGCGCAGAGACGCAGAGACGCAGAGGAAAATTTTTCAAAGACATCCAGCACGGTGGCCGGCGGGACGCCGGCGCTCCCTGGAAGAAAGGATGGTGGTAGGTGATGGATTCGAACCATCGAAGGCATAGCCAGCAGATTTACAGTCTGCTTATTATAAGGACTATGTTGATATATCAAAGAAATGATTGATTTGTGATTGACTTGTAAGCATCGGTTTGGCTAAATAGGCGCACACAACGGAACACAAAAGAAAGTGAGCGCACTATGAAACACCGAACCGGCCATTTATTCAAACGCGGGAACACCTTCTATCTCTTTTGGCGCGTCAGCGGCAAAGTCTTTAGCAAGGCACTGCGCGACGACAACGGCAACCCGGTCACGACAAAACGCGAAGCGGAAGAAGCCAGAACGAAACTCATGGCTCCCTTCACAGTCGCGGATGAAACCGCTGCGCTGGAATCCATCGCCGGGAAGCTGGAAGGCCGCAAGGCCGAGCTTGCTAAGTGGGAAGATGAACAGCACCCGCCGTCATCCATCGGTCAGGCATGGAGCGATTTTCTCGCCTCACCCAATCGCCCTGACAGCGGCGAATCCACCTTGCGCCAATACGAATTTCAATGGCAAGCCTTCGCCGATTGGATGCAGGAAAAGCACCCTGACATTCTCACATTGCGCGACGTATCGAAGGAAATTGCCGAGGAATACGCCAGCAGCTTGAACCACGGCAGATTCAGCCCGTCCACTTACAACAAGCATTTGAATTTGCTCACGCTGGTTTTCCGCGTTGTGAAGCATAAAGCCAAGCTGACAAACAATCCGTGGGAATCTCCAAAACGCGGCGGCAACCTTCAGCGCAAACGCATGGTCACAAACAGCCGCCGCGAACTTACGATTGATGAATTGCGAACGGTCTGCCAAGCCGCCACGGGCGAATTGCGGACGCTGCTGGCGCTTGGCATTTACTCCGGCTTGCGGCTGGGCGATTGTGCCACGTTGCGCTGGGGCGAAGTGGACTTGCCACGCGGAATGATGCGCCGCATCCCAAACAAAACTGCGCGCCGTAATCCAAAGCCCGTCATTGTGCCAATCCATCCCATTTTACGCGATATGCTGGCAAGCACGCCTTTGAAAAAACGTAGCGAATATGTCCTGCCGGAAATGGCCGCGCTTTACGCACACAACATTTGCGCCGTAACGGACAAAGTGCAAGGTCACTTCAAAACGTGCGGAATCACCTTGCACAAGCCCGGCACGGGCAAGGACGGCAAACGCGCCGTGATCGAAGTCGGCTTTCACAGTTTGCGGCACACGTTCGTTTCACTCTGCCGCGAAAGCAATGCCCCGTTGGCCGTGGTGGAAAGCATCGTCGGCCACAGCAACCCGTCCATGACGCGCCATTATACGCACGTCGGCGAACTGGCCGCTGGCCGCGCCGTTGCCTTATTGCCGTCAGTGATGGGCAACGAGAAATCGGACAGCTTGCAAACCGAGCCGGAAAGCATTCTACTCAAAGCGCACAAGCTCGCCAAAAGCATGACCACCGCGAACTGGCGAACCAATCGCAACAAGCTGCTTGAGGTGTTAGCTAAAACCGTATGAGTGCTGACCCGCAATTACACCAGTTTAGAATAATCCTGTATGAGCTTCTTGAAAAATGCAAAATTCCTTTAACAAGAAACGACTGGACGGGTTTTGTTAAAGAATTGGACAGGCTAAAAGTCCGGGAGCTTTTTTTTGGCGATTGGATTAAGCAGGAACAAAAGCAGTTTGACCGGCTGACAAAATCTGGCTTGTTAGAAGATCGCGTCAACCTCTCACTCATTCTTGCCCTTCATCAACTGAATGTTCTCCGTCCTAAAGCCGAGGTTTTTGACAATGAGTTTGCTGGTGGGTGGGCGGCCAAAGTCTTGGATGATGGTCGGCCAGGAAAGTGGTTGCAACAAGAGGCGAAGAAAAAGCGTGACCGCAAACCAAAAGCGCCGGGCGTTACGAAGAACTGGTTGGAGCCGATGCCGATATTTAATGAAGGCGAGCCTTGCGGTTATGTGCAAGCGACCGGGCAAAGGCGCAAAGTGATTGAAAATTTCCTTCGCCGCATCCGAGCAAAGTCGAAAAAAACATTGACCAAAAAACAACGCGGGAAACCAGCCGGACTTTACGGGTTCGAGACAAATTGCCGCGTGTTAGAACAGTGGCTACGGGAATGGTGTGACCAGAGGCCGGAACAAAAGCATGACATTGTTCTCAAGGAGGCGCTTTTGCTTGCCGAGGTGGTCGCTAAGTCTAAAAGTTCAGTCAATGAAAAGCGGCTGGCACGGGTGAGGCGGATTTTCACAACCCATGCGCGGTCTGCCGCAAAGAAAAATGGCAAAGATTCCAGTTTTGATTTTCTCGCTTCTGTATCGGCCTGCCGCGAAAAATTTCCTCCGCCAGAACCGGTGTCAGTTGAGGGTTTGAATTACGCTAGATATTTTTTAGCGCTTCAGGGATTGAAATACCCTATTTGAATTTGGGGTTTTGAAAATTGTTCGTGGCTGAATGTCTCACTTTTCCGCGGCTTCTTTCGACTTCTGTTTTCGGCAGCACTTTTGAATTTGGGGTTTCTCAGGTGCCGCTTTGCGTTGTTGCTTTTTCTGGCCTTTATTAACGCCAGCAAAAGAGATTTATGCTGGCAACTACAATAAAAATCGTTCGTAGCGGGTTGGAATCCGACCCGACCTTAACCCCTGCCGACCGCACCCGGCTCATGGCCGTTCTGCGTAACGGGGCCACGCCCTACAAGCCTGACTGTCCGGCACCGGACCACACGCCGCGACTGCTCCGCCGCGCCGAAGTCGCCCGTCGCCTCTCCTGCTCGTTGCGCACCGTGGACAATCTGCCGATCAAGAAGGTCAAGCTGCCGGGCCGCCAACGTGCTGCTGGATTCCGGGAGGGCGATGTCAACGCGCTGCTGGCTGGATAGGAGGTCGCATGACCGAGTTGAACACCGTAATCGGCGACCGCTTGCTTTGTGCCTGGCAGCCAGCGCCCGGCGTCTGCTGGGTGCAAACCCGCTCGCCACAGTTCGCCCGCAAACTTTCGCAGCGGAGTGATTCCCGGCTTGTGGTGCAGGGCGTCGCGGGTGGGTATCTCCGCACATTTGAATTTCAGCACGGGCTGGCATGGGCGCGGCGTTTGATTGCGCGTTACACCCGAAACGAGACGCCGACTAATGCGCGGATAACTGTGCCAGTGTGCCCGCCCCGGCGTCGAATGGTTGAAGTCGGATGACGACGCCCGCCAACATCTCCGCCCCCATTTCCTTTGGGCATGATGTTCAAAGGCCGTGGGAACTGAAAACCCGCACCACCGGCAACGTGCTGGTAAGTATTCGTGATGGCGAATGGCGCGAACCGGTTGTTCATGTCCGCTCCTTGCCGAACGATAGCAATGAGCAGCGCGAAGCGAAACGGAGTTTGCCATTTGTCACCTGGTCCGGTGTTTTCAGTTACAAAGCCAACGACAGATTGCTTCAACACGCTGGACAAATCGGCATAGACCTTGACGACCTCTCTGCCGATGATTGCACCAAGGCGGTGCAAGATGCTGTCGCCGATCCGTTCTGTCTCACCGCATTCAAATCAGCACGCGGCGGCGGTGTGCGCCTCTTGTTTCGTATCCCGCCATGCAATGCCAAGTCTCACGACGCTGCTTTCGAGCAGGTAGCCGAACACGTCCACAATGTTTATGGTCACGAGCCTGACCCTCACTCGCGGGACGTTTCGCGGGCAAGTTTCGTTTCGTTCGATGAAGGATTGTGGTGCTATCCAAACGCCAAAGTCCTGCCTGTCATTGTTGACCTGTCACACAGCGATAGCTGTTGTGTTAGTCGCTGTGTGACACCGGCTGTTTATTCCGGACAACTGGCCATGACGCCTTGGATTTGGATGGGGCGTTATCATGTGGGGAACTCGGTTAAAGTGGACGGCACGGTTTTTACTCATGCCAAACTCCTGCATTTGGGAATGGCAATGGCATTGCACGCGGAGCGAATCAATCATGTCCTGAAACATCAAGATTATGATGACGCGGCGCGGGCCTGGTTCGCAGAACACCAACGGAAAGGACTACGGCTCCGGGGCGATTTTGATGAATACCGCGCCGAACTGCGTCAGAGCGTTGAAGGGGCGCGCAGCAAGCAATGGTTCAAATCTGCTGCTGAAAAGTGGACGCGCTGGACTCGGCATCCTGATTTTCCAAAACACCTGCTTGAACGGCTTCTCTTTGCAATTCGCAAACACTGTGAAGATGCTGGCACACGGGAATTTTTCATCGGCGCACGCGATGCCGGACTTGTGTGCGGCGCATCATATCGCACTGGGGCGCGGCTCTTGCATCGGCTCGTCAAAAACGGGAAATTGAAATTACTCACCGTGCCGGATAAACGGCTGCCTTTTCATTCCTATGACTACCGGCTAATTGACGGCAGGACATTTTTGCAATGACAACGCCCAAACCGCCAATCACCCGCCCCGGCCAGTCTCACGCCTACCACAAAGGCAGCCAGCGCGAAATTGACGAGCGGCGCGGAGCGGTTACGCGGTTGCGCGCTCGCGGTGTGTCGAAAATGGAAATCCATCGCTTTATCAAAGAAAAATTCAACCGCCAATGGCGCACGGCAGACCGGGACATCACCTTTGTCACCGGCATTGCAAATATATGACTCGCGCGCCCGTGCGCGTGCGCGGAAACACGCTTTTCCCTGGGTTAGCAGCCTGCTTGAGCGGGGATTTTGCCTAGCTTCGCGCCCGCGTTCACCCTCGCTATTCTCTCGCTTCATTCCCGTTCGTTTCTCGCGTAGGCACCTACTGTTACATGGCTCGCGCGTGTGCGTAAAATCGTTCTCTCTTTACTGTGCAATTTTCTTGAGTCTCTCCTTGGCCGAGTTGGCAGACCCGATCTGTTTGGCGGCCCAATCATCAACTGCTTTGGTGTCATCTTCAACCACCTTTGTTAATGCTTTATAATGTTTCAAATCTTCATTTTTGCTAAAAACAATCGCAGCACCGTTTGATTTGTAGTCTCCAAATCTTTCGAGCATGAATTGCAGGAAATGCGCTTTGGCGGACTCCATGTTCGAGCGGAGCGTAAATATCTCATCCATCAGTGGCCCAGCCTTTTCGAGGGTGCCATTAAATCCTTCGACCATTCCTTTTGCCGTAGAATCCGAGATGTTCATTTTTGAAAGTTCCAGAGCAGTCCGTTCAATTCCGTCATGTCCTTTGGCACGGTATGTTTCGATTATCGTTTGACGCTTTGACTGGATGCTGATGGATGCGCGGATTTTTTCTTTATCGTTCAGTATTGCCTCTGAATAAATATTTGGCTCTCCTACATTCTGAAGCTCTGAATCCATGTCTGTGGTGAGTTGCTTGAAGAAGGCACCATATTTTGCCAGGAGGCTCATAACCTGGTCCATATTTTTATTACCTGTCGTTTGCGGCGTAAAATTGTCCGAGTTTGTCATTTGCTCCATTAAAGCAACCGCGTTAGAAGCGAGCTTTTCAACTGACGCATCCTCCTTCTTTATTTTGGCTACACCCCAGCCGATAAAAACCGCGAACAAAAAACAAAAAATAGCGAACAGGAGAACACCAAACCCCTTTTTCTTGCCAAAACTGAACCACAGCAAAAAAGCCGCTATGCCCGACTTTCCTACTAAGTTGACAAGCAAATCACTTATCTTTTGCGTGTCACCATGCGAGCCTGTCATAACGTAAAGCAAAATGGAAAATGAGGCGACCAGAAGCAGTGCAGAAACTAGGCGCAATCGAAAAAGCAATCTGGCGGAAGGTTGCCAGGCTGGGATGGGAGGCTGACTCGCTGGCATCAGTGGCGGCCCCACAGTTATGGTGTTCGTATCAACACCCCGTCGTTTAAGTTCAGTTCTCGCAATATCAATCGTTTCGGGAAGCCAATCGTCCGGTTGCTTGAGCATTTCCACCAACTGGTCGTTTGTCTTGTCGGCCATTTGGGCTGCGAGGTCTTCAGATACTTCATGGACTGGCAGGTTTTCGCTGTTCGGGCGTGTCAACTCTCCGACCGGTGCGGCGGTCTGAGCGTCCCCAGTCACTTGCTTCGCTGGCGGCGGAATGTCGCTGCGTTCAGCTTTCAATACCGTTTCGACGGGCTGGTTCGCTGCTTCTTGGATTTTGCCTTGAACAGTCGCCTTTTTATCTCGCATCCCAAACAGAAAGAACGCTCCGGCAGTGGCAGCTATAATGGTGACAAACTGAACGAGAAAACGGGTGAAAATTATTTTTGAACCTTCTGGTGGAGCAAATAGGAAACGGTAGCCCTCTTGGTGATACGACCACCCCTTTTGATAATTCCAGCTCGTCCATTCAAACAGAGGGAAAAGGCCGTTCAAAATCACCAGCAGCACGCCAAGACCAAGCATAATTTTCTGGGGGTTGTGTTTAGACATAGAAGCCTTCATACGCCTCACATAGCGGACTAACAAAAAGAAAATCAAGGCGCAAAGTGCGATTAGAAGAACACCAAGGGTCACACCACAAACTACAAATCCCCATTCAGTCTGTGCCCACTTGCCAAGCACTCCGACAGCTTCGCGCAAAAAATCATAAACGGATCGTTTGGCTGGCGGCGAAGTTTCGGCAATTCGGTCTAACATTGCCTGAACCTTCCAGTGGAGATTTTTGGCCTCCTCCTTTGTAAGTGTCTGACTGCTTGTTATTTGGTATTCAGGATACTCTTGAATGACCGGCTGCGGTTCCGTATCTGGAACGAAGCCAAACTTGTCCGCTCGCGGTTTTGAGTTTAGCTTTTTGGTGTTATTGGCTGTCGTCAGAGTTTTGGCAGGAAGCGGCGTGGTATCGTCCCATCTTGGTATTTTAGTCCCCTTGATGATTTCGTCACTTTCGGGGGGGTGCCATTCAGACGAAGCCGGCTTGTTCGTGACTCCCTGTTTAGCGGCAATCCGGTCAAATATGTCACCGGCAGAAGTTTTGCTGGTTCCCGCCGCATTCGTGGTTGGCTGTTGTGCGGGCAATGGAACGGTGACTGCCAGCAGCACCAGTAGCGCACACGCCAACGGATTTGCCTTCATGCCGTGAGTTTAGCGGGATTCAACCAGCGGGCAAGGCCAAGATGCGCCAACGCCTTTTTCCAAAATCCACCTTTCGCTAAAAGCGCGACTCCACACGCGAACAGATGGTGTGAATTTCCCCCGTCACCAGCAAAAGTGAATAACTTTCCCTAGACGGGAATGAAGGTCAGCGTAGAGTCGCAATTAATCAGTCGGGAAAAACTTGAATCCGTGAAACCCTATGAAAACAAAAAGTGAATCCATCATTGTTGCCGCGTGTCGTTCCCTTGGTGCATTGGTTTGTGTCGGAACAACTGTTCTCATGGTCTCCAGCGCACCGGCGCAAAATCTGTTTGTGGCGGATGAGGGCAGCGGCAACATCTATGAATTCACACCGGGTGGAGTCCGAAGCACTTTTGCCTCTGGGTTGTCTCATCCAAATGGAATAGCCTTTAACAGCGCGGGCGACCTGTTTGCGTCAGACCAAAGCGGCATCTATGAATTCACACCGGGCGGAGTCCGAAGCATTTATGCTACGGGATTGTCTCCAAATGGAATAGCCTTTAACAGCGCGGGCGACCTGTTTGTTTCGCAAAACAACGGCAACATCATCAAAATCACGCCGGGCGGAGTCCGAAGCATCTTTGCCTCCGGGTTGGATGGTTCTATTGGACTGGCGTTTAATAGCGCAGGCGACCTGTTTGTGGCTGCGGGTTTCAACATGGGCACCATCACTAAAATCACACCAAGTGGAGCGCAAAGCACCTTTGCCTCCGGGTTGTCTTATCCTTGGGGGCTGGCGTTTAACAGCGCGGGCGATTTGTTCGAGGCGGATGATGGCAGTCACAACATCAATGAATTCACACCGGGCGGAGCGGAGAGCGCCTTTGTCACCGTGAGAGATGGCCCTCTTGCGCTGGCCTTTGACAGCGCGGGCAATCTGTTTGTGGGGGAGGATAGCAGTGCGGGCAACATCTATGTATTCACGCCAAGTGGATTCCGAAGCGTTTTTGCCTCTGGATTGGATTATCCTGAAGGATTGGCCTTCCAGCCCGTGCCTGAACCCTCGGCGTTGGGGTTGCTGGCCGTTGGTGTCCTCGCACTCTTCGTCCGTCGCCACCGTCACTGGTAAGCATGACGCCGCGCTTAGAGATTCTCCGTGCGCGAAATCCTAGAGGCAAAACTCCCGGAGCCGGGTGGCGGGTGCAATGTGGAGCGCAGCCGGATGAGGCGAGCAATACATTGACGCGACGACCGGCGACACATAATCGGCCCCTGATTCACGCGCACGACTCCACGCGACTGCGGACTGACTGCGGATAATCCGCGCTCGTTGCCGTTGCCTGTTCGCGGACTGTCCGAGTCCGTGCCGGGTTGCAGACATGGGGTGTTCGTGGACGCGGTTGCGGTCGAGGACTGGATGCGGCCCCGGATCGGACACGGACTGACCGTGGCTGCGGACATGGGAGCGGCCATTTGCCCGGACAGATTGTGATTTCTCCGCGACCGTTTCGCGGATACCAAAACCTTCGCTGGCGAAGGGGTAAGGCTTGTCCCGTCAAAAACCGGTAGGTTGCACACGTGCGAATGCCAGTCCACTGCCGATTGAGCGAGCACGGATTTGCACGCTTCGCGGATGCGATTGGACAGATTGAATGGACACTTTGCATTTCGGCAACATGCCACCCGCCACTGACAACCCGTGCCTGTGATACACCGTCGCTTTCACTGGTTCACGTAAAGTTTTACCGAGACTGAACTATGCTCGGCACAACAATTGAACTGCTCAGAGCTGGATTGAGAGCTGATCCGACAATCACGCCTGCAAAGCGCGCCAGGCTCGTGGCGATGCTCCGCAACGGCGATGATGAGTCACTGAAACCAGACGCCGCGCCTGTAATTCGCCAGCGTTGTATTCGCCGCGACGAAGCCGCCCGTCTGTTGGCAGTCTCGCTCCGAACGGTGGACAAGCTTGCCGCGTCTGAGATTCTGAAAAAGTTAAAGCTGCCGGGGAGAACAAGGTCATGTGGCTTTCTGGAAAGTGATGTGCTGGCGCTAATCGCCCAATCTAAACGCTGACGATGTAGCATCAGCCCCTTGTCAGGAAACAGCCTTTCATTCAAAAGCGGGGATACCTTAAACGAATGACGGCCGTAAATTCCCCCCTGCCACCGGCACACGGCGGTCACGGTCGGCCAAAACTTAGAATGCTTAAGGATTGTTATTTTTCATCACGATGCCGATTGCTGTGCGCTACGCTACGCAGGACGCGCGTTTAGCGTGTGCTTGGGGAATTCCCAGCTTTCGGGCATTGATTGACTTGTGATTGACTTTTGAGCATCGGATTGGACGGGAACGCAAGAGACGGTAAAAGCATAGAAACGCAGAGCTTCAAAAACGGGATTCGGACAAAACCTTTGAATTATTTGACTAAAACCCACTTTCCCCTTGCGGAAAAAGGATGGTGGTAGGTGATGGATTCGAACCATCGAAGGCATAGCCAGCAGATTTACAGTCTGCCCCCGTTGGCCACTTGGGTAACCTACCAACCGTCCCGAACGCGGGGAGTTCAGATTAAGCCAAAGCCGCCTGCCGGTCTCAAGCGCAAAGTTCGGCCGGGAGATGAAATTGCTGCTTTTCACGCTGGGCCGGTCTTCCGGGAGAATTCCGGCAGGGGCATCCAAAAAGAAAGAGGCCGGACACTACTCCGGCCTCGTAATGAGAACTAAGCGCTTAAATTAACGTCTCGTAGCTGCGCGACCACGAACTATTTAGTTGGCTGCGGCGCCGCAGACCACGCCTTACTTCACACACGGAACCCTGCGTTTCTGCATACCAACTATGAAGTAGGATACCAGAGGCTGTATCTCCTGCCAGTCACCAGTTCTGGTTACACGAAAACCCGGGATTATATCCTTGACAAACGCAGAAATATCGCCTATGTTTATCGCATGAAGAATGACATTGAAACCGCCGATAAGGGCGAAACGGCGTTTGACGTCGACGATTTGAACCTGATTTCGTTGGCGCAAGAGTATGCCGACGAGGATAAAGCCCGCGAATTGCTTGAGCGTTTGCGCTGGCCTAACGGCGCGATTTGCCCGCATTGCAAGAATGATGGCAAGGTGAAACCAAACTCCAAACTGACTCCGAAGGCAGGCAGCAAGAGCGCGGTTCGCAAGGGCGTGTATTTCTGCGGAGCGTGTCGGAAACAATTCACCGTCACTGTCAAGACCGTGTTTGAGGGGTCGCATATTCCAATCAGCAAATGGCTCATGGCGTGGTTCATCATTTGTTCCAGCAAAAAAGCGGTGTCGGCTCACCAATTGCATCGGATGTTGAAAATCACATACAAGGCGGCATGGTTCATGGCACATCGCATTCGGTTTGCATTCGGCGGTGACACAACAAAACTCACCGGCACTGTCGAGGTGGATGAAACCTTTGTGGGCGGAAAGGGTGAAGCCAAATCAAATTTCTCGCGCCACATTCCCGTTGTGGCGCTGATTGAGCGCGGCGGAAAGATGCACACTCGCGTTGTGTCCAACGTATCGCAAAAGAATCTTGGCTTGTGCCTTGCTGAATGCGTGGACAAATCCGCCATTGTGAACACCGACAACCACGACGCCTATAAACCCGCCTTGAAAGAATACAAGCGGCATGACACGGTGAATCATTCCCGCTTTGAGTATTCCCGCACGAATGCGGACGGCACGAAATCAGGCATCAATACTTGTGAATCGTTTTTCAGCCTGCTAAAGCGCGGCGTGTATGGCTCTTGGCATCATGTATCCCGTGAACATCTTCCGAAATACAGCAACGAGTTTGCTTTTCGCTGGAATCACCGCAAGCTCACCGATGGCGCACGAATGGCCGTAGGCATTCCGATGGTTGAAGGCAAGCGGCTCATGTATCGCAAGCCCGCCAACTGAATGCAGCGACTTGCCAGCGGCCAGCAAATCGCCTGACTGGTCAGGAGCAAGGCGGAACGCAACGCCGATCTGGTTGAGCGGCGGAAATTTAACCCGCTTTGGGAACGAACCATTTCAAGGCAGGCGCGAGACCAACACCGCCTGATTGAACAGGGACGCTGCCCAAGATGCGGCAAGCGGAAACAGGGATATTTCCGCCATTGCTTCAAATGCCGGATGAAAGTCCGAAGGTGGCGAAAACGAATCAGTCGAAACGACAATTGCGAAAACTTTCACAACCCTCTTGACAATAAGGCCTAAACGCCCATATTATGGGCAGCGATGAAATCAAACGCTTTAGCGTTGGAATACCAGCGAGATTACGTTGCTGCCAGGAGGGATTTGGACGTTCTTAACCTCGTGAACAATCCCAGCGCCAACGGCAAATGTAGCGTCTTTGGTTTGAGCTTCGGAAAAAAGCCCGGCTACGACTTTCTCGTCGAGCTTGGTTCGCTCAGTAATGATGCTGCCGATCCGTTTGTGGTCGCTGAGAATGTTGGCTAGGCTTTCCTTTAAGTTTTTCTCTTCAAGCCGCATGGTTTGATTTTTCAAATCAAACCCAACTCCGTGAAACATGAACGTGGAATGCGGGCAAGCATACCGCTTTTTTCCCGCTAAGAAAATTGCGTTTCCAATCGAATCCACGTTGCCGACATTGTGCGTGATAACTTCAAGCGGCAAACCGATTAAAATATTGTAGATATTCAAGCCGTTCATTACGCTTCCGCCCGGAGTAGAGAGCATTAAATAAACAGTTTTTACCCTTTGATTTACGCAGTTGGCCAAAACAGCCAGCAAACTTTCGGTTGTGTGTGGTGAAATTTCTGCGGAGAAAGAAATATACACAGTGCTGAGGTCCGGCTGTGGAGCAAGTTCAGGAGTGTCATTCATAGTGTCCCAATTAAGACAGCAATTTCCCCCAAAGTCCAGACATGATTCACGCCTCCACCGCTAGCGTCACGCATAAAAATAACCCCGCCAGATTTTACTCTGGCAGGGTGTCCCGTTATCGCAGGCGCGGATAAAGGACTTTGCGGAACGGCAGCCTAAAATTGGCTGGCGGACAGTGTTTCCGCTTCAAGGGAAACAAAACCGAAACCGAATTTCTTGGCCGCTGTGCGCAATACGGGTGCTTTTTCATAAAACTCCTTTGTGGAATTTTTGAACTTGTGCTTGCGCGCACCGCTAAAGGCTGTTACCGTCCTTGTGTTGGCAAGAGACGGAACAGTTGAGCGCGGTGCGCCCGATCTGTTTAAACGAGCCGGATTAAATCCCGGCTCTTTTTATTTTCACGTTCTCATAAATTCAAAAACGAAAACCGCCCGCAATGCTGTGGGAAATCCTGTGATGTGTCAGGCAGCACTACGAGCGGCTCAAAGCATTACATCAAATATCGCGCTTTCCCAAACGCCGCTGACATTTCTGTCAACTGAGAACAGTTTAACATTGGCCTGAAACCATTTCGGGAGAACTTTAACTATACGAAACTGCACCTTTGGGGATGCGAACTGTCACTTATCAGAATGCGAAACTGCACTTTTTAGATGACCACTTGATGCAAACCGTCACCATTGAACATGCGAAATACCACTTTTGCTGGTTTGAAAGCCTGTCAAGAGGGTTTCTGCTTTTCCCAACGCTTTTTTGCGGCGTTTCGCCGCTGCTGAATTCTATTTTCACTTCTCCATGCTGCGATTGACCGTTGATGAGATTTGAAAAAAATTTCATCAATTCCTTCACGGGAAAATTTTTCGATTATTTTATCGGTCATTTTTTGGCGGCCTTCATCTGTTTTGTTATCATCTCCCAAAGCCGCCTCACTTCCAAGGTCAGCATAAATCCCAAGCATCGCGCACCAATACTTTCGGAAAATATGCAATCGGTCACCGCGCAATCTTCCGCCAATCGTCCGGCGCAAAAACTCCTTAAACTTCATCGGGAATTTTGGCGGCTTCATGGCGCTAGTTTTTTCTTATTCCACCGCCTGACCGCTGCCTTTCTCGCTCGCTCCGCTGGTTGTTTCGACCACCATTCAATAAAATCGCGGGCGTCCATCTGGTAGAGCTGTTGGTCGCTGGCTTTATAAATCCGTTGCTTGGCATGATTCATCCCGAATTCTATTTCATCTAATGAAGCCGGAGTGACAAGTTTTTCTGCGTCTTCAAGAGAAATTTTATATGTGTGATTTTTGGGATGAGTAAGCGCAGACACGTGGCCGCGCCGAATCAATTCTTTTACATAATCGCGGTAAATTTTCAACCGGTTCGCCTTGTATCTGCCGCCAATTATTAACCTCAGAAAATCGTCAAATGTAACGGGGAATTTTTCAGGCTTTGGTATTTCACTTTCTTCAGCCAATTTTTGAGTCTTCACATTAGCTTTACGGAAAATGGATTCAATTTTCCGCTTCCGCTGATGGAGACACTCTTCCCATAGTTGTAAAGCTTGCTCTGCAAGAATTGACAAGCTTTGGGTGTCTCGTGCGCTTCCGATTGCGAGTGTTGCTGCGATGTTTGCCAAGTCGTTAAGCGATGGAATGTCGCCAGTCCGATTCCGAGCCTCAAGAGCAATCGTTGCAATTTCCGACGCCACGATTGGGTCTGGTGGTTTGGGCTTTTTTGTTTTGATTTTGGAATGAAAATGGTAAAATGATGCTAGGTAAAGTGAAAACCATACCCATCGAAACGCATGGTCTTGGATTTGAAGACGGTCTGCGAAAGATGCTCGCGTGTCCGCCGCCGCCATCGTCCAAGTCTGCGAAGAAGTCCGCGAAGAAGCCGCGCCGGAAAAAGTAAAATTTCCAGCGGTTTTAACATCCCCAATTCAACCCAAATCCTGCGTTTGGGAAAGACATAATCCCGCGAAAACCATGAAAAACAAGGGAAAATCGGTTAAATCCGGTCAGCGACGAAGGAATTTGGCCACCGCTTCGGTGCGGGTGCGGACTTGCAGTTTCTCGTAAATGCGACGGATGTAGGTATGCACGGTTTCGTAGCTGATGCCGAGTTTCTCCGCGATTTCCTTGTACATGAGGCCCCGGCTCAAACAATCAAGCACTTGTTGTTCGCGTTCGGAAAGGTTTTCCGTGGATTGCGCCGTGGCCGCCGTATGTTGAAAGGATTGCACGACTTTGCGCGCAATATGCATCGTCATGGGCGAGCCGCCCCGCTGCACGTCCTGAATGGCTTCCAGCAGTTCCTTGCTGGAGGTGCG
>Ga0182011_10002180_pt1 | contig 16715 bp, 18 predicted proteins | sample 711E1DmetaG_FD_120481 | JGI IMG/M metagenome (GOLD analysis project Ga0182011, IMG submission 120481) | Permafrost microbial communities from Stordalen Mire, Sweden - 711E1D metaG | ecosystem: Environmental > Terrestrial > Soil > Wetlands > Permafrost | place: Sweden: Stordalen | collected... | reverse complement strand
GATCGCTAGCCGGCGGGCCAGCGGAAGGCGAGACGGAAGCCGCCTCGCAGGGACGGCGGGAGGCCGCGATGAACGACTTCAAGATCGGCATCAACCTGTGGAGCCAGGCGACTTCGTGGACCGACTTGCTCGACGCGGCTCAGGCGGCGGACCGTCTCGGTTTCGAGCACCTGTGGACCTGGGACCACCTCAAGGCGATCTTCGGTGACCCTCATCAGCCGATCTTCGAGGGCTGGACCGCCATCACGGCCCTGGCCATGGCGACCAGCCGGGTACGGATCGGCCTGATGGTGGGGGCAAATACCTTCCGCAACCCCGGGCTCGTGGCGAAGATCGTAACCACTCTCGATCACGTATCCGGAGGGCGGGCGATCCTCGGCATCGGTGGCGCCTGGTTCGAGCTCGAACATCGCGAGTTCGGCATCGAATTCGGCCGGAGCCCGGGAGAGCGCCTCGACTGGCTCGATGAGTCGGTCGGGACGATCAGGTCGCTCGTCTCGGGCGACAAGGTGACTTCGCCGGCCGGCGGCCACTACGACTTCAGCGACCTGACGATCAACCCGCTGCCCGTCCAGAAGCGACTCCCGATCCTGATCGGCGGGAACGGCCGGACCAAGACGCTCCGGACCCTGGCGAAGTACGGCGACCTGTGGAACGCCTTCGGGCTGCCGGCCGAAGTCAAGGAGCTCGACGGCGTGCTGCGGCGCCATTGCGAGGAATTGGGGCGCGACGAGCGCGAGATCGAGCGGTCGATCAACCTCTGGGTCGTCATCCGCGACTCGGAGGCGGAGGCGCGGCGTGAGTGGGCTGCCGCGATGGAGTTGAACCGCACGCCGGTCGAGCGCGCCATCGAGCCATCGCGCCCCGTCTTTGGAACGCCCGAGACCATCGCGGATCGACTCATCGAGTACTACGAGGCCGGCTTCACAACGGCGATCGTGGAGGTGCCCGCTCCATACGACCGCGAAACCCTGGAGAGGCTGGCCCGTGAGGTCAGGCCCCTCGTGGCTCGGCGGCCAGCCTGAGCCCTCCTGGGTTCACTGCGGACCTATGAGGGCACCGACCACCACCCCGAGCACGGCGATGGCAACGACCATGACCGCCAGCACGGGCAGCGCGACCTTGTCCCACAGGCGCTGCCTGGCGGGCCGGCTCCCCGATGCCCGACGCTCGCGCGAATCCCGGGTCGCAATCAGGTACCAGCGCACGGCGATACCGAACGGCACGAAGGCCAGGACCACGAGAGGGAGCGTGAAGATGCCGAGCCGGTGGGCTAGATATGCCGCCGCGGCGATCAACACCAGGGATAGCACGGGCGATGCGAGTTCGGCCAGCGTTCTGGGCCGGGCCGGCTGGTGGGGGCGGCCCTTGACCAGCCACCATACGAAAAGGACCCCGATCGCGGCGGCGCCCAGCAGGATCAGCCATTTCATGACGTGGTGAGTCTACGGCAGGCCGGGTCGCCGCGGGCCCGGCGTGGCTGCGGTCCGGTCGTGGCTCCGGCCGTGGCTCCGGTCGTGGCTCCGGTCGTGGCTCCGGCCGTGGCTCAGGTCGTGGCTCAGGTCGTGGCTCCGGCCGTGGCTCAGGTCGTGGCTCTCGCCGTGGCTCCGGTCGTGGCTCCGGCCGTGGCTCCGGCCGTGGCTCAGGTCGTGGCTCTCGCCTCAGGCCGTCCCGCGCGACTGGACGGCCCCTGCAGGAGTATTGTTGCCGCAGCAGTCGTCATTCGGCATCGACAGCCCGGGTTTCCCCGGGGCTCACGCCGGCGATCCAGCCGGCGGGCCAACCAGACCGAGTTGCGGGCCTTAGCAGCAGCCAGGGCGACCGCCACGCGGCTCCCCCCGGGAGCGGGCGCAAGGAGATAAACAGCCATGCCGTTCGGACTAAACCCAGCCCACCTAATCATCATCCTGGTAATCGTTCTGATCGTCGTGGGGCCGGGCAAGCTACCGGACACGGGAGCTGCCATCGGCAAGGCTCTGCGCGGCTTCAAGAATGAGATGGACGGCACCAACCCCGACCAGGCCGCGGCCTCTCTCCCGCCGGCCCCGCCGGTTCAGCAGGTCCAGCCGCCCGTTCAGTACGTGCAGGTCCAGCCCCCGGTTCAGTACGTACCCGTCCAGCCGCAGGTCCAGTACGCGCCCCAGCAGGTCGCTCCGGTCTACCAGCAGCCCGTGCCCGCCGCGCCGTCCGTTCCCGCAGCAGGAGCGCCGGCGATGCCAGAGCAGCAGTCGACGCCGCCGACCGAGCCGCCAAGCCAGGGTTGAGGTTCAAAGCCGCCGAGCCGCTCCCGCGGCACCAGTCGCGGTGACGGCGCCAGTTGCGGCACCAGCCGCGGTGACGGCCGCGGTGACGGCCGCGGCGCCAGTTCCGGTGACACATGCGGCGCCGGCCGCGGTGACGGCTCCAGTTGCGACGCCAGCCGCGGCCCCGACCGCGGCCCCGACCGCGGCCCCGTTTGCGGTCCCGTTTGCGGCGTCGGCGAAGCCCGATTCGAGGCGCCTGGGCGCCGGCAGGGCCGAGTCCTGAGCGCATCCACGATCGTGCTCATGGGCGTTGCCGGCGCGGGCAAGACCACCGTGATGGCCGCGTTGGTCGAACGGCTCGGTTGGATCAGCGCCGAGGGCGACGAATTCCACTCCCCGGAGAACGTGTCCAGGATGCGGTCCGGCGTGCCGCTCACCGATGACGACCGGCGGCCCTGGCTCGAGGCTCTGGCGGCGTGGATCGGCGAACGAGAAGCCGCGGACGGCGGAGCGGGCGAGAACGCGATCGTGACCTGCTCGGCCCTGCGGCGGTCGTATCGGGACCTGCTCCGAGACGGGCATCCTTCGGTCCGGTTCGTCCACCTCGTGGCTCCGGCCGCAATCCTGGATTCGCGGCTCCGCCAGCGGCAGGGCCACTACATGCCACCGGGGCTGCTCGCCAGCCAGATCGAGACACTCGAGCCGCTCGAGGCCGACGAGCCGGGGACCGTCGTCGCGACGGACGTCGGGCTGCCCGAGGTCGTTGACGCGATCCTGTCGGTGCTCGGGTCCTGAGCGTCGCCTCCCGCCTGCCGCGAGCCCACCCGCCTCCCTGATCGGGCGTTTCCGGACCGACCACCGCCCTATACTCGGCTGGCCAGCCTGCGCACCCCTCGACCGGAGGTTCGTCACGCGCCGGCTCATGCAGTGGAGGAGAAACGGGATGGCTGCCAGGACGATCCGCGACTTCCAGGTGGGCTTCGACGTGGCGCCCGTCGTCGACGCGTGGGCGCATGCCAACCACTTTGGGTTCCGGGGCGTTTCGCCGGATGGCACCCGAACCTATCAGCGCGGCAACGGACTCCTGACCGGGTCCATGCCCATGTCGATCCGGCAGAACGGTCCATCGGTTCATATGGAGGCCTGGATCCACGCCAATCTTCTGGCGCGCATCAGCGCCATCTTCCTGATCCCGTCGGACATGAGCATCGAATCGGGCGGCTTCAAGGGCGTTCTGCCGCGGTCGATCGCCCGCAATGCCGTCAACGTCCTGCTCGCCCAGCTGGGCCAGCCGCCCATCGGGTAGTTGCCTGAGGTTCCCGCTTCGGGCCGCCGACGTCGCGCCAGTGTGCCGGCGGGGCCGGGCCGCCGACGGGGCCGGGCCGCCGACGGGGACGGGCCGCCGACGGCGCGGGACCCGTTGCGAGTCCATTTGCAGGGTTCGACCTGTCGCAGCCGGCCTCTGTGGCCTAGGATGCGGCCATGAGCGAAGCCGCCGGCGCGATTCCGATCCTCGTCGACTGCGACACGGGCATCGACGACAGCCTGGCCTTGCTGTACGCCCTCGCCTCGCCCGAGTGCGAGCTCGTGGCGGTCACCTGCACGGCCGGAAACGTCGATGCCCGGCAGGTTGCGGAGAATACCCGGGCCGTGCTCGAGCTGGCCGGCCGGACGGACGTGGAGGTGGCGATCGGGCGTGAGACGCCGCTGGCGCGGGCCCTGGTCACGACCCCGGAGACTCACGGCCCTCGGGGCATCGGCTATGCCGAGCTGCCGCCGGCGACGATGCCGCTCTCCACGCGCTACGGCCCGGACCTGATCGGTGAGGAGGCGCGCCGCCGACCCGGCGAGCTGACGCTGGTGACGCTGGCGCCTCTCACGAACGTGGCCCTGGCCGTCCTCCGCGAGCCCGACCTGCCACGTCTTCTGCGCCGGCTGGTGATCATGGGCGGGAGCTACCGCTCGCCCGGCAACACCGCGCCCACGACCGAGTGGAACGTCAACGTCGACCCCGAGTCGGCGAAGATCGTCTTCGAGTCGTTCGGCCCTGCGGCGGTCGCGCCGGATGAGGTCGCGGCGGATGCGGTCGAAAGGCCGGCTTCTATTGAAGGTTCGGCCGGTGCCGGCGGTTCGCGCGGTGCCGGGAATGACTCCGGCGGTGCCCGCGGCACGCTCGGAATCGGCCCGCAACCAGGCCGCCCTCGACCTCTCGCGCTCGGCCTCGACGTCACCGAACGGGCCAGGATGCTGCCCGAGCACCTCGCCGCGCTGGCGGCCCGGGCCGGCTGCGCGCCGGACGGAACCCGCCCCGACGGCACCGTCAGCCCGATCGTTCGCTACCTCGCCGACGCGCTGCGCTTCTACATGGAGTTTCACAGCCGCTACGACGGCTTCTACGGCGCCTTCATCCACGACCCTCTGGCGCTCGCTACGGCGTTGGACCCGACGCTGGTACGGACGGAGCCACTCACCGTGGACGTGGAACTCGGCGGGCGACTCACCACGGGCGAAACCGTGACGGACTGGCGGCGCACATGGGGCCGGCCGCCGAACGTGGACGTGGCCGTCGAAGCGGACTCGGGCCGCTTCATGGCCCGCTTCATCGAGCGGGTCGGCGATCTGGCGGCGCGGCGGGGATAACGCGGCAGGTTCTGCGGCCATTTCCGCACAATGCCCGCCGTGTGAACGCTATTCAGGACCGTGCCCCGGTCGCCGCCCCGCTCTCCGGCCCGGTCGCCGCCCACCGACGACCGCGATGGGCTCCGGCACGCTCGCTGCTCCCGGTCGCGTCGTCGTCTCGGCCATGGAACACCGTCCGACACGTCCACGACGACGCCGGACCAGGTTCCTTCCGACCGGTTCTTGAGTAACACCCGTAGGGCGGGCATCTTGCAGAAACCGGCGTCCGCGAACCGGTTCGGTCGGCCGTTGACTGTTTCGGTCGGCCGTTTGGAGATTCGACTCGCCTGTATCGGCCGGCGGGAAGCGCGATGGCGCCAGCCGCATCGCGGCAAGTAGCAGTGGCGCCCACCTCGCAGACCTGGCAAGCTTCCGTGGCGCGGCACCCGTTCATCCGACCTGGCCGCGTTCCCAAGAGGAGAGCAGGAGAGATGGATTTGATGCGGCGCTGGGTAGCTCGCCAGTTCACCACCCGAGTGATCGTCTTGATGCCGGTGGCTATCGCCATCAACGTCGTTCTCGGTTACACAGTTCAGAGCGGTCTGAAACTCCCCCTGTACCTGGACTCCATCGGCACGATCCTCGTCGGCGTGCTGGGCGGCCCATTGCCCGGCCTGGTCACCGGCGCCCTCTCGGACCTGATCTGGCAGTACGCCCCCGGCATCGGGTCCGGGTCGCAGATCGGCCCATTCGCCATCACCGCCGCCGCCATCGGTCTGCTCGCCGGGGTGTGGGGTCAGCTCGGGCTATTCCGGCCGCGCCGCCGCCACGCCCTCAACCTTATCGCCGCTCTCGTGGCCGTGGTCCTCATCGGAGTACTGGCGGCCTATACCTACAGCCGCGCCTTCTCCAGCCCGGACCAGTTCAACAGCAACGTGTTCGGCAACCAGGCCATCACGTTCGACCAGTCGCGGCTCTTCTTCCTGGCCGTGATGGTCGTGTTCGTAGGTTTGGTCGGCTGGGCGCTGGTGTTGCGGCGCGACGTCGGGGCGGTATTCGCGATCAGCGCCGGTCTGGCGACGGGCATCGTGGCGGCGATCATCTCGGCGCCCATCTACGCGTTCTTCTACGGCGGCCTCTCCGGCAGCGGCACCGACGCGATCGTGGCCGCCTTCCGCGCCGGCGGCGACAGCCTCTACCAGGCCACGCTCAAGCAGGGCCTTCTTTCGGACCCGATCGACAAGATGATCACGACCTTCGTGGTCTTCTTCATCGTCGGCAGCCTGTCGCGCCGGTTCGTGGCCCGCTTCCCGAACGGCGAGAAGGTCGTGGGACCCGAGGAGGAGCCGGCGGCCGAGCCCGAGCCCGCATCCGGGGCCAGCTAGTCTGGCGTGGAACTCTTACCGCCCGCTACTCCGGGGTCGAATTCCGACCTTCCCGACTACGTCACCCGCCGGCCGAGTGGCTTCTACCGCTCGCTGAACCCGGCCACGAAGCTCGTGATCGCCGCTCTGGAGGTCGTCGTGGCCTTCGCGATCCCGGGCTGGCCCGGACCCCTGCTCGTGCTCGCGGCTCTGGCCGTCGTCGCGGCGGCCTCCGGGACTCTGCGAAGCCTGATGGTCATCGGCCTGGCGGCCCTGCCGCTGGTCGTCTCGATCATGGTCGTGAACTTGTTCCTTCTGCCCGGCGCCTCGGATCCGATCGCCCGGATCGGGCCGCTGGCGCCGACGTGGAGCGGCTTGCTGTTCGGGCTTCTCACCTCGGCCCGATTGCTGGCCTTCTCGTCGGCGATTGCGCTGGCCTACCTGACCACGCCCGTCGACGACCTGCTGGCCGACTTCTCGCGCCGGGGTCTCGGCCGGCGCGGGGTTTTCGTCGTGGGTGCCGCGGTGCAGATGGTGCCGCGAACGATCGACCGGGTCGGGGAGATCATGGACGCCCAGCGGGCCAGGGGCATGGACACGGAAGGCCGGATCTGGCGCCGTGCCCGAGGTCTCGTGCCGCTCGCGGCTCCGGTCGTCTTCGGGGCCCTCTCCGAGGTCGAGGAGAGGACCATGGCCCTCGAATCGCGGGCCTTCACGGCGCCCGGCCGCCAGACGCTTCTGCGAGTTCCGCCGGACCGCGAGATCGATCGGGCCGCGCGCTGGCTGGCGCTGGCGGGCGTGGTCGCGATCATCGCCCTCCGGCTGACCGGCAGGGTGGGTTGACGTGGCGATCGAGCTCGCTACCGTCCGCTACCGATATGCCGGCTCGACGTCGGCGGCCCTCGGCCCGATCGATCTGCGAGTCGAGCCGGGGCGCGTCGTTGGGGTCGCCGGGGCAAACGAGTCGGGCAAGACCACGCTCTGCCTGGTGGCGGCGGGAGTCGCTCCGGCGGTGGTCGGCGGCAAGCTCGATGGGTCCGTGCGTATCGACGGGGTGGACGCGGCCACGCTGCGACCGCACGAGCTGGCTCAGCGTTGCGGCCTGCTCTTCCAGCACGCCTCCACTCAACTGAGCCACACCACGGCTACGGTGTTCGAGGAGGTGGCGTTTGGCCCGTGCAACCTTGGGCTGCCGGTTGCGGAGGTAGTCGAACGGGTCTGGATGGCGCTGCGGGCGGTCCGCATCGAGGCGCTGGCGCCGCGCGATCCGGCGCGCCTGTCCGGGGGCCAGGGACAGCTGGTCGCGCTGGCGTCGGTGCTGGCGCTCCGGCCGCGCTACCTGATTCTGGATGAGCCCACGAGCGAGCTCGATCCGGCCGGGACCGGGCTCGTTGCCGATGCCCTGGCTCGGGCGGCCGCCGAAACGGGCGCGGGCATCCTGCTGGTCGAACACAAGCTGGACGTGCTGGCGCGCATCGCCGACGAGATCGTGGTGTTGGAGCACGGGGCCGTCGCCCTCTCCGGCGCGGCCACTACGGTGCTCGCCGATCCCCGGCTGGAGGACCTGGGTGTGGAACCGCCGGCCGCCGTGCGCCTGGAGCGCTCGGTTCGTGGAGCCGGCATCGAGTGGTCGGCTGCGCTTGCGAAGGCGATCGAATGACCGAGTCCAGCCCCAGCCATGGCCCCCGGCCCGCGGCTCCGGCGGCTTCCGCCGGAGCACCCGCCGATTCGCGCCCATCGGGCACCGTCGGTCCGGAAACCGGCGCCGACCGTGCGGGCCCGGCTCAGGCCGTGCCTTCAGTCGAACTCGAGGCCGTCTCCTTCGCCTACCCCGACGGCACCCGGGCGCTGACCGAAGTCGGTCTGTGGATCGGGCCCGGCGAGTCGGTCGCCATCGTCGGCCAGAACGGCTCCGGCAAGTCGACCCTGGTCCGGCATATCGACGGCCTGCTCCGACCCACCGCCGGATGCGTTCTCCTCGACGGACGAGACATCCGGCCGGTGCATGTCGCCCGGCTGGCCGGCCTGGTCGGGCTGGCGTTTCAGAATCCCGATCGCCAGCTCTTCGCCGGGCGCGTCTCGACGGAGGTGGCCTTCGGGCCTCGCAACCTCGGGTTGCGTGGGGCGGCGCTCGACGAGCGGGTTCGGGCCGCCCTCGAGGACGTGGGCCTGGGCCGGGAGGCCGGAACCAACCCGTACGACCTGGGTTACTCGCGCCGCAAGCTGCTTGCCCTGGCGTCGATCCTGGCGATGCGAACGCCGATCTTGATCCTCGACGAACCCACCACCGGCCAGGATGCGCGGGGTGTGGCCCGGGTGCGGCAGGTTGTGGCGCGGGCGGCCGGCGAGGGGCGCACCGTCATTGCGATCAGCCACGACATGCGTTTCGTGGCCGAGTCGTTCCGGCGTGTCGTGGTCATGCGGGACGGGCGGGTGGTGCTCGACGGGGCGCCCGAGGTGGTGTTTGCGGAGGCGGCCTGGGGCGAGCTGCGGGCCGCGTACCTGGAGCCGCCACTGCCCGCCGTGGCGGGGGCACGGCTGGGCCTCGGGGCGACGCCGACCGAAGGGTCGTTCGTGGCGGCTCTGGCGCGGAGGCGAGCGAAGGCGGGCGTAAGTCCGAGTTGATCCTCGAGGCCGATCATCGGTGAGTGGAAGACCAACGGGTTGGCGAGTGGGTGCGCGCGGAGCGGCGCCGGATGGGGCTGCGCCAGGAGGATGTGGCCACGCGGGCCGGGGTGAGCGCCAGCACGGTCTCGCGAATCGAGAGCGGGCGGATGGCCGAATTGACCGTCAGGTCGTCGCGTGCCGTGGCTGCGGCGGTTGGCATCCAGCTGCCATTCGCCCCTCGGTCGTTGCGAGGGGCGTCGATCGAGCGCCAGATCGACTGGCGACACGCCGCCCTCGTCGAATCGGTCGTCGAGCGACTGGCTCGAATGGGCTGGGAGTCGGCCGTGGAGTACTCGTTCAACCACTACGGCGATCGCGGATCGGTGGATGTCCTGGCGTGGCACCCCGAGGCGCGAGCCCTGGCGATCATCGAAGTCAAGAGCGACCTGAGAAACGTCCAGGAAGTGCTGCACGCGCTGGACATCAAGCGTCGGGTTGTACCCAAGCTGGTCAGGGCGGACCGGGGCTGGGAGGCAGCCGCGGTCGGCTTGTTGATTGTCATGGCGGATCTGCGGGCGGAGCGGCAGCGGGTCGAGCGGCACGCCTCAACGTTCGGTGCTTTCCTCCCCGCTCGCACGGTCGAGGTCCGGCGGTGGCTGGAGCGACCGGCGGGTCCACTGCGCGGGATCTGGTTTCTGCAGATTCCCCGCTCCACGGGCGTTACGCGGGAACCAGCCGGCCACGTGCGGGTGAGACGGGCCGGCAGCCCGTGAGGCGGGCCGGCAGCCCGTGAGGCGGGCTGCGGGTGGCGCCGCATCAGGCTTGCGGGGCTCTGATCCGGCTCCGCGGTTCCGTTCTGGAGTGGGGTCCTCCGATTCTGGATCGCGGCGCGGCTATTTCCGGAGAGCGGTGCCGGTCTGAACTTGAATAGCGTTCATAGGGCGGCAGTCTTGCCGAAAGGGCGACGGGGCCCAGGGGCCTCGCCACCTGCCCGCCGCCACCTGCCACTCGCCACCTGCCACTCGCCGCGCCCCGCCACTCGCCCGCCGCCACCCGCCACCCGCCACCCGCCACGCCTCTCGCCGCGCCGCGCCTCTCGCCGCGCCGCCACCCGCGCCGCGCCTCTCGCCTCGCCGCGCCACCTGCCCGCCGCCGCGCCGCCCGCCGCCCGCCGCCCACGCGCCTCTCGCCGCGCCGCCGCGCCCCGCCCGCGCGCCGCCCGCCGACACTTTGCCCGCCGCGCCGCCCGCGGAACCGGGTAGCCTAGCGTGGCAATGCGCGTACTCGTTCTGAACCCCGGGTCCAGCTCGCTCAAGTCGAGCGTCATCGAGACCGCGACCATTCCTGCGGTCGGGGCGGACGGCATGGTTCCGGCCACGTCGGCGGAATCGCTGGCGCCGCTCCAGGAGGTGGACGTGGACTGGGGGGTGGACGCGACCGCCGGCGGCGATCCGGCCGACGACATTCGTGCGCTCGTTGCCAGATACGAGGCCGCCGGCATATCGCCGGCCTCGCTGGCGGCCGTCGGATACCGCGTCGTTCACGGCGGCTCCACGTTCCGCGAGCCCGTTCTCGTGACGCCGGACGTGATCGAGCAGGTGGCGGCGCTGGCCGAGCTGGCTCCCCTCCACAACACTGTCGCGGCCGAGACCATGACCGCGGGTCTATCCGCGCTCCCGCACCTGCCGCACGTGGCGGTCTTCGACACGGCCTTCCACGCGACGCTGCCGGAAGAGGCCTACCGCTACCCCGTTCCCGAGCAGTGGTATCGCGAGTGGGGCGTGCGCCGGTACGGCTTCCACGGAATGTCCGTGGCCTGGTCGGCCGAACGGGCCGCGGCGCTCCTGGCCCGACCGGTTTGCGAGCTGCGAACCGTGGTCGCGCACCTCGGCAGCGGCTGCTCTGTGACCGCGGTCGACGGCGGTCGTTCCGTGGCCACCTCCATGGGCATGACCCCGCTCGAGGGCCTGATGATGGGCACACGGGCCGGGTCGATAGACCCGGGCATCCTCTTCTACCTGCTCCGGACCGGGCGCCTCTACGACGACGAGCTGGCCGAGCAGATGGACCACGACTCGGGCCTACTGGGCGTGTCGGGCCGTACCTCCGACGTGCGCGAGCTGCTCCAGCTCGAGGCGGACGGGGATGAGCCGGCGACGCTGGCGCTGCAGATCTTCGTGCGTCGAGCGGCCGAGTGCGTCGCTGCCGCGGCCACGGCCCTTCCGGCCCTCGACGCGATCGTGTTCACGGGCGGCATCGGCGAGAACGCCGCCGGGCTCCGGGCCCGGATCGTGGGCCGCCTCCACTCGATCGGCGTGGCGCCCATCCGCGAGGAGACGCCTGCCGCCGACGCCGTGCTGAGCGAGCCGGCGGCCCCGGCCGGAGCCGGAGCCGGGGCCGCGGCCGGAGCCGGAGCCGGAGCCGGAGCCGGGGCCAGTTCTCCAGCGGGCCCGGCCGGGGCCGGGGCCGGGGTCATTTCCCCGGCCGCCGGAGCCGGAGCCAGTTCCCCGGCCGGAGCCGGGGCCAGTTCCCCGGCAGTCGGGCCCGGGGCCGTTTCCCCGGCGGTGCTCCGGATCGTGGCCCGCGAGGACCTCATCGTTGCCCGCGAGGCGGCTCGGGTCGTGGACGCCGGCACGGAACGCCTGTAGGGCGTGGAACGCCGGGCAGGGCACGGCCGGCGTACCAGGGTGATACACTTCCGAAGAGGAGGCGCGCCGTGGATGAGAGGGATTCCGATGAGTGGGATTCCGAGGACGAGCTCGAACCAAGGCAGCTGGCTTTCGTCGAGGCCCAGGTTGAGGCGGAGTCGAAGTCGGTCCGCGTGGCATACGTGCTCTGGTGGTTCCTGGGCTTCATCTTCGCCCACCGCTTCTACCTGAACAGGAACGGCCCTCGCTACGCTGCGGCTGCGATCACAGCCGAGGTCCTCGGATACATGGCCAGCAGAGTGCTCGCCGGCGTCGGCCTTGTGGCGCTCGTGCTCCTGGGAATCGTCTGGATCGCCGACGCGATTCGGATGCCGCGCTGGATCGATGAGGACGATCAGGCCCATCGAGTGCGACTGATCGAGGGGATCCTGGCCAACACGGCCGACTCCCCCGCGAGGACGGCGAGACGACTTGCGCGCGCCGAAGCTCGGCAACGGCTGGAGAGCGTGCCGGTGGAGGAGGGCGCCGCGCAGTCGTCCGGACCGATCTTCAACGACGGTGAGGCGGCACGGGCCGCTGGCGGAGAAAGCCGGTAGGCCTACAGCTCCCCGGCCAGCTGGGCGAAGGCGCGGACCAGGGCGATGCGGGCCGCAGTCGCCGGGAACGGTGAGAGCGGAAGCGCGTCGTTGGCCGAGCCCCCGTCGAATCGGACGCGGCGCGCCAGCTGAGCCAGCGCCGAAAGGTCGGCCAGCTGCCCCTCGACGAAAGCCTTGCTGACCACCTCGCCGTGGCCGGGCACCACGGGCCCGTCGGCTAAGTCGAGCAGCCGGCCCACGGTCCCGGGCCAGTCCATGGGGTACGAATCCTCGAATGACGGCGGACCCCCCTGCTCGATCAGGTCGCCGGCGTACACCACGTGCACGTCCGGAACGATGACCACGATGTCGTTGTCGGTGTGGCCGCGGCCGAGATGGGTCAGCTGCACTTTCCGGTTGCCCAGCTCGAGCGTGACGCTCTCACGGAATGTCTTGGTCGGGGGCGTGATGCGAGTGTCAACGTATTCCGCTGCCACCTCGGGCATGACCGCCGCCAGGGCGAACTGAGTTGTCCGGCTGTCGAACCGAAGATGCGCGGCGCACTGCTCGTGGCCCCACATCTCGGCCGGCAGGAAGGCGTAGTTGCCAAAGGTGTGGTCGTAGTGGTGGTGCGTGTTGGCGACGACGAGCTTGCAGTGGGTGAGCCAGTGGATCTCCCCGGCGAGCTCACGGCCCTGGCGTTCCGAGCCGCGCGTGTCCACGACCAGGGCTGCTTCTTCACCCACCACCAGCCCGACGGTTACGTTGAAGTCGACGAAGCGGCGCATGAAGACCTGGTCTGCGACCTCGCGCCACATCCGAGCCGCGCGGGCGGCGCTGGACGAGCCGTACGGGCTCATCGGCCCTCGGCGACCGCTCCGGGGCAGACACCCCGGAGGGACTCATCGCCCCACGCCATCAGCACCGGCTCACTCCGACTCCCAGGTGGTCTACCGCCAAAGCTCATGCTGAGCCACCGCCAATGTTGAAGGGTACTTCGCGCCGGCGGGCCGGTGCAGCGCCTCGATGGTCCCACTGGCCCAGTCGATCGACCGAGCCGGTTAGCCGATCGACCGAGCCGGTTAGCCGATCGACCGAGCCGGTTAGTCGATCGACCGAGCCGGTTAGTCGATCGAACGCGCCGGCGGACTCAGCCCTGGTGGCTCGCGGCCTCTTCGTGCGGGACGGCGTCGTCGTGTTTGGCGGCCTCGTCGGCCAGGGCGTGGGCCACGGTGTCGAGCGACAGCAGCGCGCACTTGAGACGGGCCGGGCTGATCTCGATGCCGATCAGATCGAGCAGGGCGTCGGGGGTCATCTTCTCGACCTCCTCGACCGTCTTGCCCTTGATCTCGTCGGTCAGGAGCGACGCGCTGGCCTGGCTGATGGCGCAGCCCCTGCCCGTGAAGGCGACCTCGCGCACGACGCCGTCCGAGATGCCGAGCATCATCGTGATGCGGTCGCCGCAGAGGGGGTTGGAGCCTTCGTAGCTCGCCGTCGGGTTGTCGAGCACGCCGAAGTTGTGTGGTCGTCGGTAGTGTTCGAGGATGTAGTCGCGGTAGAGATCGTCCATCGGTGTCGAGGATACCGCTAGCCCGGCCTGCCGGGCTCGCGGTCGAAGATGCGGACCACTTCTCGCAGGCCGACCGCCAGGGCGTCGATCTCCTCCGGGATGGAGTAGATGTCGAAGCTCGCCCGGGCGCTCGCCGCCAGATCGAAGTGTTCGTGGAGCGGCATGGTGCAATGGTGGCCGGCGCGGATGCAGATGCCCGACCGGTCGAGTATCTGGGCCACGTCGTGGGGATGTATGCCCGGCAGGTTGAACGAAACGACTCCGCCTCGAGCGTCCGCCTCCGGTCCGTACAGCTCGATGCCGGGGATCTCGCGACGCAGCGTTTCCAGCGCGTATCGGGCCAGCTCCTGCTCGTGAGAACAGATCGCGTCCATGCCCACCGCCATCAGGTACTCGGCCGCCGCGCCCATGCCGATCTCGGCGGCGATGTCGGGCGTGCCGGCCTCGAACTTGTACGGGATGTCGTTCCACGCGGAGCGGCGGAGGTGGACCTCGCGAATCATGTCGCCGCCCGCCATGAAGGGCGGCATCGCCTCGAGAAGCTCGCGCCGCGCCCACAGGGCCCCGGACCCGGTGGGGCCGAGCATCTTGTGGCCGGAGAAGACGTAGAAGTCAGCGCCGATCTCCTGGACGTCGACCGGACGGTGCGGGACCGCCTGCGCGCCGTCGACCAGGACGAGCGATCCGGCGGCATGAGCCATCTCGGTCATCTGACGGACGGGGTTGACGGTCCCGAGCATGTTCGAGACGTGGGTGAAGGCCACGAGCTTGGGCCGCAGGTGGAGCAGCGCCTCGTACACCTCGAGGCGGAGCAGGCCGTCGTCTGTGATCGGGACGAACTCCAGGTCGCCGTCCTTCTCCTGGACCAGGAGCTGCCACGGCACCAGGTTCGCGTGGTGCTCCATCTCGGTCAGGACGATGGTGTCGCCACGGCCGATGTTGCGGCGGCCCCACGAATATGCGACCAGGTTGATCGCCTCTGTGGCGTTGCGGACGAAGACGATCTCGGCGGCCTCGGGAGCGTTGATCAGTGTGGCAGTGGAGGCGCGGGCGGCCTCGTATGCGGTCGTGGCTCGCTCGGCGATCTCGTAGATGCCGCGATGGATGTTGGACGAGTACTCGCGGTTGTAGCCGTCGACCGCGTCGATGACGGCGCGCGGCTTGAGGCTGGTCGCGGCGCTGTCCAGGTAGATGAGCGGCTTGCCGAAGCGGTTGGACGTGGCCAGGATCGGGAAGTCGGTCCGCAGGCGGTAGGGGTCGAGCCGAGCGTGCGCCGCGGCAGGCGCGGGTGCTGCCTGACTCGCGGCGGGGGCGGACGTCGACTGGGCGGCCTGCGCGGCAGGCGCGGACTTCACGGCGGCGGAAGGGGCGGCGGTGTCGGCCATCGGTTCGACGCCCTAGTGAGCCGGCTCGGCAGCGCCGCTGCCGACGGGCTCCGCGACCCCGACCCCAGGAGCCTCGACCCCAGGAGCCTCGCCGGCAGGAGCCTCGCCGGCAGGAGCCTCGCCGGCAGGAGCCTCATCGGTGGCGCCCTCGAGCCCGGCCGCGGCGAGAATGGGCTCGTAACCCTCTTCCTCCAGGCGCAGGGCCAGGTCCTTGCCACCGCTGAGGATGATCCGCCCGGCGGCCAGGACGTGGACCGTGTCCGGCGTGATGTAGTTGAGCAGGCGCTGGTAGTGGGTGATCACCAGCACGCCCATGTTCGGGTTGAGCATGGCGTTCACGCCCTCGGCGACGATGCGCAGGGCGTCGATGTCCAGGCCCGAGTCGGTCTCGTCGAGGATCGCCATCTCGGGCTGCAGGACCGCCATCTGGAGCATCTCGAGCCGCTTCTTCTCGCCGCCGGAGAAGCCCTCGTTGACGTATCGGGCCGCGATCGACTCGTCCATCTTGAGCAGGGCCATCTTCTCGCGGACGAGCTTGCGGAACTCCCCCATCGGGATCCCGCCCTTGAAGGCGTCGGTGGGGTCGACGTTGGGGTCCGGGTTGAGGCCGGCCCGGCGGGCGTTGATGGCCGACCGCAGGAAGCTCGCCACCGACAGGCCGGGGATCGCCATCGGGTACTGGAACGCGAGGAACATGCCGAGCCTGGCTCGCTTGTCGGCCGACAGCTTCAGCAGGTCGTGGCCCTGCCACAGGACCTCACCGGACTTGATCACGTATGCCGGGTGGCCCATCAAGGCGTATGCCAGCGTCGTCTTGCCGGAGCCGTTGGGGCCCATGATGGCGTGGACCTCGCCCTTACCCACGGTCAGGTCGATCCCCTTGAGGATCTCGTGATCGGGCTTCGCGGCCGGGGCCACATGCAGGTCTCGAATGACGAGGTCTTGATCGCTCACGTTGGCTGGTTGCTCCTTGGGCGGGCGACGGGTTCGCTCAATCGAGCGCGAGTGGGTTGATTCTTCCGGTAGAGGCAAGGCCGGCGGTCGTGCCCAGGGCCGGCAGCCCCGGCGGAAGAAGCCGGGCCAAAGGCGGGACGAGGTCGGCCAGAGTCATCGAGTCGAGCGTGCCGGCGATGGCGTCGCGCACCCTGACCCACATGAAGTTGACCGTGCAATGTCCACTGCGATCGCAGGTCATGTGGTTCGGATCGTCGGTGACGCAAATCATCGGCGCGATCGGGCCTTCCAGCGCTCTGAGCACCTCGCCCATCACGATCTGCTCGGGTGGGCGGGTCAACTCATAGCCGCCGTGGGCGCCACGGGTGCTTCGTACCAGCTCGGCGTCGCGGAGGCCGATGACCAGTTGCTCGAGGTACGCCCGGGGCAGGTCCTCCTCCTCGGCGATTTCGGTCAAGCTCGCCGGACCGGTACCGTGGCGCCGCGCCAGCTGAGCCATGAGCCGCACGCCGTATTCGCCCTTCGTGGAGAAGGACACGGCGCCGGTGCTGTGGTACGTCCTGGTAGCCGTTCTGGTGCTCCCGCAGTGTGGCCGGTCGGTGGGCAGGGGGCGCCGCTAATTCCGACCAAAACCATCGGAAATGAGTATAGCAATTCGTCCGTGAGCGTCAACGAACGAAGAGGGCCGCAGGGCGCTCGGGCTCGCCAGGCGCGGCTACCCCTCGGCGAATCGACGCCCGATCGGGGTTG
>Ga0182011_10002178_pt1 | contig 16718 bp, 8 predicted proteins | sample 711E1DmetaG_FD_120481 | JGI IMG/M metagenome (GOLD analysis project Ga0182011, IMG submission 120481) | Permafrost microbial communities from Stordalen Mire, Sweden - 711E1D metaG | ecosystem: Environmental > Terrestrial > Soil > Wetlands > Permafrost | place: Sweden: Stordalen | collected... | reverse complement strand
ATATATTTCAAACTGGCTGTTGTACCTTCGCCTATCTCTAAATCATCGTAACTCAGACTAGTTAGCGCTGGGAGGACATGCTTCAATGAGGAACTGCCCATCTGCTGCGGGTGGTAGTAGCTGAAATCCCTGAACGGCACATTCAGGTCAACAATGCGCTCGTTGATACTGTCCACCCAATCCTGATATTCCGGGAAAGCCCCGGCCAATTCTTTCAGCCGGTTTTTCTCAAACGCGGCATAATACACCAGGATGCTGCCCTTCGGGCCGATATCCTGCTTCAGTTCTGCTAAAAATGCCAACCGCGGATCGCCTTTCTCTTCCGTCAGATACTCGTAGTGCTCAACCATAGCCCCCGGTTTTGTAATTACATGCAAAGAAAATTGGAAAGGGATATTCTGGTATGGGCTGGTCCCGTCATAAATAGGTACGCCGGTCGCAAATGTCTCAAAATCCATAAAGTACAGCGGGTACTCCAAACTCTTCAGGAAACTCTTGATTTCTGCGATATCGATATGCGGTTGGCCGCAAACCACGCACTCTTTTTGGATCTGTTGCTTATCGTTCAGTTTAGTGTTTTCCGGAATGTTACAGATATCAAGCATACCCTGTGCCATCAAATCCTCGCCCAGCTTCTTGCCGGCATAAAGTGTCATCACATTGTGTTCCGGGAGATGTTTCCAGCATTCTTCCTGCAGCAGGCAGGCGTATGGATCATTGCAATGCCGTCCGATGGTAGTTTCCGGGCATTCGTCTGAGTCGATAACAGCCAGCATCTCGGCGATGCGCGTTTCCAGCCCATCGGCAAATTCCGCCAGTCTATCCGTCACATCTTCACTTACAAATAACTGCCGCGGGTCAATATCGCCTTGTTTAAGATATTCCCGATTCAGGTGCATGATGTAACATCGGTTTATCTTCACTCCGTTTAGTTGACAGCAGTGCCGCTGGAAAGCGACATCATATAGTTGCTCGTCCTTGACATCATTGGTGCTCTTCACCTCTACAATGTCCCACGTCTCACCGCCAGACGGGTTAAGGATGTCCACCCGGCAGTAGAGACGGTTACCGGAGAAGGCGGCCTCAAACAACGGCTTGCGCAGTTTCAGAGAAGCCGTTGTTTCACGGAGGTTCGCCCCGATGTTCTCTGTTTCCAACTTAATGCCGCCGGGATACAGCTGTTGCGCCAGCGTCCCAATCATGTGCCCCTGGTCAAAGACGTGCTGGGTGGCTGCATCATAAGCCGGCAGTCTTGCAGCATCATTTAACGATACCCACAACAGTTTTAAGCACTGTAGACCGTTAATGTATTTTGATTTGGAGAGATTTCGACGTCGATACATTCTTTTTTACTCCGCAATTCATATCATTTCAAAACATAGTATCGCTTTACATGCTTTTTAGTTTAAGTTTCATAGATCGAGTTGGGAAGATCATCTACTCCTTCGATCATCCAATCTAAAAGTGTATCGCTAACATATTCTCTAAAATCGTCCATTTTATCTTCGGGAATGCGCCTACCGGAGGCAAGAAGACCTTTAAAGTGATATTTGTAACCTTGGCTACAAAAACGAACAACGAGTACTCCCTTATGATCCTTCCAAAAATCAGAATCAGCGTGTGACCTGTTGATGGTAACGCCGACTCCTGGAGGGGTGCAACGTTTGTAGCCACAACGTGCATCAAAATCGTTAATCTCGATGAGCTTAAATTTTCGCTTTTTTTCACCCGTCTTCATTTAATTAACCTCTAAACAAATTAACCTTTTAGCACCTTACGGCTTGCATCAAATGTTTACAAGTTATCCAACCACGAAGTAAACAAGCCCTGTGATACAGAAAATTATTACATTAAATATTTTGATAATTGTATAATGATCCTACTAAATAACCCTGTTTGTTTGTGTATTTAACTAGACAGGAAGAGGCCAGATAGCGCATAGTAATTTCCCAAGTTCTTGGGATCTCTCGGCAATCAACTGTTCATTCCACTCTGTTTTAGTATCAAAGTATCTATTTAGGCGTAGAACCGAATTCTTGTATTCTACTCGCTTTACGTCAAATGATGCATTGCTAGCTGCTGGGTTCAAATATTGATTCAGTATAGTTAAGTTGCCTAGTGTTTGTACAGCTATTTTGCGCCCTCGAATAGCATCTATCAGATGCGTAAATTCCGGAGGAGCAGCTGCAGGGTAGTCCACTACAACTTGTGGAATTACTTTATCTTGCAGCTGCCAATTTGTTGACCATTTTTGAGGCATCACGTGTTCTATTTGCAAACCTTCTGCTATAAACGCATTTTCGGCTTTTTTACCGCGGGAACCAACCTCGAGTCGTTCGAGAATCAGCCGTAGAGCGGGTGTTCTTAACTCAGAATATAGTGGGCGACTAATTACATTTTCGATAACATCAGCATCATTGGGGAACCGTCGTGTAGTCCCACTGCCGGCTAAAATCAACTTGCATAAAGTGGGTTTGACTTCTTCACTTTTTAGACCACGTAACCCTCGAACAAGTTCAACAAAAAATATATTATATTGTTTTGTTTCGTCGCAAGTCAGAGCCCGACGAGCGATGAAAGATTCTATTATTGACAGGCATTCGGTAGTTTGGTGCTCATTAAGGCCTGCGTCTAATTTTAAATATAGAATTAAAGGTAACGCAGTTGAAACGTCGAAGTCAGTTATAATTCTTCGGAGATCTGTGCATGCCAGTTTTGATAATGAGGGATCATCAAACAATTGATAAGCGTCACCATGTCTGGCAAAATCGGCCAGTTCTTCCCGGAGACTTGGGTAAATTGGAGGTTTGGCAGAAATCCAACTTTGGTAGCTTTCGTTGACCCGGCGAGTATCGACCATTTCACCGGTTTTCGCTGAAAGGAAGTACCTTAAACCCAACTCGAGGCGCGAATATGCCCTCCCGCCACGTTTGATTTCGGTACTCCAAAATTCAGTTTCAAATTTACTCCAGTAGTCATCGAATAGTTTATCCCTATCAATTTTATCTTTTTCAGCCCGCATGAAAATCAGACTCCGGAGCAAATCAGACTGAGAAAGAGGCCGTCCCTGTGAGTTTAGGGAGTAAAATATTTCCTGGGAATCATCACCTTCAGACAATGCAATTTCAACGACATTGAAATCCTGCTGTAGCGCCTGGAGTAATAAAAATGCGCAGTCTTCAGGTTTTTTAGCGGTTTCTTCACTAGTCTTAGTAATCCAATTCTCAATTACTGTTGAAAAATACAAATAGGCATCAACCATATTGTTTCTTGGAAGTGGTTTGCGTTTTCGCGGGGGTGTTATCAAGGGGAATTGCGTTTCAATACCTGTTCGACTTCCTGCCAAAACGATCTTACTGAATATATCTCTATTTAGCATTGTAGGCCAAATTTTTAAAATCTCTTCATCGGGATTTTCCATGACATCCTGGTCAGCATTTTCGAGGTAACGGGTAACGGTTCGGTCAATAGTTTTCCAATCATTCTTACGCGCAATATCGCGAAGAGCACAGAAAACCAACTGCAATGTTGTTAACCGCTGCTGTCCATCAATTATTATGAACCTCATAACTTCACGGGGTGATGTCGGGCGTACTCCTTCGATTATCACAGCTCCAAGGTAGTGCGCGTTTGAAATTATTCCTCCAAGTTGGAAATTTGCCTTTTCTTCAATATCTTCCCAAAGTGGTCTCCAATGTTGACTTTCCTGCCAAACATAACGGCGCTGGAACATCGGCACGATGTACCGCATTCGCGAATTGAAAAGCGATTCTACTGATTTTGGATTAGCTTGCATTATCTTGTCTCCTTAAGACTTATCGAGTTGATTAAATAGATGGAGTTTTTCCGTGTCTTCCTGTTACAAGACTACACATGGTATATCGGCATCGTATTTCGTAGAGCGTTTCCACCCAGCTGAGAAGCTAAAATTCCGCCCGCGGATTGCGTCATCATCCATTGTACATTTTCATAACGTGTCCATGGCTGGACGAACGGACGGGGAAGGCTTCCCCAAACTGGCTGTACTACTGCCGGATTAGGGTTACATTGATTTGCTTGGGACACCAGCTTGTCTTCGGTTGGGTGGATAGTTTCATGGTCAAAGTTAGCTGCATTACTATAAGCCAACGCAGGTATAGTGCCAATTACATGCTTCCAATAGAGTTGTAAATCCACCGGAGTTCTCATGACATTATTGTCCCACTGCCCAACTGTCGCGACCGTTTCTTCAATGCAATCAGGGCCGGGATAGGTCCTTTTGTAAACGTTATTGAAATAAGGAATATACACCTGTCCCCCTTTTGTCATCTCCAAGTCAAAAGTCTTTAACTCATGGAGATAATGCATGAATTCATGGCGAGCAAGCGCATAAGTTATCATTTTTTTCGCAGTCGTTGGAGTAAAACCCAAATTATGAAAATGAGGCATTAATCGATTACAAAATTGTAGCATCGGTTTTTCAAAGAATAACACACCCCATTCCCCTTCAGGATAAAGGTGAAATGGTTTGTAGATTGCGAGTAATTCCATGCCCGTTTGTCTTGGTCTGTTACCAAATGGAGCACGCTGTCTGTTAGCTTCATCGCTATCCTCAAAGGACTCCCTTTCCGACTCATAATCGTCCCAGACAAAAGGCTCATTATTCAAGTTTGGTGTAATATGAAATTGTTTTACTTCAATTTCACGATGGCGGTCATCATAGTCTCTATCACGCCAAATTTCAGCATCAGTGGGTATTTTTACACTATAAACCGGTAATGTCTTAACCGGTTGTTCTTGAAGGGCCCTTTGGTGGAATATCCCAGGATTATCCTCTCGGGCTTTGTCTAGGACATTATCAATAGAATTCATATGTTTATCCTACTATCCCAGATTCGGTTTGTATTTGATCGTAAAAACACTTATCGCTGGCAACTCCAAGTCCTCTCGGTTTAAATACCTTCACTGGTTTAAATAGGCCCACCTCTAGCATCTTATGTTATCGTCCTACGCTTTATATGATATTGAATACTATTTTTATTACAGTAGCCAATCACCAATGCAGCCTGCTCGTTATAAAATGCCTTGTTATAGGGATAAGCAGTGATTTCTTTACTGTAATTAGTGCGACCAAAAATGATTTTGTCGGTAAATTTCACAGCGTCAAGTATTGTGATCAAATTCTGTTCAATAAGATTCGGAGTCGGGTATGGTTCAATGCTTACCCAGGTGCGGCATCCTGCGTCATGTAATGCTCGAAGTGCTTCTAAACGATCGTGATATGAAGCAGCACCTGGTTCGATGCGTTGTCGATATTCTTCATTTAAAGATATAAGAGTAATACCATACTCATTTTCTGGTAAAAATCGCGCCAATTCAATAGGAAGAAGCCCTTTGGTTAAAACGGTACATTTAATTCCAGCGGCATTAAGCTTTTCTATTGCTGCGAGGCTCATCATCTCAATCTCTTCGTAACCACACATAAAAGGATCGGTTGTAAAACAGAGATTCACTGACCGTATCTTGCCTTTTAGGCGAGGAATCTCTTGTTCTAAAATCTCCATTGTGTTGCTGATGAGACGTGGTTCCAACCACTCTTTATAAGAGGCAACTTTCCCAAATCGTTTTGCCATCATAAAGGCATAGCATGGGTATTTACAACCATGAGAACAACCCAATGCATGATTCATTGTATAATCACCATATTCAACACCAGTTTTATAAAGCATAGTCTTCCTGGTTATTGTTTTCATGCCCGCAACCTTAGTTCAGTCTTTTTCATTTTCTCATCTGCGAAAAACTTTGTTGGCTGACCAGTTATTTCCGTGAATGCGGGATTACGTTGGACGTCGATATCTCCATTGTTCTCTAAATCCCTGCAAACATCCTTAACAACCTTCGTTAAACAGATCGGCCCGTATTTATTATAGAAATCACCAAGCATAGAGTTGAGCCTTATAAAACCAGAATACGTTGAAACGAGGTGAATTACTTTCCTTTTAATATCCTCGTCATCAATAATTTGATTATTGCAGTTTTCTTCCCAAAGTAGCTTTTGCCCATTATTTTGAATGGCTTCCATCAATTCCCATCGGCAGCAGATATTATCAACCATTAGCAGGCATCCTTCAACATGGTTGGTCGTATGGATCATTCTGTATTTAGGATGTTGACCACGTTTAATTTTTAAAGGCATATTTAGTACATATTTGTAACTCTGCCTTAAGCGCTCACAATATTGGACTGCAAATTGTTCTTCTGCCTCGTAAATATCCCGTTTGTTTTGTTTGTATGACTCTATAATTGCTTTCCAATAGTCCCCTCCGGCAATTTCATTAAGCGTAATCACAGATTTCTCGCTTATATCAAGCCGTGTATTATCGTACTCAACCAAGTCTTCAAACATGGATTCGTTATCAAAGTCTCCTCCCAATACCCGACACCCTTCACGAATAAAACCAAAAGAATTCATGTTGATAAGTAATTCAATACTGTTAAACTTGTAGCAAGTGGAAAATTTAACAAATAATTTGTGGGCTAAAGCTTTTATCCCATACGGGTCAACATATAAAAATACATTACAACCGGTTTTGTCCCCTAATATTCCGTCAATTCTTTCTTCGTATTTCCCTGAAATAATCTTTATACCTTCATAGCCCTTAGTGTTTTCTCGTAAATCATCTGCGTAGTTTAGGTCAATAAAGAAAGGCTGAACCGTGCAAAGGTTCCTTTTGGTTTGTCCCAAGCAATCACTTATAGTTCTCAGGGCGATGATTGGTGAGCCCGGTTTTCCATCTTCAAATACACCTTTTCCGGCAAAACAGTCCACATATACTATCGGCTTTCCTGTATTTATCACTTTCTGGATATATGGTTTTAGATAGCAAGCCAAAAGTTCATCTTTGACCTCAGACCACGGTTTCTTTTCTTTGAAAAAGTCATCGTTCTTTTTTGGCATATTGACAACTCCGTGCTTTGTATTACCACGCTATTTGAAGTAGAGCCTATGTGTTTTGTAAGAACTTGTTTATTCACCTGACCAACGCGGCAATGTATTGTTCTACTCCGCCAAACATTAATTGTAAATCTCTCTTACCGAAAAACGATTTATATCTTGATTCAGGACTATCTGAAATTGTAATAGGGGAGGGTTCTTTTAGCACCACCTCAATTTTAGCGCCGTGTCGAACAAATCTTGCTAGTAATTGCCGCATTTCAAAATCAGCGGCAGGGAAAGAATAACCCATAAAGACAATTTTTGTAGCTTCTGACAATTCTATCCCAGCGTTTTGCCAGATAAGTTTTAATTGCACATTATTAAAATCCTTTAAAAATGTTGGCATAATAAGTTGGCTCGTTAACAAACCTCCCCTATCATGTGTAGTATTCTCAAAATTTTTCTGACAAAGACGACATGTCGGCCTAGTTATATATTCTTCTATCGCTATTTTTTCATTGAAAGTAACAAACAACCTTTGGCACCGCTGGCATTGTAACCAATTCATAGATCCGTGCATTTTTAACAACTTCACATTGAATTTTCCCTGTCCGCGCGCCATTAAACCAGGAACAATGTTCTCTCCATTCATAAATGGTGTTATAAAGCAGCAATAATCCAATACACCTTCATCAGAATTAATTTCATGATTTAAGGCATTATCCAATATAATGTCCCAATTTAGCGACAATATTGCAAATGGGTCAGATTTATTTCCTTTTTTCCTTTTTATGTCTACTAAATATTTGGCTAATTTATCCGCATAATTATTTGCTGGTAAGTTACGTAATTTATAACGCAATACCATAATCAATAAAGCATTAATATCTTGCCGAAGTTCTTGCAGCTTTAGTTTATTGAGTGTTCTAAAAGAGGCGTTATCAATTATACATCTGTCTATTGGCGTATAAATATCCTCAAGAGTTATAGCATTAAACCCATTAGCATCGATAAATAGAACCTCTTCTAAAAATTTTGTGAAATTTTCTCTACAAAGCAGATACAGATGTTCTTCTTGAGGTGGCAACTCACGAATATCTAACTCAAAAATGCTTTTAATAAGTTCGGATTGTAGCGGGGCATTTAATCCCTTGGAAAATCCAGCACCAATCACATAGACGGTTTTTCCCATTTATAAACTCCCCTCATTTAACATTTTGTTTATTTCTAAAATACATCAAGATGATCTTTTACTTGAGGTTCAAATTCAGTCGAATAGTCGATTGAAATCACCCTAAATCCTTTGTCTTCCAGTTGCATCCTAATTGTATTATCGTGTTTTATACCGTCTGGCGAATCATGTTTCGGGCCATCAACGAACACGCACACGCCTGGCATTTCACCCCTGTCATAGTAAAAATCCGGTTGAACCATAATGTCTGCAGTCGGTCTGAATTGAGCGAAGTCAGGTAATTTGTAACCTGCAGAATAAAGGAAATCAAGGAATTTAGTTTCCAAGTTTGATGCTGGATCAACATTCTTTTTCAGCCATTCGTATTGCTCTTGTCTATTTCTTTTTTGCCCGACTTCCAGCGTTTCACCGTTTTTCAATTCAACCAAGAAATCCTTGATAATATTACGATCAATAAATCGATGCTCGTTTTGGTTCGTGTAACTGAGTAGGCATTCATAACAAGCTGCCACGCACTCTTTCTGCCCGGCGGACCCATCTTCTTTCCCCTGACTGGTAAAATGACACAACTCTAGAGCTTTTTCCGCTACCCGAGCAAATGCCTTCTTGTCGTTGATCAATATCTCCGAAATTCCGGTCCCACCTTCAGCAGATTCCCAAATAACAATCCTCCAGTTTTTCCCTTTCCCGATTAGTTCAGTCGAAATTTCTTGTTCCTCAACCTGAAATTCAAATTGTATTCCCTTTTTCAGAGCATGTTGGAGTGAGGTCATAAACTCGCGGGAAATAGCTTTTGTCGTAACTGGTCGGATCAGCAAAATGTTTCTGTTGTCTTTCACGAAAGGTTTAACACCGGTAAACGCTTCATTTATCTTAGTTTCATCAGTTTGATCAGCTGGATCAATGTCGCGTCGTTGCCAACGACCGCTGTGAGCATCGATTGTAAATCCATTATCGGGACTACGTCTCCAACCATGATTTATCCGCCAAAGTTGGGTTGCGGGAGCGTATGTGATTTCTAATAAAGGAGTGTCACCTTTTTGTGCAATCGCCCGTTTTACTTTAGAGGGAGAATCAAAGTGAAAATGGGTGGTAACGTTATAGCCACTGCGGATTCTCTCCTCTTCATCAGAAAGAATCCGCTCAATCGACCTGGTGAGCACCGGAGGTTGTTCAAGTAGCCTTTGCGGGTAATCGGAAGTTGCGGCGTCCAGTTTCGTACCACAGTGGTCGCAGACATCAACTCCTGCTTCGGTATCGTGAATATACCCGCACTCCAAGCAGATTCGGGCTTTTGTGAGCCGCTCTTGCAGTCCGGTTACCGGTAGTACCACTCCATCGACTCGATATTTCCTGCCTTCGTGGTAGAGAACATTCCCCGGTCCGAACTCGGTAAGGGCAAGGAAACGAGGCCGGTCAATAGTATGAGATGAATCGCCGACTGAAACAAAAGCGCGAACCGGCAACCTGGGGAAATTGTAGCCGGGGATGAATCCTTCGGACGCAAGATAACGATATGGATAAAAATCAGAATCTTCCATGCGCTTGGTTTCGTTAAGAAGAAGTGAGCGTTCTCTTTTAGCTTCTAATTCTGTGCGGACTGCATCTTCCCTATCTGTTTTTAAAGCGCTTGGGTCATCCATAATCTGACGTGCTTTCGTAATTGCCGAATTAGTTGCTTTATATAAATCCCTCCACCGGTCGAAAGCATTAGTAAATTGGATTGGAGTCTGTTTAATCAGTTCGTTCAACCATTCTTCCGAATACCACCAGGCGCCTTTTAGTGGGGGTTCCTTTTCAATCAGTTCTTTTGCAGCAAGCAGGGTATCGTGTTCCAGCTTGGCTTTTCTAGATTCAATATCTGCCAGGATATCTGTTTTAATCGGATAGCCGCTGGCTTGTAAATCAAGGACTTCTTTTAAGCTACTTCCCAGTCGACAGCCTACGTTAGCCAGCCATACCGAATGAATATGTGCTTCGACGAGCTCTTTATTACGTAGGTCCATTCTTGATGGTTCTACGATACCGGATATCATCTTTTTCCGATTACGGAAGAAATACTGGTCATGGGTATTCCCTTGCCCGCTAAAGGTAGCTATGAGCGCCGGCCTGCCTCCTCTGCCAGCTCTACCACTGCGTTGGGCATAGTTGGCCGGGGTTGGGGGCACATTTCTCATGTGTACCGCATACAACTCCTTAATATCAACCCCAAGTTCCATCGTAGGAGAACAAAACAGCGCTGGTAAAATGCCTTTTCCGAAATCACTTTCACGTTCAATACGGGTCTGAGGATCAATTTGTCCAGTATGTTCATGTCCCACCATACCGTGAAGACGATTCGCTGAGTTTGCATAAAGATTAGTAAAATATTTATTAGACTCTGTATTTTTTAAGTGTCGTCTTGGTTGATTATGTCTTTTTCTCAGAGGACTAGACGCAACCGGTTTTCCGTCTCCCTTTGTCCATCGTAAAGCGGCAGCTAATAGCCGTACACCATGATCTTGATTATGTTTTTGGACTTTTAACAACAATTGTCCTGTAAGTTTATCAACAATTCCAACCACTAGTTTTTCCACGTCATCGGTTGATAAACGGTCTTTTACACCCCAAGTGTCAGCATTGCGTAGATACCTCCCCACTGCTGACCTGTAACCCAACTGTCTGATGCCAGCTTTCTTTTCATATGCATCCTCAACAGCATCGGGCAAAAGCATTATCCCTTGTGTTCGTAACCTATCATTTTTCTGTAGAGCCCATGGGTCTCGTAACCACTGCGGAGTTCGATCCACCAACCGACGGGTATGGACATCCTTTAGTGCATCAGCTTCAATCGCCAGATTGACACGTAACTCATCAAGAAAGTTACCCAACACTTCTTCTCGCTTCTCTGGAGTTGCCTGGCCAATCGCCGGTAACCCTTGCCATAGGGCGTCGTTTTTCGCGAGTTCCGGGAGCCCATGATATTTAATCTTAAGTAACCCAACCTGCTCTAAATTCGGTTGAGCCACGCGCCAACCTCTAGTAAGATCCTCTAACGCCCTGTATTGCAGGAGGTCCATCATAGTTAATTTGCCCTGGTCATAGCCAGGGCCGGAATCAACCGGTTGTCTCAAGAAATCCTGGGGAGTTAGACTCATCGCGGCGAATATTGCCCCACCAAGTTGGTCAAAAGAAAGTGAACCCTGTTGTTTCAGGGCTTCACATAACCCCGCCCTAAGTAACGTAACCTGAATAAAGTCGTTGAGGTGCCCAGCCTGAAGTGAAGCATCCTGTCGGTTATCAGTGAAACTGAGAATTTTTGATTCTTCCTGTTTCACTTTTTGGTCTTTCATGCCGGCTACTGCCGCATTTACCATTATCGTAGTTGCAGTGGAGCGCCCTGTCTGACTAAGCGAGGATAATTTACGGAATTCACCGTCACGTCTGTCGTAAGTAGCTAAACATCTTAAACAAAGCATTAACGGACGGGGTTGAAACCAACCTTTTACTCCGCCGTGAGTATCAGATTCTTTGAGTGTGCCATCCGGCTGAGCATAAAAAAGGTGAGGAACGTCTTTGAGATAATCAGTTTTTAGCTCCCAACCTTTTTTCTTTTGGGTAGACCAGAAATCCGGTAGGTCTTCTTCATTATTTTCCCATAAATGATCATTTTCGATAACGAAGTAGCCGGATTCCCCTCCGTTATCCTCTTCCTGACCGATAAGGGGAGAACGCGGAATGAGGCTTTGCTCGCCGTTGTCTTCAGTTTTTGTGACTAAATATAATTCCTGTCCGCAGTCACGACAGAAAGCCAATGGGAAAAGGACGTTCCCGCTGGCGGACTTATACTTCCCATCCATCGTCAACTCACGTTGTTCGCCGGTTTCCAGAGTACTGTAGATACTGCCACCCGAAGAAACAAATTGGTGCAGACGAAAAGCAAAAACAGGTTGGTCCGGATATACTTCAACCAAATTTCCTATCTCCAACACGGCTTGTAAACTCTTTACACATTTACCCGTGTTGATGCCCGTTTGCTCACACAGCTGTTTAGCGATATCTGTGAAAGTTTGTGGGGAACGCCTAATAAGCCGATTATCTTTATCATGAGTTAATCCAAAGGCTTCTTCAGCCCACGCTGCGAGAGGATGCGTGGTAACTGAATTTAGAGTTGGTTGTGGTGGCGGCATTTCAACTGCTTTGCATAGTTCTTCTTTGGTTGTTGGAACCGGCACCTTAGCGACTCTCTTTAAAGTTTCATCCACTACGTTTTCCGGTTTGATGACAACGCCAAAAAGATTACCGGCTACGTTAGCGATTTCTTTACATCGTTCAAGACGGTCAGCTTTGCTGGACATAGTAGCACTGGTCCCGATAACGAGCGGTACATGACCGGCTTTCTGCTGTAAGCGCCGCAGAAGCATACCAACGTCCGCGCCCTGTCTGCCACGATAGAAGTGGAGCTCATCCATCACCATAAACTGTAAATCTGCAGTAGCTGTCTGCAGGAAAGAACGTTCCGAAGGGCGCATTAATATATATTCCAGCATCACATAGTTAGTGAGCAGAACATGCGGCGGATCACTGCGGATGGAATTCTTTTCCTCATCACTTTCCTGCCCTGTAAATCTGGCAAACCGCACCGGCGAACCAGGGAATTGCTTTTGGTATTTTTGAATGGCATTCAATTGTGAATTGATGAGGGCATTCATCGGATAAACGATGATAGCGCGAACAGAGTGTTCACCGGGATTATGCTTCGTTATCCAATCATAAATCGGCACCAGATAGGTAAGACTTTTACCGGAACCGGTGCCGGTTGTGACGACATATGGTTCATTCTTAACCGCAATATTTAGCGCTTGCCTCTGGTGTTTATAGAGACGGATATTTTCCCCGAAAAACTGCGAGGTTTCTTTTGCTATTATCCCTTCTTGGGATAGTTCGCCTAAGGTTTTATCCATTTCAAAGGCAGGGTTAAGTTGCAAGACAGCATCAGGCCAGAGTTGCCCATCTTTAAGGCTTTGGGCGATAAAAGATTCAATCCGGGGGTCATGGACGCGGATGAAACTTTCTACGTAAGAACGGTATTCATTAACCACAGCATCCCTGAGTTTAAAAACATCCATATTGTTCCCTCCAAATTAAGGCTGATGCGCAGCGCGTGGGTCTCCAGGTGGCGGATCAAGACGGGTCTGGTAAGGCTGCCCGTTTTGTATTGCATTAGCCATTTCATCATATATCTCTAAGACGACCCTCTTAGTGCGATATTCCCCAAATTTATCTTCATCCTTACGTTTGACAATGGGGAATGTGTCCATAATGTAATCCGTATCCGCGTGATTAACACCGTAAAGGTGGAAAAATGTTGCGTCTAGTTCACATCGGATAAGAAAACGGCGCTCTTCATCCCAATTGAATGGATTACCGTAATGTCCAACATCATGAGCAAAAGGCTCCAAATCCCAGGCCGTATAAGTGAGTTCAAGGACACTGGGCGTAATCCAAGCGACGATGTCGGACTGTTGAAACCATTGGCATGGCTGTTGGTACTGCCTGAGCGGGATAATGGGGAGCTGTGCTAAGTAATGACCGCGTAAATGTAATCCCGCCACCTTCTGTCTCGCTGCATAATCAAATACGTAGGAATTTAGGTTGGCAAGCAAACACGAATTTAGTCTTGCTGACTTTGGATTAGATAGCCAAGGTACCGAGTCGGTTAGACCGACACCAGGAAGCATAGCTGCAATAGCCGTACGCTCATTTGTTGATGAAGTAATATCTTTTATAACCACACACCATTTTGGAAGATGTCCACAAACGCGAGAGACGTCATCTGATGAAACCCAGAACAATGGGCTCGCGAGATTAAGTGGGTTTGCATGGTCTTTATCTGATAAACTCAACGGCTGATTATGACGAACAAGGTTATTTGCAACAAACCGGATACTTGCAGCCCGGTGGTCATACATTCCTACCATTTTCCCCTCGTAAAGTGGTAACCAAATATCTGTATTCAAGACATAGCAGTTGCCTTTCAACGTATAACCCCGCTTCAACAATTCCTCTTCAGAAAGGTGCCCCTTCATTGTGGCATTCATCATAAACATCATTACTGGTTCAATATTCCACTCACCTAAGGAATCGGTCTTACCAACGATAATTTGGTTTTGGTACAATCGGCGGTTGATTTCATAATCTCGTTGTGAGCGAAACAATGGAGTTGTACTAGTAAGAGGATTTAATAAAGACACATCGGAGTGTGACAAGTAAATGTGCCGTTGAATGTCTCTAAGTTCACCTGTACTGCGTGCATAGAAAACAAAGTCAGTTTTCGACGAGAACTCCGCCCCAGTAATAGTTATTAGACAGAATCTAAAACTCCTATGTACTGCCTGAAATATCGCATCCTTATTCTCGAAATCGTATAAGCTACATATTCGTCCTCGACGATGTAAATCGGCAAAATGGGTTTGAGAGAAATAGTCTGTCGCGAAACCTGATGGAATAACCATTCCAACTCGTCCATTCGGATTGGCTAATCCATACGCTGTCTCCAAAAAAAGCCTATACAGGTTCAGACGCCCTACCCCAGAAAGAGGGAAGCGGTTAGCGAACATCACGAATTTATTTTCGCTTTCGAGTCTCCTAATGGACATTTCATAGGTACACCATAGCAAAGGATCCTCATTTTTTATACGGGATAGGATATTTTTCTTGTCTTTTGCACTTTTAACGGAGGTGATCTCGGGATATGACTTGGCAAAGAACTCAGAATCCTCTGCCTCTTGCATATCCCACGGTGGATTGCCCAACACCACATCAAATCCATCCTGTTGAAATACATCAGGGAATTCTAGTTCCCAATGGAAGAAAGTGTGATTATGGGAAATTGCCATCGCCAGTCCCATCAGCTGCCCGTTAACGGTATTAGTGGAAAGGAGTTGGCGGATTGTCTGTGTAGTCGGTACCCCTTCCATAGTAAAATCGTTGCTAGATTCTAGTGGAAGGAAAAAGGCAGCAGTCCACAGGTCACAGGCATTTTTCATTTTCTCCCAAGTGGGCGCATGCCTTAATTGTTCATATATTTTTTCTTTAGCGGTAACCTCTCTGGGATTTTTTTCTTCAAGCGTTGCTAATGTTTGGAAGTCACTAGCTAGATTATCTACTAACACATTGTTATCCATGACGCTATCGAAACCAAATTGTAATATATTTGCTTTTTCAGAAATATTTCGTTTCTTATAAGCACGTGCGGCATCTTTGTTATCTCCGGTGACCGGTTCATAAGCGCCATCAGGGATGCCTTCTTTTAAAACTTTCAAGTCAAAAACACCCACCAAGCTATCACCGTGTTTAATGTGGTGATCAAGGAATCCCAACGGGTAACCGGCACAATGCCCTTCCATCCAAAGCGCTACCTTGCATAAGTCCACAGCCAACTGATTTTTATCCACTGCATAAATGCAATTACGTACTACGTCACGCAGTGCATTGTGATATATCATCGGCGTTGGTTCAGCCTCTTCACTACGTACGGTCGCCAACTCATGGGCAATGCGCCGAGCGGCAGCTAAAAGGAAGTGCCCTGAACCGGCAGCAGGATCGCATACCCTTAAACCTAACAGAGCTTTCTCTTTAGCTTCCTTGGTTTTTAACCCTTTTAGACGGTCAGCCATCACCGGCACTAATGCACTTTCAATCAGTTCTTTCACCAGTTCAGGTGGGGTATAATAGGAACCTGTTTGTTTACGCTCACTTCCGGAGACTAGTGAGAATGTCCAACCATCCACATTTACACGCGGACGATAGTCCAACAAACTTTCATATACGGAACCAAATTCTTCAACATCCAAATCGGCATAATTCACCCGGCGGCGGATGTTACCTTCATCCAGAAAGGTAGATAGTTCTCGAACAGCGGAAAGCAAATTTTCATTACTACAAAAAGCATTTTCTAATGCTTGACAATTAGACCGATTAAACAATTCACCGTTGAGTGCTGCCAATCCTAATTGCTCTGCCATATTTTCATCACGTAAGATATCAAATGTTTTAATTAGTCCTAACCACGCGTCTGAGTTTGTATCATTTCTAAAATATCTTTCTGCTCTATCTCTTAACTGGCTAACGCTATAATAGTGGCGGAAGATGTTATATTTTTCAGTGGATAACGTATTTGGCGGGAAAAGCAGATGGCGTTCCTCCGCAGCGGACAAGAATAAGAAACGATATACAAGGCGGAGCAGTTGGCGGTAATAAGAAGACTCCGTAATGGTCTGATTGCTAAATTTTTCCTTGAGTAAATTGCTATTAGGATTACTCAAAAATCCGGTGCCCAGGTATTCTAACGCTTTTTTTACACCGTCCCGCAATTTCTCTCGGACGCGTCCGCCCTCATCAATTCCTTCCTGGTAATATGTTTCAATAAAGGACTTCCCCCAATCTGTTCCGAACGCTGGAAACCGGGTGGAATGCAATAGCCTGTAAAGTAACACAAACTCGCTGTACAGATTACCGCTGACCATGCCTTCCAAATCGAATTCCAGGTAAGTAGGTTTTGAAATTCTTACAACATTACGTAATAAGCGCAGTTTAGAACCGTTGGTAACCATTCCCCAAAGCATGTCT
>Ga0182011_10002177_pt1 | contig 16718 bp, 11 predicted proteins | sample 711E1DmetaG_FD_120481 | JGI IMG/M metagenome (GOLD analysis project Ga0182011, IMG submission 120481) | Permafrost microbial communities from Stordalen Mire, Sweden - 711E1D metaG | ecosystem: Environmental > Terrestrial > Soil > Wetlands > Permafrost | place: Sweden: Stordalen | collected... | reverse complement strand
TCACTGTTGATGAAATGATATTGATAAAATCAAATGAAGTCCCCAAAACCTCAAGCGGCAAATTGCAACGATATAAACTGATGCAACGCTATCTGACCGGGGATTTTGACGACCGGATCATACGACCGGACAAACGGGATTACCTTTAGGAATTTCTTCCGGCCGCACATCGCCCAAACCGGGCTGTCTTAAGAACACAAGATCTGATCCCTGACATACTCATCTATGTTACCGACGGATAATTTCATCTCTTGCGCCAGATCCCTCAGAATGGGTTCGGTTTGTTCCCATGCTGCATTGTCAATCAGCCTGATCGTAAGCTGCTGCCGCAATTGATAAAGTGATTTCCTGGTCGTAAAGTTGAATTTTGCCCTGTTGAAAAAGGAACTCTCCTCAAAATAATGGTACGGCACATTGGTTATTTCCCTGAACAGGTAATAACAGGCTTTGAATGAATCCTCTGAATTCATGGTATAATGTGACCATTTTTCCATGAATCCTTCAATGCTCCATTTGGTCCGGATCGTAGCATCGGCCAGTTCACTCAGAGGCTGGATGAGAAGTGGATACAACTGGTAACTCGATGATAGGGTTGTTAGTGACAGATTGTTCAGGAAATCGGCCGTATTCTTTAAGGTTTCAGCGTTTTCCCCCGGAAATCCTACAACAAAGGTCAGAACCGTATTGATACCAAAAGCATCAAGTTGTTCCACCCCTCTTTTTACCTTCTCTATAACCTGGTGCTTGTTCATTCGTTCCAGTTGTCCCTGATCCCCAGACTCAATTCCCATAATGCCCATCAGCAGTCCGGAACGTTTCATGAGATTCAGTTCGGTCTCAGAATATTCCCCTGCCCTCATAAATGCGATCCAGCTTCTTAGTCCTGATCCGGATATTGAGTTGCAAACATCCTCCAGACGTTTTTTTGTTAAAAAAACATTGTCATCTGAAACGTGGATGATCCCCGCCGCATGGCCCAACCTCTCTTTGATCAGTTTCAGCTCCTCCCTGAGGCTTTCAGGAGAACGGATGAAGGTATGCGGAAAGAGCTGGCAAAAATCGCAGAAACGGCAACGATAATGACAGCCAATAGATGTCCGTAGCGGAATTTTGACAGCGATTTTATTGATCAGATCCCACCTCGTATAATCCGTATTGTAATCCACCGGTTCTTCTTCTCTTTTAGTGAATGAGAAGCCCGTCTTTGAAGGTAAAGAGAGATTTGGGATGTGCCCGAAGGATGCACGGCTTCCTTTATCCAGTTCCGCCAGGACTTTTAACAGGGAGGATCTGCCGTGCGGTGACACCACCAGGATATCTGCAATAATATCAGCATGATCAGGATGGAAAAGCAACCAGGTCGGAAGTGGTGACGGGGGGACAGCTTTAAGATACTTTTGATACAATAAATAATTTTTCCATACGAAAACACCCCCTGCTATAATCACTGTATCCGGCATTGCACTCCGGATTGCAGAAAAAAGTTCCCTGAGAGAATCGGTTGTGACCACCATCGTGGTTGATACCAAAATAGCAAAGGGATCCTGGTCAGCAATGGTTTTAAGCGTTTCTGCATCATACCTGTTGGTCAGAAGGGTCTCATAACCGTATTGATGCAACAACCCTTCAAGATAATACCCTGCAGCAGGCATGTCCTCTTCATGATCAGTACCGCGTGAAACCTGCTCAGCAACATAGCCTTTTTGTGCAAACTCATACAGTGCGGCCAATGTTAATTCACGGTTATTCAATCTTAATCTCAGATTGAAGTCGGAATGAAAATGTCGGCTGTCTATTAAGGGAGCAATGATCCCGATGATTCTCTTCAAGGATATTGATTAATATAACTTTCCGGCTATTGTACCCTCGCCTGAATAATTTTGTACAGGTCTTCAACTGTTTTTGAGGTGGCGATATCTTCTGCATTGATGACTACATCGTATTCGGTTTTAATCATTGCGATCAGGATGAGGGCATTGATGGAATTCCACTCAAAGACTTCTCTAAAAACACTTCCGGGTTTAAGCGTACCAGGTTTCAGATCTTCATATTCTTCTTCAAGGCGGGCGATGAAATCTTCAATTTTCATAGGGTTATGAATTAAAGCACAAAGGTAGGAATTTTCAGGATAATACCGCAGGTAACTGACTTATTCGTTACTTTGCAGTCAGATTAACCTGAATAACCCCATCAGGGGAGAGGTCAAGTATCAATGATTCAACGAATAATTTTTATATGCCGGAAATAAGTACATATTACCAGCCTGAACTGACTTTGCCTGATTTGCTGAATAGGGCAGCAATCAGCCATCCTGACCTGTTCATAGGGTATTCCGACAAAAATGGCAGCATCGTGACCCAGACTTACAGGGAATTGCTTAACGAAGCAAAGCGTGTTGCCAGTGGGCTTCATAACCTGGGACTGAAAAAAGGGGATAAAATAATCATTTCCACCCAGCACAATCAGGAGACCATCGAACTTCTCTGGGGCAGTTTTTTGTTGGGTATAGTTCCCACCGTTCTTCAACCTTCCGTGACTTTTTTGGGGTACAACCCATCGGTCGTAAAACTGATGAATGTATATAAACAATTGGGAAGTCCTATTGTTTTTATGAGTCAGGAATTACATGAATCCGGCGATTTACCTGTAGGAAATGTAAAACATAAACAGGAACTTGATGGTAACGGAGTATATCCCGAACCTGATCTGAATGCTGATGAACTTGCATTTATCCAGTTCTCATCGGGCAGTACCGGTGATCCGAAAGGGGTTATGCTTTCACACAGGAACATTATGGTGAACCTTGATGCCATCCGCGTTGCACTCGAGATACAAAATTCTGACAGGTTTGGTAACTGGATGCCTCTTTTTCATGATATGGGATTGATCGGATACCACCTTACACCCACTTATTGCAGCATATCCCAATGCCATATTGAAACCATCGATTTCATTATAAAGCCCGGATTGTGGCTGAACCTTTTGAGCCAGCAAAAGACTACTATTTCGGGGTGCACAAATTTTGGACTGGCTTTGGTTTTGAGATATTTAAAGCGCAGTAAACCATTCCTTGATTGGGATTTCTCCAGCCTGAAAGCATTGCTGAATGGCGCAGAACCCATCTCGGTAAAGATCATGTATGAGTTTGTTGATGCACTCGGGCCATCCGGTTTCCGGCCGGGAGCCATGATGCCGGTATACGGGATGGCGGAGGCCACCCTCGCCATCTCATTTGCACAATTGATGAAACAATCTGTGGTTACTGCATTTAACGCTTCCCTTCTTGACCGTGAAAACAGAGCCCAACCGGTTGATCCTTCTGATCCTTCAGCCAGGGTACTTTCAGAGGTTGGAGTGGGATTGAACGATATTGAAATCCGGATCGTCGATGATCATGACAAGCTTGTAGCGGATGAGATTTCCGGCCACATTCAGATAAAAGGGCCAAGCGTTACCCTGGGTTATTTCAATAATTCCGGGGCTACGGCCTCGGCTTATTGCGGGGATTGGCTGCGGACGGGAGATATCGGATTTTTCTTTGAAGGCAGGTTATATATCAGCGGTCGTTATAAAGATATCATTTTTAAAAACGGACGGAACTATTTTGCCAACGACCTGGAAGATATGGCCTGTTCCATAGACGAAATTAAATATGGCAAGGTCTGTTTTGGCGGAACTACAAGGAGGGAGACCGGCCAGGACAAGGTGATTGCATTTGCAGCCGGTCTTCCGGAAGAGAAAGCAGCAGAGACTTTCCGTGAACTAAGAGCACTGCTGCGCAGTAACCTTGGAATTACTGTGGATGAAATGGTCCTGATAAAATCGAATGAAATCCCAAAAACTTCCAGTGGCAAATTGCAACGATATAAACTTATGCAACGCTATCTGGCCGGGGATTTTGATGACAGGATCCTGCGATTAGACGAACCGGATTAACTGTAGGAATTCCTTCCATCCACACCTCGTGAGGACAGGACTTTATTAAGAATACAAAATCTGATCCCTGACAGATTCATCGATTTTATCAACGGGTAGTTTCATCTGTTGTGCCAAATCCTTCAATGTTCCATTTGGTCCGGCTCGAAGCATCGGCCAGTTCACTCAACGGTGTAATAATAAGCGGATATAATTGATAACTGGAAGATAACGTGGTAAGTGAAAGAGTGTTCAGGAAATTGGATGTATTCTTTAAGGTTTGTGCATTTTCACCCGGAAATCCCACCACAAAGGTCAAAACAGTACTGATACGATAAGCATCAAGTTGTTCTATCCCTCTTTTCATATTTCCGGTTATCTGGTGCTTGTTCATGCGGTCCAACTGTTCCTGGTCTCCGGACTCAATTCCCATAATGCCAAACATCAGACCGGAGCAATTCATCAAATCAGTTCGAAGTCAGAATGAAACTGCCGGCTGTCTATTAAGGGAACAATGATCCCGATGATTCTTTTCAAGGATATTGATTTATATAAATTTTTCCAGACTTTATGTCTTCATATTCATCTTTAAATGGATACGGGCTTTTTTCCAAAGAACTTTAGGTACGCCTTTAATAAAATTGTAGTCTTAAAAAACCACCATTGGCTTGCCCTGGCAGGAAGGTAAGTGCCAAAGATCATCAGCGTCAGCAGGAAATAATTATAGATCAGCATTGGACTGGATTTAAGAAACAGCCATAGGTTAAATCCCTTCTCCCTTTTATAGGATAATTTATCAGCATATCTGCCGGCAATCTGGTCAGCCATTCTTACCTGCTGACTCGTAAGTTTATCCTGCCAGGTATTCATCCGGCCCGTATTGACCGGCTTCAACAGGTTCTCGTGGAACTTTTCCCATATCGTGTTACTGAATATTTCCATCACCTCCTCCTTCTTTTGATAGAATTCAAATACAGATGGATCATAGGCAATTCCAAGGAAATCACACAAGGATCGCACCGTCTTCTCCTGCTCAGTCACAAGGTCTTCATAACGGAGAATATAGTATTTATCAGGGAAACGGCGCTTACACTTAAGAAACAGGCGGACAAAATATCGCCACCTTGCAACCTGCAGGGGCAGTACCGGAGCCTCGACCGCTATTTCTTTTTCAGCAAGCTTTTGGATCGAAATGAAATTATCCCGGTAATCCCGGATAATGCAAATGAATTTCGAATCGGGAAAAATTTTTCTTAAGCGGTTGGTATAGATGGAATAAATCGGATTTTTATCCCCTATCCAGGAAGTTTCCGTTTTATTAAATACCGAATAGGCATAGTAATTAATGCTTTTTAAGAAAAGCTGGATGGAACCAACCTCCTTGTATTTTAACAATTCATGGATGATGAATTCTTTGTCTAATTTAAGATTTTCAACCCTGCGTACACTGAATTTCGAATATTCATAAACATGATCCACGAATGACCGTATGGTTCCTTCATCCCAGATTTTAACCTTCTTAAACCGCTGGTATAAAAACAACATCACGGGAAACTCCGGGGCAATCCGTACATTTGGATGGGCATTGAACAGCTGGGTAAGCAAAGTGGTCCCTGAACGGGGTCTTCCAAAGATAAAAAAGAGAGGAATTTTACTCAGATCGTCTGTTTCCATAAGAGGTTTGGGCTGATTCCGGACAAAAATACAATATTCGGATTGATTTCAGAAAAATGATCACTTCCTGATATTGCTTTTGGTCACCCTCATATGCAGTAGGGCTTTCAGCGGGGTAGCAGGCGTTTCTTCACATCCCTCAAAAAGTAGAAATCACTTTTCCTGAACCGGAAGATCTCAATCACAGACATTTTCACTTTCCACGAATAGGCGAATAAAAAGATAATGCAACCTGCTCCGTAACTGGCATTGGTTGCCCACACAGCCCCCATCCCTCCATGGTGCGGGATCCACAGGATGTTGAGTAGAACATTCAGGATTAAAGGAAAGAGGAAGGAATAAATGGCTACTTGTGGCTTACCCATCCCGGCCAGACGGCTGTTAAGGATCCTGAAGATCACCATGCACATCACACCCGGTAATATACTTTGTATCATAGGGACACTTCCCCTGAAACCAGCCCCGAAAACCAGGGGGAGCAGGGGAGGAGCAAGAAGGATGATCAGGAGACATCCGAAAATGCCGAATAACAAAGAAACCCTGAGAATGGACGCAACCGTCTTGTGAACGGATTCTTCGTTCACGGCATGGGCGCTGCGGGTCAGGACAATCGTCTCTATCGCGTTCGGGACATGCCACAGTTGTTCAGCGATCTGCACGGCAAGTGAATAAAGCCCTACCTGTTCGAGGGTGGAATATTTTTTCAGCAGAATGATGTCAACCCGGTAATTCAGCTGCATGATGAAAATGGAAAGGGCAAACACAACCCCTAACCTGACCAAGCTTTTCATGATCCCTTCATGGTACTTCCATGTGATACGATAGGATTTCCTGATAATGTATAAAACGTAAAAAAACATGCAGAAATTTCCCACTAACAAACCCAGGAAGGCTCCCCTTACGGATAATTTCAGGATCCAGACAAACAGGATCACAAAGACCAGGTTCAGGAATACCGGGCCTGCATTTAATATATTTGCCCGCAGAAACTCCTGTTTCCCGAGAAAGATCCCGCCGGCATATACATTGCAAAGGACAAAGGGAACCGTCATCAGGATAAGGGTCAGCAGAACAGGATCGGCATTCCTGGATTCTGAGAACAGAAAAACGAGCCCGCTGATGACGACACTGAGAAAGCTGGTGATCAGCAACAAAATAAAAACGGCGGAAACAATACTGTCCTCCTCCAGTTTTCTCGCCCCAAGATGATACATGGTAGCCCGCCGTATCCCTATCTGTGTAAACCCGATCACGATCAGCGGGACGACGATGATGGAGGAATAAAGGCCATACCCTGCGGCCCCGAGGATCCTCGAAAGAATGATTCCAATGAGCAAACTGCAAGCCGTTACAGCTAAATTGCTGCCGAATACACTCATGATATCCTTGAAATAACTTCTTTGCTTCACGGGCTTGTATATGAATAAATCCCTTAATTTCGTACAAAAATAGTGAAATACATTCATGCTCATCCCGTTCAATAAACCCTATATCCCACTCCGCGCCATTAAAAATATGGCGGTTGTGGCTATTTCCGGAACCATTGCCGGTAACGGGACCTATACAAAACGCTGTCACCGGATATTCGAAGACCGGTTCGGCTTTAAAAAAGTGCTCCTGACCACCTCGTGCAGCGATGCGCTGGAAATGACCGCACTCCTCTGCAGGATTGAACCGGGCGACGAGGTGATCATGCCATCGTTTACCTTCATGTCGACGGCCAATGCATTCCTCCTGCGTGGAGCAAAAGTCCTGTTTGCCGATACCCAGCCGGATATTCCCAACATTGATCCCGCTGAAATTGAAAAACTGATAACCCCGAGAACAAAGCTCATCGTGGTGGTCCATTACGGGGGCGTGGCCTGCGACATGGACCGCATCATGGATATTGCACACAAAAACAATTTGCTGGTGGTTGAGGATGCTGCCCATGCCATTGAATCCGCATACCGCGGAAGGCTCCTGGGTTCGATCGGACACCTCGGTACCTTTTCCTTCCATGAAACCAAGAACATTACCTGTGGTGAAGGGGGATTACTGATCATCAACGACGAAAGATTCATTCAGCGTGCAGAGATCATCTGGGAAAAAGGGACCAACCGTGCAGCATTCTACCGCGGGGAAGTTGATAAGTACGGATGGGTTGATATCGGTTCATCCTATCTCCCTTCGGATGCCCTGGCTTCGTTTTTATACCTGCAACTGAAAACAATCCATAAGATCCAGGACCGCCGGATTGACCACTGGAAACGCTACCATAAAGGACTGGAGCACCTGGAAGAAAAAGGATATCTAAAACGCCCCGTAATACCCGAATATGCGACGGTCAACGGCAACATGTATTATTTTATCATGAGCTCCCCGGAAGAAAGGGATAAAATGCTGCACTACCTGAAATCAAAAGGTGTTCAGGCAGTATTTCATTACCTCCCCCTTCATTCCAGTCCGTATTTCAAAGATAAGCATGATGGGCGATCGCTTCCGAACACCGACAGGTTCTCATCCTGTATCGTACGACTTCCTTTCTATTATGGCCTTAAGAAAAGGCAGATCGATTACATTGTAAAAATGATTTCAACCTGCTTTCATTAATTGCATGATTGGCCCCACGGACCAGGGAGGGGTTATAGCTACCAGGGGAGGGCAGGGCGGGGTAATGATTATTCCCATCTGTACCCAAGACTCAAATCATAAAATAGTTACATCAATTTAATATAGTTATAAAAAATTTACTATATTTGATAAGTTTATCAGATGTTCAACCTTTAAATCAACGATGATGAGAACAGTTTTACAAATTTTTATTGCCTTGGCTTTCTGCGGATTGACAATGGCACAAAACCCTCAGCTAAAGAACATGCGTCCTGCATGTAAAAGTTTTGAGGATATGTCAAGGACCCGGGCCATTGAATCAGCATTCCCGGCGGCAATTAATCAAACTCCGGTTTTGCATCCTTCAGGAACACAATCTCTTAATTCAACACTCGTTGCGAGCTCCAAGAATCTTTATTCGATTGTTTACCAGGAACAAACAATCATTACGTATAATCCGGACATAGATGCGCTCATGTTTACCTGCAGGGGTAACCAGTTCGGCAGTGTAGCTGTTCTCGGAACCGGGGATGATGTTACCAATCATTATTCCTTCGATCGCGGTGCTACCTGGAGCCATAAACTGTTCCCTCATGATGGATATTTTCACCGTTATCCTTCGGGGGTGATGTACAATCCTGCTGGTAATGTGGATACGAGTGCCCTTTATTCCGTGATGGTCGGCCCAACTACCGACGGGACAAATTGGACCAATACCTATTATCTGAGTGAAAAAATTGACGGTACCGGGAGTAGTACCCGGTTGATCCCGACTTCTTCTTACCAGGAGGCCATGATGCAGGGACTTACTGCTACAAGCGATGGGAAATTTCATGTTTCTACCTGCGAAATGACGATCAGCGGATCATCTTACTCGGCTGTAAGAATGTACTATGCCAATGGTGTTTGGAACACCGGAACAAACGTAGTGGACTGGGATACAGCAGGCTTTGTTCCCAATGTGACCAAATCTACGAGCGGGGGTGTGTATTCGAATGGTGCCTACTCAAATGAAGCCTGGGCGCACGATGGCAGTGTGGGTTACCTGATGACGCTGGCTTCTGACAACCGCCCCGCAGCAAAACCTTCCTTCGTTCCCATCCTCTGGAAATCCACCGATGCAGGAACAACCTGGAACATAATGGCTTACTGGGATTGGTCGCAGGACACGATGCTGACCGACCATATACTGCCAACCAATAATGGTCCCTACAGACCCATGTTTGATGAAGCCGACATCGTGGTCGACTACCAGGGATTACCGCATATCTTCGCGCATGTCCATGGCGCGTACAGCACCAACATCGATTCCCTCAATTATTACTGGTCAAATGTAGCCTATGGCACGATCCCCGATGGAAACATATTCGAACTTTACCTCGACGGAACTGATAATTGGCATTCAATCTGGGTTGACAGCATACAGGCACAATTTGTCTCTGTCGCTGTTTCTCCGCTGACTTCCAGCACCGGGAATGTTGGCTGGGACCACAGGGTGCAGGGCTCTGTTTCCCCGGATGGGAAAAGGGTATTCGCAACCTGGACAGATTCCGACTGGCAGTTCTGGGGAACAGATCCTTATGACCTGAACCCTGACCTGATGGGCTGGGGACGAAAGCTTGACGAGTCTTTTGCCTGGCCGGTGAATAATTTTACGAAAAATACCCCCATGTGGGGAATCGCTTACTTTCACCTGCAATCTGCGGCAGGAATTTTTAAAAGCAGCTCGCCCCTTGTATACGAAATTCCAATAACCGATGTTGATCTCGCAACAGGCGGTATGAATGCAGATAATCCGGTATATCATTATTATTTGCAGGGTGTTGATTTCATTGAACCGACCGGAATCCAGGTAAATAAAACGGGTGCAATTAGTGTCTCCGCACCTTATCCGGATCCTGTCAATGGTAAAACCCACATCGACATTAATCTGCCCGTTCCTGGGAATATAAGCCTGATAACAACAAATGTTACCGGGCAGGTGGTATTGTCGAAGGATTATGGAACCCTCACCGCCGGAACTCACACGCTGACCATCGATGCAACAGGCCTTAACAGCGGGATATACTTCAATACCCTGACCGCAGGCAACGAAAAGGTTACGAAAAAAATGATCGTAAGGTAATTTCGTAATACGTGACGCGTAACGCGAAGAAGAGCTACAAAGAAATCAAATTCATTCCTGTTCCCAAACTTCTCCCTCCCCTTCAAGGGGAGGGCAGGGAAGGGGTCATGGCTATTTATATTCCGGCAGATACCCCGGCACAGCCGGCGCTTTCAGGTTATCCATTTGCTTCTGAAGCTCCGGAAGATCAACCTCCCCGATATGTTTGATCTTATTGTATACCGGCGGAAATTCATCTTCCAGGATCTTATAGGCATCCAGCTCCATCTGCGTTGGCTGGCCTGTGGAGGAGAAGGAAGCATAGGCGATCTTCTCGAGCCGCCAGTTCAGGGGAACCGGTGCAGGAGGATTTTCCTCCGAACTCGGCTTTTTACTCACCCGGTTGAATTTACCGTTGAGGATCTCATCCAGCTGAAGTTGCAGAGCCAGGACTTGTTTCTTCAATTCTGCAGAAGCCCCGGGTGAAGTATTCAATGACTGGAGAATATCACTGACCCGTTTCGATAATAGCCTTGCATAATCTTCAGTCCCCCTCATCACACGCGTGAGTTCATCCACCTTAGCCTGAAATGCAACCATGGCTTGCCGGTCTGTTGCAGGCAAGGTGGTATTGTTCAATGCTATAGCGTTGAATGCAACAGGTCCGGCAAGGTGTTTTGTTTCTCCGGCAGCAGTCATGGTAAGATCGACACTGTATTTACCGGGCATGGCAAGCAACCCGCTTCCATGATCCTTCATCGGGTCGAACTTTTCGCCTGCCTCGACCGGCTGGGTGGACTGGTAACGCAGATCCCAGCTCACGCGGCTGATGCCTTTCGAAGGGCTCTTGCTGAAGACCCTCACGATATTTCCCTTATCATCTGTCACCGTGAATGTGATATAGGGTTTGATCTCATTCTTTTCGGCACGGAGATCGGCTTCGGAAGGCTGGGGGATGGGATCGCCTTTCTTGAAAAGTTCTTTTTCCTTATCATGCCGTATTTCTTCCTGCGTTTTGGGAATATCTTTCAGGTAATAAGTGAAAATAGCCCCGAAATCCGGGTTCTTCGCTACATATACCATCGAACCTCCGCCATATTTCCCGTCGGATGGAATGTACATCAGGGCGTCTTTGACCGGGAATAGATAAGCGTCCTTATCCAGATTTTCTTTCGTGATCAGCCTGAGGGGTGAATAATCATCGAGGATGTAGAAACCGCGTCCGAATGTTGCCAGCACCAGGTCGTTCTCCCTTTTCTGGAAGACAATGTCCCTGACAGGGATCGTCGGGATCCCGGACTTGAGTTGTATCCATTTCTTTCCACCGTCAACCGTAAAAAAACAGCCGAATTCCGTTCCCGCAAAAAGAAGATCGGGATCAAGATAATCCTGCTGGATGTTATGAACGGTCCCGTTAGCCGGAAGATCGCCGGAAATGGAAGTCCAGCTTTTCCCTTTGTCCGTGCTTTTCAGGAGATAAGGCTTGAAATCATCCCGGAGGATATTATCGAAGGAAGCAAAGACGATATTTTCGTCAAACCGCGACGGCAAAATACAACTTACATAGGTGTTATCCGGGATCCCCGGGAATTTCTCAAGTTTTGTCCAGCTTTTTCCGGCATCCTGTGTCACCTGTATCAACCCGTCATCCGTCCCGGCAAAAAGCAGGTTCTCCTTTACGGGAGATTCGGCCAGTGAAATGATGGTTCCGTAGAGGGAAGTTGAAATATCTTTCTGAACGGCATCAATGCTCCAGTATTTACCCATTACCGGCCATTGGTTGCGGTCGATCCCCGCGGTCAGGTCCTCGCTGATCACCTGCCAGGAATTGCCGCGGTCATCACTGCGGAAAACCTTGTTTGCTGCACAATACAGGCGTGTGTGCGAATGCGGACTGATGAGCAGGGGCGTATTCCAGTTCCATTTATACGTATTCTCGCCTTCCCGGGGCTCTGGACGGATATCCAGCCCTTCCCCGCTTTTCCGGTCATACCGTACCATCCCGCCATACTGCGACTCTGCATATACGATGTCCGGGTCTTCCGGGTCGATCTGCGACCAGAATCCATCACCACCATTCGTGACAACCCAGTCGTCGGTCAGAACGCCCTCGCCCCGGATGCACCTTGAAGGACCTCCGACAGAATTGTTATCCTGTGTTCCTCCATATACATAATAGAAAGGAGTGGTGTTGTCTACCTGTACCCTGTAAAACTGGGTCACCGGCAGGTTGGTTTTGAAGATAAATTCCTTGCCACCGTCAAAGGTTTCATAAATCCCGCCATCGCCACCGATCAGGAAATGCAGGGGATCCTCAGGCTCGATCCACATGGCATGATCATCCACATGCCGTTTATTATTGCCGATGGGCTTCCACGTCTTTCCTCCATCTTCCGAAACCTGTGAAACTGTTTCCATATTATAGATCTTGTTGGCATCCTTCGGATCACAGAAGATCCTGTTAAAATACTGTCCCTGTGAAACATGACTGCTCATTTTTTCCCAGGAAGCTCCACGGTTCGTGCTGCGGTAAAGACCGCCTGCATCCTCTGCAGCCTCGATGATGGCATAGATATAATCCGGGTTTACCGGGGAAATAGCCATGCCCATGCCCCCCATATCTGCGGAAGGTAACCCGGAAGTCAGCTTATCCCAGGTTTCCCCTGCATTCGTTGATGTATAAATCGCAGTTTCGGGTCCCCCTCCGATCTTGGTAAATACATGCCTGCGCCGCTGCTCTGCGGAAACATACAGCACATCCGGGTTCCGTGGGTCCATGAGGACGTTTTTAACTCCGGTATTCTCGCTGATCTCCAGGACTTTCTTCCAGGTCTTGCCGCCATCGGTGGTTTTATACAAGCCACGGTCGCCGCCGGGTCCCCAGACCGAACCCTCAGCCCCCACGTATACAACATTGGAATTTCTTGGATCTACCACAATGGTGCCGCATTGACGGGAATCTTTCAGGCCCATGTTTTTCCATGTTTTCCCGCCATCTGTGCTTTTATAAACCCCATCGCCGTATCCGAGTGCACGTTGCGAATTTCTTTCGCCCGTTCCTGCCCAAACAACGTTGCTGTTGCTGGGATCAATCGCAAGGCTCCCGATCGAATAGGCTCCGTACGTATCAAAAACCGGGGAAAAGGTTGTTCCGTTATTTACTGTTTTCCAGATATTTCCCGAAGCAACCGCCACGTACCACTCGCTGTGGTTTTTGGGATTCACTGCAAAGTCTGCAATACGCCCGGAAGTAAAGGCAGGACCGATGCTCCTGAATTTCAATCCGCTCACCAGACTGGTATTCATCGTGGTGTCCTTCTTCTCCTCCTTGCTTTTTTTATCAGCAATGCTCTTTTTTTCCGACTTCGTTTTTTCTCCTGAAGGTTTCTCTTGTGGAGGATTTGCCAAAACGACGGTGATGCTCAGGAGAAACACTCCGGTAAGGAGGGTGCTCAGGGTTGATCTTGCTTTCATTTGTGGTTATTGTTTTAGAAGGTGAATGATATTTTCTTCATCGGGTTTGATGAGGCCTTTTTCTGTGATGATCCCGGTAATAAACCGTGATGAGGTGACATCGAATGCGGGATTCAGGGCAGGAGAACCCGGCGAGCAAACCAGGATACGATGGATCAGCCCGTCTTCTCCGGGCCCCTCCTGGTAAAGAACTTCAGATTCATCCCTTTCTTCGATGATGATGTCCTCACCTCGTCGGCATGCCGGGTCTATGGTAGAAGTTGGAGCGGCAATATAAAACGGGATGTTATATTCTTTTGCAACGATCGCCTTTTCCAGTGTCCCGATGTTATGGGCAGTATCCCCGTTCAGGGCAATCCTGTCGGCGCCGGTAATGACCATGTCGATCTTCCCCTGCGACATCAGGTGTGCGGCTGCATTATCGGGGATGATCACATGCGGGATCCCGGCATTCTTCAGCTCCCAGGCAGTGAGCCTTGCACCCTGGCTCCGGGGGCGGGTCTCATCCACATAAATAAAAATTTCTTTTCCCTGTTCATGGGCAAGGTAAACCGGTGACAAGGCAGTTCCGTAATCCACAAATGCCAGCCAGCCGGCATTGCAATGGGTCAGGATATGGGTGCCATCAGCGATGAGTGCGTTCCCGATCTCCCCGATCCGCTTCGAATCGGCAGCATCCTTGTCGGCGATGCGATAGGCTTGCCTGATCGCTTCTTCTTTTGAGATGAGTCCGGCAGCAAATACTTGTTCAACCGCATAAAACAGGTTCCTTGCAGTCGGACGGGTGGATTCAATGGCTTTGCGGGCTTCTGATGTGTATGTAAGGATAGCATCTGCCGGAGCCTCAAGAAATGCCAACGCCATGGCAAATCCTGCCATTGCACCGATCGCGCCGGCTCCACGGACTGCCATCGTTTCAATGGCACGACAACATTCCGGGTAAGATGTTACTTCCCGGATCCGGAATTCAAAAGGAAGGAGGTTCTGTTCGATCAGGAACACGGAAGAATCCTGCATCCATACGGTCCGGTAACTTTTACCCTCAACCTCCATGATTTATTACAACTTAAATCCAAGGCTTACCACCCACATATTGTTGGTGGCATTCAGGCTGTAATTCTTCACCGACCGGATCATCTGGTTCAGCCCGACCTGGTATCGGATATCCAGGCTCAGGAATAAAACATCCACTCCTGTTCCAGCCTGTATATACCAGTTTGCTTTATTCACATCGGCGCTGGTGATGGGGCCAATGAATGTATTGTAATCCTTGATGTTGGAATTGACTACAAACGAGGCCATGGGTCCTGCCATGATGCGCCAGTTGACGACCTTAAGGTTGATAATCTTAAACCCAATCAGAACAGGAATGTCGAGTGTACCGACGGTAACCCTTTGTTTCCAGTTGTGGGTAGTATTCGCAGAATCATTCTGGAATACCCCTCCCTGTAATGTGTAATACAGTTCCGGCTGGAAGTAAAGTTTTTTGCCGAAGCGGACAAAAGCACCAAAATGAAATCCCGAATTAAGAGAGGATTTGACCGAGCTGAGGGTGGTATGCAGTTTGGATGCATTGTACCCGATTTTGGGACCGAAGGAAAATTGTCCGAAACTGTTGGCGGAAAACAGGATAACAACGAAGAGCAACGCAATTTTTTTCATAAGTCTTTGAATTTGATTTATAATGACTGGAATGTTCAACTGAACATTACCGGATAACTTCAAAGCGTATTAATGATTATGAATGACAGGGTTCATCGATGGTTGAATTTTATATTCAAACGAAGCCTTTCCTCAGTATTTATGTGATGATTTCGAAGCCTGTATATTTTACCAGGGATGATGGAATTTTAATTCCGCCTGCAGTCTGGTTGTTTTCCAGCAGGGCTGCTACAATTCTGGGCAATGCAAGGGCGCTGCCGTTAAGGGTATGCGCCAGCTGGGTCTTCCCGGATTCATCCTTATACCGTAATTTCATCCGGTTTGACTGGAAATTTTCGAAGTTTGAAATGGAGCTGACTTCCAGCCAGCGTTTCTGGGCCGCCGAAAAAACCTCCATATCATAGGTCATGGCTGAGGTGAAACTCATATCACCGCCGCAAAGCCTGACGATCCGGAAGGGAAGTTCGAGCAATTGAAGGAGCCGGGTTACATGGGCTCTCATTTCTTCCAGAACTTCATAGGACCGCGAAGGAAGGGCCAGCTGAACGATCTCCACCTTGTCGAACTGGTGCAAGCGGTTCAGTCCGCGTACATCTTTACCATAAGATCCGGCTTCCCTCCTGAAACAGGATGAATAGGCCACATTTTTAACGGGGAAATCGCTTTCCTTCAGGATCACATCCCGGTAAATATTGGTCACAGGTACTTCTGCCGTAGGAATAAGGTATAAGTCGTCGAGGGGAGCGTAATACATCTGCCCGTCCTTATCAGGCAGCTGGCCTGTTCCGTATCCGGAAGCCGCATTGACAAGGTAAGGCGGCTGGATTTCCTGGTAGCCTGCCTCAATGGCCTGGTCAAGGAAAAAATTTATCAATGCCCTTTGTAAACGGGCGCCCTTTCCCTTATATACCGGGAAACCTGCGCCGGAGATTTTATTGCCGAGCGCAAAATCAATCAGATCATACGTAGCAGCCAGGTCCCAGTGCGGAACTGCGTTTTCCGGCAGAACGGGCATTTCGCCTTCCTGGTGAACGATCTCGTTATCTTCCGGTGTTTTTCCGGGCGGTACGGAAGCGTGGGGGAGGTTCGGCACCCTTACGAGGATATCATCCAGCTCTTTTTTAATATTTTCAAAGGAGGTATTGAGTTCCTTCGCATGTTCCTTCAGTCCGGCCGTTTTTTCCTTCAGGAGATTTGCTTCTGCGATCTTTCCTGATTTATAGAGGATGCCGATCTCCTTTGCCAAAGCGTTGCCCTGGGCAAGATCATCATCCAGCACCTTTTGGATTTCCTTTCT
>Ga0182011_10002176_pt1 | contig 16720 bp, 15 predicted proteins | sample 711E1DmetaG_FD_120481 | JGI IMG/M metagenome (GOLD analysis project Ga0182011, IMG submission 120481) | Permafrost microbial communities from Stordalen Mire, Sweden - 711E1D metaG | ecosystem: Environmental > Terrestrial > Soil > Wetlands > Permafrost | place: Sweden: Stordalen | collected... | reverse complement strand
TCATCAATCATCAATTTCGATCCTATCCTTTCTCCTGAATTGCAATTTCTCCAGATCGGGATACTTATATAAATTTTGGGTAAGCTGAGTTCCGTCATTGCCAAGCAACCATCAGAATGCAACGCCGAGATACACTGCAATGACACGGTTATATATATTTATTGAATTTATTTTATCTGTCGAAGTGAAGCCGAAATTGTAACGAGCATCGAGCGTAAGATCGACAACGACCAATGGTATTTTTGCTCCGACGCCTACCACAGCACCAACGTCGGTGCTGGTGGTTTCATTTTTAACGTCGATTTCCTTTTCTTGGCTGGTTCCTAGGCCAAAACTAGTTGCTTCTTCTTTTGCGCTGACTAAAAATCCAACTGAAAGACCGACAAAAATAAAGGGTTTTATGACAGGAGATGAAAGATAATATTTTACAAGAATCGGAATGTCGATATACGAAGTTGTAACTTTATTTGGGGACAATATATCGTTTGCTAGCGGAACAGCATTTGGACCTATTTTAGATCCTTTAACGCTGTATAGAACTTCAGGTTGGATTGAAATAGGAAGAAGCGGAACATTTATTTCGATAAAGACGCCAGTTGCATAATGAGTGATTATTGACACATTTGGGGCATTGCTCCCACCCAGTGTGGTGAAATTCAAACCGCCAGTGATACCCGTAGTCTTAATTTGTCCGAATGCAGCTACAGTTGTGGCTATGAGAATGAAACCAACAAGTATAATTCTATTCATTGTTAATTGCCTTCCCATAAAAAGATAGACCGAATTAAATCCTTAATCAAATTATAGGACAGCTACAACGATGTCCACGTCTGCTTATATTATCCTGAAAGTGAGGTCCGGGGACACACAATTTTTTTAGTGGTTCAGCACTGGAACTGGATCTTAACCAATTTCTTCAGCATCCAATATCTTCTTCGGATTATCCGGCAACTTGATTTCATTCGTCAATATCGGTATTGGCGGTTTTTGAGTATTTACCATTATTTTTCTAAGGTCGTCGTATCTAATAAATTTTCGTTTCATAGTTGGGTTACAAAGTTACACGAGTTACACGTATTTCATATACCCCCTCTAAACTGATTGTTATTTAATAAGATCTATATATGCAGTTATAAATGAGAGTGTATATTTTAATGTAATTAGTGTAATCATATATTAATAGTATCATATTCCTTTAATTCAAATCAAATTCAATGAAAATCGGGTTACACGACCATTGTAACTATCGTGTAACCCGAGTGTAATTATTTTTAGTTTAATCCAAACCCATCAAGGTCCAATCCGGCTTCTTTTGCTTTCTCGATATCTATGCATAGTGACCGTATCGACTTGACACCATTTCCATAGTTCACAGGATGGTTCTTTTTGACTATATAGCTGCATTCATCAAACATCTTCATATAGGATTCTTTGTCCAGCAGATCGCCTTCGTATTTGGTTCTTCGGCAATGTTCCTTGAACTCAGGAAATATCCGTGTGAAATTGATAGCCAGGACTTCCTTTTTATCTACCTGTGCCTTTTTATACCAGGGAACATCTATTAATGTCGGTTTGAACGGACTTTCGAGATTTTGTTCTTTTTCATTCTTCTGAGCCATTGCTCCGAGTTCTTCGATCATTTGGTCAACTGCTGACCTTACAAAACCCGACTTATTGCCTGTGATTTCTTCAAGCTGGTTGTCCAAGATTGTATCCAAAGCAATATCTGGAATACTGAAACCAAGAGAGGCAGCATATGCCTGGAATAATTCCAAACCTAAAACCATAACACTGAGGTTGTGAATAATTCGAGGAGCTACAACCCTGGTATTAAAGTGAGTATTGACTATATTTTTTGAATCCATATACATTGCATCGATATTTTGGTTCAAACAAAAGCTGATATATGCCGGCATAAATGATTCGAGATTCATTCCGTTCAACCGTTCAAATGCCACCTGCATTTGTTTGTTCTTTTTGACAGCATCCGTAAATCGAACAAGGATTATTCGCTCTTTGATTGCCGGTTGATTGATGCTCCACTCGCCCGCGAGAACAATCGGTGCTTCAAGTTTATAATCCTGCACCGTTTGATCTTGATGACCTTTGGATTCAACTTCCCCATTGTATGATTCACGAATGGTTCGAAGAAGGTTTTGGAAAATTTCATCTTTTATATCTGCCACCTTAAATTCATCCAGCACAACAGGTATCGCATTCGTGGAAGAAAGCAGCTTTAGAAGCGGGAACGGTTTCATATCGCATTTTTTCGGAGTAACAAACTTATAGCCGTTCATCCGCATAAATAAACTTGCAGTGCTCGTCTTTCCTCCGCCTTGAGTTCCGTGAAGGAAGAGAATAGGAAATGAACCCGTTTGCTCCATAATTAAGGGCTTCAGTGGAGTAACGAACATCCACCCTATGATCGGAACCATTACATCTGGAGTGTTGATTTGAATTAGATCCTCGCATAAGCCGCTCACCAAAACACGATTCTCGTCCGGTGAGCTCTGTGAGTATTTTATCTGCTTATAGAATGCATCTGCGCCTTTATCATATGGAATAATTTCAAGCGGATTTACCTGACCACTTACCGATATATTACTTTCTTCTGTAACCCAATAATTATCAATAAGTCCAATGATCCTCGAACCAGTTTTTCTTATTGTTACGAACGAATTGACATAGCTGCATAAAGCCTGAATTTCATTGTCGGAACCAATAAACGTGCAATCCTGATGCCCTAGCGCTTTTAATAGTTTTCCCCTGCTATACCAATCTGTATTTTCGATATTAATATTTTTATAGACCACACCGGCATTCGTCGTTACCGTGCAACGCAAACAATCGCTATTGGGAAGAGTCAGCAATTCTTGCGGCTGGATAGTAAACGTTGTCAATTGTGTCTGTCTCATTTGTTTACCGATAGCTACATTCTTAAAATATGAACCTTCTTTTTCAATGTATTTAACCGGAAGTTTATCATACCGGTTATACATATCCTCAACGGTAGATATTAATTTACTTTCTTCCAGCGGCGGATCGTTCTTCTTATTCCATTCACGCACGTGGGATAATGTAAGCTCTTTGGAGAAACACTTAGCCTGATAGAGACCCACCTGCCTTGTTAAATTGTAAGTTCTGCTTCCGGTTTCTGCGCCTTTTATTGCCGCTTCGATGACCGGAACTTTTTTAGGTTTACTCGTTAGTTTAATTACCGGCAGTTTTCGATGACTTGGGTTCACATACAATTCTGGATCGTATGAGTAAAAACAAGGCTGCGTCGCTTTTTCACCATTCGGATCAAGGGGAACGCCATACTGTTTAAGAAAATCGTCCGCATAATACTTATATACCTGCTTGAACTCTTCGACATCTGTTATTGTATGTTCAAGCTCACAGATCACCTTCAATCCATTGCCTCTCGGTGACAAAAAATATGCAAGAACATAAGGAATATCCCGGAGCTTGCTTCTTAGTTTTGTAAGATCGGTCTTCACATCGTCTAAATCGTGAATAAGAAATCGGATTGAAATCAAATCCGAATTTGAACGGTGTCGATTCTTATACTCACCAAGGCTAAACCATTGCAAGGTTGCCTTTTTAAGCGCTTTTTGTTTCTGTTCATCTCCGTGAAACGAACGTATGCGTTCAACCTTTTCCTTTAAATCAGGAGATGTCCGGATAAGATCAAAGATGGTGCTCAATGATTTGGGAGCGCCATATGATTCTCCGATACTATTTGCTGATAATGCCATAACCGACTCTAACGAGCCGTCTTTTGTGTTTGAAGGATTAGACCTTTCTAGTTGTTGAGTGGTATTGATCAATTCCATTTGTGTTTTCGTGTATGATAGATTTTAGTGTTCTCATTGCATTCCCAAAAGTGATGGGTTCGACTGAACTTGAAAAACCGTAGTAAGTTCCTATCGCGTTAGTTATTTTTTGTGATTCATCGAATTCGAATGTTGTAAGTCCCGCATTCTTTGTATGGCCTCGGAGTTTAAATCCCGAGGCAAGTAAGAAGGCACTCAAATAAAAATCTTTGGTTTCAAATTGTTTGTTCATAATTAAATAAAATCCTCTAATAGAATATTCACTGCTTCAGGGCTAAGAGCCATTACGAAATCTTTATACGTGAGTTTTGTATACTCGGTCTCTTCCCATTCAGGTTCAAGGCCTAAGTCTGTTCCAGGTTCACTAAGCTCTCTTCTTAAGAGTTGGATACGTAGGTATAGCTCGAAATTGTTAAGGATAGCCCGTTTAGGATCGGAACCTTCTCGTATCGATTGTTCTGCTGCTTTAAGTGCGGTTTTAAAACTGAGTTGGTGAAGATCGTTGATGAGGTAACGAAAACCCTCTCTATTCATTCGCTCTTCATCTTTTTGGTCGGCAAGGGTTTGCTGCTCACTGTTGTAACAAGGAATGATTTTATTCATTTGTCTTTTAATGTGTTTAGTTATAGCATATTATCTCCTTTCACTTCTTGTTGATTAATTTTTTGTCGAAGTTTCTGTGGATGATATCCGGACGGGTGTCCGGTCTTTTGATAGAGGCAACAACTGTAACGCCTCACTTATAAATTCTATGCAATTCCTGAACCATTGTCAATAGGGTTCAACATCTAGAATTTATTGATATGGAAATATAATCACAAAAATCGGCTGCAACGTTTGAAACGTTTCGGGTTTATGCTTCAGGATCTTTTTTTTCTGCGGAGTAACCCAGACGGGATAGTGTCGCCCGGACAGACCCATCGTTAAGATTGGGGAATTCGTCCTTGTTGTCTCTGACAAACTTTGCGATTTTTGGACTCGGGACTGACTTGCCTGGCAGGAAGCCCTCTGACTCCGCCCAGACCCGGACCACCTCCTTCAGCTCCCCCTTGGGGGTGGCTGGCCGAAGGCCGGGGGTAAGGCCGGCCTCAATATCCGTGAGCTCATTTTCCACAGCCCTAAGATCTTTTTGGATTGTCAAGAGAGCCCTTGGCATTGGCATATCTTCCAATAAGGACATAATTCCTGCGTCACGATTTCTTCTTATTTTTAGTTCACGTTCAAGCTTAGATTTGCGAACAAGCAGCTCGGCTTGCCTATCGCGCAGTTCTGAAATTCCCATTTTTCCTCCTTACGATTTTACGATTACGATTCGGTGTTATATAAAAAAATAAAATATCTTTTTGTGAATTGAACACACACAAAATAAATCGTAATCGTAACCAATGATTGAATCTCGTTTAATGACAGAGGAATTGTCATTTACGATTTGGTTACGATTACGAAGTCTGATCAAAATGGTGTTTCGTAAATATCGAAGAGCTGTTCAGCAGTGAAAATGCTTTCCCCCGCTACAAGAGATTTGAGATTTTAGGATTGAAGAAAGTAGATTAAAAATCAATTTAGATGATTATAAATACGAAGTGCCTCGGCTTGTCCGGGGCATCTTCGTTTTGGAGTAACTGGATGATTGGAGTTGGAACGGAGTCCCGATGTTTTTACCGGGACGACGTCCCGCCTTTGGCGGGATCCTCCCGCTACATCTTCCGAGACAATTGGCAACCGTAAGGTTGCCATTCTGTTTTTGATTACTCCTATCATACAAATCCATCACTTCACGGTTTGCAATTGGAATCTATCTCACAAAAACCTTGTATTGCTTTTTGTTGATGGTCCACATAGACCCGATCTACAAATGGACTAATCCCTTTTTCATCCTTTTGGGCGATTCTCAAATAGAATATTTGTTGGTACCATTACTTACTTAAACAGACCATGAATCGAAGGTTCATAAAATGTACACTTGGTCTGATAGAAACCATATTTCATTAATCACCAATCAAAGGAGTGATACCATGAAGCATGTAGTAAGTTTGTTCACAATGTTTATCCTTGCAACGACCTTGGTCATGCTGACGGGTTGTACTGGCAAGGGAGATTCGCCTGAGACTCAGGCGAAGATGAAAGCAATTGTTGAAGGTCAATTGACGTTGGAGAAAAATCTCCAAACATTTGATACGCTGGACTACACCGTGTTTAGCAACCAGGAATGGATACGATTGCACGAGAGCCATTCAGTAGACATTAAGGTTAACTGGCCGGACGGACACTTTACCACCGGAATCGACAGACACATTGCCGACCTCAGCGCGATGTTCGTCTATGCACCGGACACACGGATCAAGCAACATCCGATTCGCTTCGGTGACAAAAATGGAGAATGGACATGCGTGACAGGTGTGTTTGAAGGAACTTTTACCAAGCCGATGCCGATAGGCGGAGGAAAATATATCAAGCCGACAGGCAAAGCTTTCAAGTTGCCGATGTGTACTGTTGGCCACTGGAAAGACGGCGTGATGATCGAGGAATCGCTCTTCTGGGATAACGCGACATATATGAATCAAATAGGATTGGGCAAGTAGCCTTTCCAAATTAATGAACAACAACCCGGGAACTGCAATGCTGCCCGGGCTGTTGTTTTTTAACATACAGGAGAAATGATGAAATCAAAAAATATTGCAGTAATTGTTGGAAGCCTCCGTAAGGAATCCTTTAGCAGGAAGATTGCAAAAGCGCTCATCGAGCTTGCACCCGAATCGCTGACACTTGAAATTCTCGAAATTGGTGGACTGCAGATGTATAACCAGGATCTCGAAGAAGTACCACCTGCCGCATGGACAGAGTTTCGCAGTCGTCTGAAGGGTTTTAACGGTGTCCTGTTCGTTACGCCGGAGTACAACCGTTCAGTTCCCGCGGTAATGAAGAATGCAATTGATATCGGCTCCAGGCCATACAGCAAGAATTCCTGGGATGGAAAACCCGGCGGTATTGTGAGTGTTTCACCCGGAACGTTGGGCGGATTCGGTGCAAATCATCACCTGCGGCAATCGTTGGTATTTGTAAACGTTCCGGCTATGCAGCAGCCCGAAGCTTATATCGGTAATGCCGCGAAGCTATTTGATAATAATGGAAAGCTTACGGATGAGTCAACTCGGGAATATCTCCGGAAGTTCATTGATGCCTATGCAAAATGGGTCGTAAGAAATTCTGATGAGCAAGCGTAAATATTCTATAAAAGAGAACTAAAAGCCTGTGAAAGAGAGATAATCATGGCACAAACAATTCTTCATAAAGCAGAAACCCGCGGCGATGCAAACCATGGCTGGCTTCATAGCAGGCACACCTTCAGCTTTGCAGATTATTATGACCCCGATCGTATGCACTTTGGTGCATTGCGCGTTTTGAATGATGACCGTGTAGAAGCAGGGATGGGCTTTGGCACGCATCCTCACGAAAACATGGAAATTGTCTCCATTCCGCTTGAAGGCGATTTAGAACACAAAGACAGCATGGGCAACGTATCGGTTATCAAAAGTGGCGATGTACAGGTGATGAGTGCAGGCACCGGCATTAAGCACAGTGAATACAATAAGAACAAAGACAGGTGGGTAAAATTTCTTCAGATATGGGTCATCCCGAATAAGATTAATGTCAAGCCGCGCTACGGCCAGATCACCTTAAAAAACAGCGACCGGCACAATACATTCCAACAAATTCTTTCACCGAATGCAGACGATGCGGGCGTGTGGATTTATCAGGACGCATGGTTTCATCTTGGACAATTTGATAAGGGCGTATCAACCAGCTATACAATCAAGAAAAAAGGCAATGGCGTTTATGCTTTCATTATAAAAGGCGGTGTTAGCATTGAAGGAAATAATTTGAACGAAAGAGACGGTTTGGGAATTTGGGATACTAATAATATTTCAATCAAAGCAAATTCTCAGAATGCCGAAGTGTTGTTGATGGAAGTGCCGATGAATGTGTAAGAGAAGGTACATCCAGAGCAAACGACGAACATGGTACCTCGGAAAATATAGCAGCGAGATTATGCAGTTAATAGCTCCAACAATTGAATCTTTCCCGACAGTTCAAATCCCCCTCCCGCTAAAAAGGATTGTTTATTTAAGATTGAAGAATTAGATGAAACCCCGGATTTTGTTCTGGGGTTTTCTGTTTTTATTACCGGGATGATTTAAAAAGCTAACCCAGGATTGCAAATCCGACCACCCCGGCGCTATGTGCCAACCGCATACTGGCTGAACCACTCGCATGATTGGATTAACGACTTGCATAATTAGCTGGACAAGCTGCATGGTTAAAAAGCCTTCGATAATAGAAAAAGGAAGAGAGATCAGGGAAAACTGTCTATTTTAAAGTATGTGATTAAAAATCGATATTATATTTGATTGTAGAAAGGAAGACAGATGGCGATTGTCTGACTCACAAAAACACAAAGAATAAGTCAATACTGCAAAATTACAAGATTTTGTGGATACCAGATAGGTACATTTATTGTAAGTTAGGTATGTGTTGTAGGTAGTGTTATCATCTGAACATTGACTTTTTAAGTGAAAATCCATATCGTATTAAGTGGGTGTCATTTGCTGTGTGCTTTATTTAGTACCAAAGCGAAACGTTCAGTTCAAATTAAAAATCAATTCTTGTGGCCTAGGAGCTAATCATAAGCACCTGGGCTTTCTGAGTATCTGGTAAATTATATTATGGGATATTATACAGAATATCTAGATAAAAAGTTGTCGTTTGATGAATTGAATGTTGAACGAAAAAAGCAACTCAAAGTTATTTCCGATTTGCGCGGCAATCGAGATGTTCTTGTCATAGCGGCTGACTTGAATAAGAATAACGCTCCGATTGGAATTGAATTCTCTGATATATTACCTGTAACAGATCAATTGTCTAATTTAAATGGGAAAGCTTTAGATCTGGTTCTGGAGACACCAGGTGGCGCTGGTGAGATTGCAGAAGACATCGTTCGCATGTTGCATGGCAAATATTCAGAAGTCGCCGTTATTATACCCGGATATGCAAAGAGCGCCGGCACGATTATCGCAATGGCGGGTGATGAAATTTTAATGGATTCAATTTCTGCTCTGGGTCCAATAGATGCACACCTTCAGTGGTAGGGGAAAACCTTTTCTGCCGATGCTCTTCTTGAAGGATTAGAAAAAATAAAGACCGAGGTTGTTGAAACTGGAACATTAAATCGAGCATATATTCCAATCCTTCAAGGTATCTCACCAGGAGAACTTCAGGCGGCAGAGAATGCGCTCAAATTCGCAAAGGTGTTAGTCACAGAATGGCTTGCGAAATATAAATTCAAAAACTGGAAAACACATGCATCGTCAGGTGCAACCGTAACTGATGGAGAGAAGAAAAAACGAGCTGAAGATATTGCCGAACAACTATGTAATCACAGATCATGGCTGACCCATGGTAGATCAATTAAAATTGATGATTTTGAAAAAATGAGATTATTGATTACAGACTTTTCTAAGGATGCCTCCCTTTCGGAAGCGATCCGAAGATATTATGCTCTACTTCAAATTTCCTTCGCAACGAATATTTATAAAATTATCGAAACACCGGTGTCGCAAATTTATCGTTTTATGGTTCCGCAGGCCCCTTTAATGAATCCGGGAACCAAAAAGGGAAAAGTAATTGTTGAAGTACAGTGCAACAAGTGCAGTCAAACATCTAAGATACAAGCTAATCTTGGTGAATCACTTCCTATTGAAGCCAATCATATCCCGTTCCCTAGTGATAATAAATTTCAATGTCCCAATTGCTCGACACTAATAGACTTGACAGACTTAAGAAGACAAATTGAATCGCAAACAAAAGAAAAAATCGTATAAGTATTAAGGAGAACGTTTATGCCTGAAAAAAACTATAATATCATATTTGAAAAGCTCGAAGAGCTTACCCAGGAAGATCCAAGCCGACAAGAGTTTGTTTTTGAAGCCTCCAATAGTCAGAATGAGTTTGATGAGATCAAAGAACTGTGCAGACTTTCGGTTGAAACAAACGAACAAAAATCTTGTATGTTTACAACCACCTGATTCTTAAGTATCTCTAGGTATTTAAAAGGGCAATCATTTGATTGCCCTTTTTTTGTTCCACTTATTCATTTTATTCCAAACTCAAAGCCTTTTCCAGCAATACACAAGGAAGTGCATCAGCATAAATCTTCGTCTGCTGAGATAACCACTCAAACGCCATCAAACGGATTCGTTGGTCAATATCGAGTGAAGAACTATTCATATTTCTCGGTATCAGTATTATGTACGGCCGGGGCTAGAAAAACTCAATTATGTCTGCTGTAGCTTTTGGAATCCCGCAAAGCGGGATTTTTATTATACGCCCTCTTGGGAATAATGTAGAGTATTTAATTGAGGAGGGCAAGGAGAATGAGGAGATTGAAGATTGAAGAATGACGAATGAAGAGTGAAGAATGTGGAATATGAAATGAGGAAGAGATTTCCGGCTATCACACCTGCGCCGGGACATGTCCCTTCTAATTTGATTTTCTAAAGTAATCATCTCTTATAAGCCTGTTATTTTTTCCAGTTCTAGATCAAAGCGGCGGGATGGAACGTCATTTCGCTTCGGAATGTTAGCAATCATATTATTGAGTCATTCAGGCAGTTATCACATGAAAGCGGAGAACGGAGAACCTATGAGAAACATAGACGTGTTATCCATGATCACACTGGACGGAGTTATGCAGGCGCCCGGCGGACCGAAGGAAGATCCATCAGGCGGTTTCAAATATGGCGGTTGGGTTGCGCCGTATGATGACGAAGTGTATGGCAAGGTGATGCAAGAAGAGCTGAAACCTGCAGAGTATCTTCTGGGCAGAAAAACATTTGAGATGTGGGCCGGCTACTGGCCTAATCATGGAGACTTTTGGCAGGGAATTAATGAGGGCACAAAATACGTGTTTTCCAAACGCTTGAAAAAGTCGGACTCGCTCGTGACCGGTTGGAAAAACTCCGTCTTACTAAAAAACCTTGCAGACATCAAAAAGCTTAAAAATTCAAAAGGCCCAGACATTCAAGTGTGGGGCAGCGGTGAACTCGTTCACCTGCTCCTGAAGAATGACCTTGTAGACGAACTCAGACTCAAAATCCACCCCTTGACTCTCGGTAAGGGGAAAAAGTTTTTTGACAATGACATTAATGACAAGGGAACGATTCCGGCAGCGTTTACATTACAAGAGAGTATTGTTACACCAAGCGGAGTACTTATTGCCCATTACAAACGAGCTGGAAAAGTGAGGACAGGTACTATCGGCGCTTAAGGAGAAATACAATGAGAAAACTTATTGCAGCAATTAATATGACACTTGACGGGTTTTGCGACCACACGGCAGCGATTGCAGATGATGAATTACATGAACATTACAATGAGCTCTTAAGTACCGCAGACACCATTTTATGGGGAAGGATAACCTATCAATTGATGGAAAGTTATTGGCCGGCAATCGTAAAAAATCCTACCGGTAACAAACCAGAAGATGAATTTGCATTACTCATAGACAACATTTCAAAAATTGTTTATTCCCGCACGCTGAACACTGTTGATTGGAAAAACACAATATTGAAAAAGGAAGTCGTGAAAGAAGAAATTTTAGAACTCAAGCAGTCCCGCAATAGCGGGAGTAAAAACATTCTCGCCGGCAGCCCAAGTTTAATAGTAGCATTGACACAGCTTGACCTCATTGATGAATACCAGCTTTGCGTTCATCCAATTGTTTCAGGAAACGGCTTACCATTATTTAAAAACCTCAAGGGTAGAATGAATCTTAAACTCTTAAAAACAAAACCATTTGGGAGTGGTGCAGTAACTCTTTATTATGAGCCGGCAAAGAATTGACTTGTCTTCGTAGAAAAGATTTAGGTCAGGTGAAAGAAGACTGCACTGGACTGCACTGGAATAGAAGTGATCGATGGCAGCCTCACCAGCCGAGCATGCGAATGGAAGAATTGCTGGCGCCCGGAATATTTACATTTTTCATTTTAGATATCAAGTTTTCTAGTACCTAACCACTTCACCATTGCCGGATCGCGATGGTCGAAGAACAAGCTTTTCTTTGTGCCAAGCGCAGCAATCGCATTATTTGGGTTCCCCATGACAAGATATTTGCTCTTAGATGTACCTAAAAGATTGCTCTCGATAGAAGTTCATCGTGTTTTTTAGGACATCCAAAGATGAGAACATCTGTTACTATTAGAGCTAATTTTGGAAAAAGGTTTTCATAAGAAATTCTTGTTGGTAAAAGATAATCCAGAAACCCAGTGTACTTAATGTGCTAAATATAGAGGTCGAATGGCAATGTCATGTTCAGCGATTACCTGTTTTTTATTAAAAATCGCTAAAAGGAGCTTCAATGATTAGGCTGAGTTTGGTTAGGTTCCATCCCCCGCTATTCGTTCTACTCACAACAGCCGAAGACTGTTTGGTTTTCCTAAATATTTCTTCAATTTCAAAAATAGCTTTCATGTCTTCGGTATTTCTTCCGAGCTGTACATCGAGAAGCATTTGAAAATTTTCCTACGTTTTATCGATGATTTTTTTCTAAAGCAAACTCCTTAAGGCCTTTAATGATAAATTTTTCAATTTCTTCTTGTGGAATACCCAAAGGTCGACACACTCGTTTGCTTTGCCAACCTCCATTAATATATTTATAGTATGTGTAACCTCTTGCTGCACTCGAGTACCCTTGAAACGCATAGCTACAATCACCACACCGGATAAGACCTGCAAGCAAATACCTGCTTGTCTATGAATATCTATTTTTCTTCTTGGGAGACTCCTGTCGATTGAAGGAACCACGGTATCGTTCAACGCAGCGATGGAATTCGTGTTTTGGAACGTCATCCATTATTTGAGAAAATATTGTTCGTCCGGTATTCATGCGCTTCCTTATGAATGATTGATACCTTCATAGGATAGCATTTTATCGGTTTTGATTTCAAATCGAAAATGGACATTTATATCTCTAACATGCTTATTATATCGATGTTACAGCTTTTTTAAAATTCAACAACCGGACACGAGTGGAATTTCTCATATTATTACTCCGGTCTTTCTAGCTTCATCTTTCAATTTAATTGGTTTTTAAGGTCAAAGTGGCCGGGGTCAAACCCGGTGAGGTCACGGTCAGGTTAATTGTGCCGGGATCCAGAGTCGATTGGATAACGATCAACACTTTTCCTTTGTATGCTTTCCGGCTGGTTCCCTTGTATGGCTCGTCGTTCGTCCAGTCGCCGCTGGCAATGCCAACGTTTCGCACCGGACCGGTCATGCTGAACTGGACCGGATTGGATGCGGTGTAAATGGTGTTATTATCTGAATCGCAGATGTCCACTTCGATGCAGGAAACATCTGACCCATCAGCTTCGAGGGTAGTACGGTCTGGCTTAAGCAAAAGTTTCGCGGGCGCACCCACTGTCTTGATGCTATCTGCGGCGACCTCTTTGCCGCCGTTCATACCGATGGCTTTAATTACGCCTGATTGCCACAGGATATTCCTCCATTGCATGACTCCGGTTCTGTCAAAATCACTCGATTTCTGGGTCCCGATTTTGGCGGCATTGATATAGAGATCAACGCTGTCACAATTGGTAAAGGTAACGATACTGACAGGTCCTGTCTGGTTCCAGTTCTCGGTCAGAGTTGGCTGGGCACGCCCGTTACCGGTACCATCTCCGATAGTGATATGGACCATGGGCGATTCACTCCATTGACTTTGTTGATAGTAGAACCATGATTTACGAAAGATGCAATTATCAAGGAAGCCACAGTCACCACCCAGGTTTCGCTTGCTTTCGCCAAGATAATCCACACCAGTCCATATATGATGACCTATCACATAGGGTCTGTTCCTAACATCAAACCACGTTGGAATGTTGGAGCCCGGCACTGAATAGGGGTCTTGTTCCGTTCCACAAATTATGACATTCGGATTTGTTTTATGAATGTCGTCGAATAAAAAATCCTGGTAATTTACGCCAACAATATCTTCTACATCAGTCAGCGCGGCAAAGCCGGGGGCATCGTTCCATCCCGCAACACATGCATGAGTGTAGGGACGAGTGTTGTCGAGCTTCCTGGCAAAAGGAACAAGTATTTTAAGCGTGTCGAAAATGTAGTCGGGTATCTTGGGAGCAGCAGCCACTTCATTACCCAGGCTCCAGATCACAATGCTGGGATGGTTTCTGTCCCGTTCGATGAATGAAGTGAGATCCTTTTGCCAAACCTGGCCGAAGTCCGCATAGAATGAACCGGCATTGGGCTGCGACCATTTATCGCACCATTCATCCATGACCATCATGCCCAATTGGTCGCAGTAGTCATAGAATGCTGGGCTTTGAGGATTATGCGATGTCCGGATGGATGTGCATCCTGAAGCCAGTAATTCTTTGATAGTCCGCTCCCACATAGCATCGGGCACTGCAGCCCCGGCCGGGATCAGTGTATGATGGACGCAGACGCCCTTTAGCTTGGTCGGTACTCCATTGAGGGTAAATCCTTCAGTCGCAGAAAACTTAAGCTCTCGGATACCAAACGGACTTATATAGTCATCGGTCGGCGTTGTTTTATTTAGTATCCTGGAATAAGCATAGTATAGCACCGGGGTCTTTGGCGACCAGAGTTTGCATGAGGAAAGTGACAGCTTCTGAACGCAGATATTTGTACTTTTCGCATTGATCGTCATGGGAGTAGAGACCGACTGCAGGGCGTTGCCACTTTTATCATAAATTGTCGTTTCCACAATGCGCGTTTGTGCATTCGCGAAATCGTTCACCACATCAGTCTGAACTTTAATCTGCGATTGCACCACCGCTACCTTGGGGGTAGTCACGGCAGTGCCCCAGTTCCTGATATAAACTTTATCGGTGGCGATGAGCCACACATGCCGGTAAATGCCGGTACCTGAATAGAAGTGCGAACGGCGGCTCGTCTGATTATCTACAAATACCGCAAGCACATTGTCGCCCGTGGCTTTAAGATACGGCGTTAAATCGCAATAAAAGCTGACATACCCGAATCGTTGGTTGCCGATCAGATGGCCGTTCAGATAAATCCTGGAGTCGTGATAAACTCCGTCGAACTGGACAATGATTTTTTTTTCGGTAAACCCTGGAGGAAGGACGAAATGTTTTCGGTACCATCCAATGGTGCCGGGATCATTATTGGTCGTGCTCACCAAAGTGATGCTCATGTCGTGAGGAACATTCACCGTTGCCCAGTTGGAGTCATCGAAATTCGTGGCTTCTGCACCGGAGATGTTTCCAGTCTGAACTTTCCAGCCTTCATCGATCCGCAGCTTGATGCGGCTTTTAAGATATTTCCCCTCCAAGCGTTCGGTGGGAGTTGCATGGACATTGCCAGCAACTAAAATGAACATCACGAATAAAATTGTTCCCATGAGAACACGAAAATTCAAACGAAAGAAACATACATTCATATTTTTCTCCTTTTCAATATCAGAGGGACTGAATCGTTCGGACATCAGCGATAACGATACAACGTCACGCGTTGAATACCTTTTTGACTTGGCCCAAACAATGCTGGATGATCCGGATCTTCATTCAATCTCGGCAGCACCATGCTTTCATCTCCAGTGTCATCTCCGGCAAGTCTTCTACCTGGAACCCACTTGCCATTTACAAAAACACCTTCCTCTACGGTAGATAGACCAACATTATGCGGACCCCGTGTGTTCGGTGTAAATTTGACATTCACTCCGGTGCCTGCGGTATAAAACTCTTCTTTACCTGTTTGAATAAAAATTGCTGCCACATTAGGGAAAGGCGGTTGGGGTTGTGGAGTAGGAGGTTGCACACGTGGCGTTCGGTAAGAAACCTCCAAGGTGTAATTCCCAACGATAACCTTTTGTGGCGGGTCGTTCGCGCCGATAAGAACAGCGGACATAGTACCGTCACCCTGGTGTGCCGAAATGAGTGGTGCCAGTTGCGCGATTACCTCATAAGCACTGACCAGCTCAATATCGGGGATTGCTGGACGTTCAATTCCCATTGGAGAAAAGCCGATAGCATCGTGACGTCCGAAAGCGTAGAGTACTCTTGTTGCCAGATTGTTTGGCGGGAATCCTCGCGTCTCAGGAATAAAGAAAGGATTCCCCGCTCGGGCGTACAATGCACACATCGTTGCATAGTCTGCATCATAAATGTCAGGTGAGATCATGTCGATTTGGGGCGCACCGGCTTTCCATATATCGAACACATCGGACATCGGGGCACCATTCGTTCGTTCACCTGTTTTCGGAAAAGCCCATCCCCACGAATTGACAAACATGGGTAGCGGATATTCTCCTTTGCCCAATGCGGCAATCTTGCCCACGTAACTGGAAAAATGCCATGCCATAAAGATTTCATCCGATTCAACGCCCTTGCCAAAAACTTCTTCCCATGTTCCTGATGTTTTGAATCCAGCTGTTTCCCAGACCTTTTGAAGTTCGGGAATAAGTGCGCCCTTATGTTTCTGAAGGTGGTTTATTAATTCCTCAGGCACTTGTTCACCATAAGCTATATTAGCCAAAGAAGATTGGTCGCGGCCAAATATTTCGTTCTCCACCTGAATCATAACAATCGAGTGTTGCTGTCCATCCACTTGTTTGATATGCCGCATAAGAGCAGCAAAGGCGCGGGCATCGGCATCTCTGTTTGCATCGCTGAAGGGAGTAAGTATTTCAACACTCCTGCCATCCAAATTTTTTACACGCGGGAAACGTTCGAAGTCCCTCTTTACCCAATCGGGTGCGTAAGTGGATGAACCATTTTTCCAGCTTCCAAACCACAAAAGTACCATGTGCAAGTTGTGAACTCTCGCTC
>Ga0182011_10002174_pt1 | contig 16721 bp, 15 predicted proteins | sample 711E1DmetaG_FD_120481 | JGI IMG/M metagenome (GOLD analysis project Ga0182011, IMG submission 120481) | Permafrost microbial communities from Stordalen Mire, Sweden - 711E1D metaG | ecosystem: Environmental > Terrestrial > Soil > Wetlands > Permafrost | place: Sweden: Stordalen | collected... | reverse complement strand
GACAGCAGGAAGATCAGCAGGATGGCCTGCTTGCCCGCCGGTGAGTTGCTCTCTGCTCGCTGCCTGACCACCGCGACTCGACCTCCGGACTAGTGGTTCAGAAGGATACCGGCGCGACCGAAGCTCTCCACAGACCTGCAGCGTTGCGCCGAGGCCGGTTGCGCGGGAGCTGGGGCTACGCGCGGGCCCCGGCTCCCGATTCAGTGCGCCATGCCAGGGGGACGAAATCGGCGTCGACGTCGTCGGCCAGAGCGGCGAGCGCGGAGGCAAGCCTGGCCTGTTCGTTTTCGGCCAGCTCCAGGAAGCGGAGCGCGATCACCATCTGCCGTCCCGACGGGTCGTCGGTATTCTCGTCGACCCGGACCACTTCTCCGTGGCAGTCGAACGATTGAGCCGGAGTGAGCCGCAGCGTCACCGGCATCTTCTCGCCAACCGGGACCGACACATCCGAGAGACAGTAGACCCCGCCGACGCCAATGTTGGTGGAGAGCGCCGACACCGGAGCCGCGCCCTTGTCGGGGCGCAGATGGATTGGAATCGCCAGCCGGGCACGGCTGTGAGCACGCCTCGACGGGGGATTCCACACTTCCGGGCGCATCAGAACCACGACGCGACCGTCGACGCCGATGTGCCACAGAACGATGGTCTCGGCAGTCTGCGTTCCCCCGTCGGCGCGACTCAGGACGAGTCGGACGCGTCGCTCGGGTTCGAGAAGGTCTCCCAGCGGCTCATCGATGCCGATCCAGAGTTCGTGGCGAGTGAGGTTGGCGATCATGGCCCGGTGGGCCTGCCACTCGTCCCCTGAAAGGGTCTCGAGCATCACTCGGGTAGGGATCGTGGGTTCTTCCGCATACTGCGTCACGCCGTCACCTGCCTACGAAATCGCACTCTCCTAGAAGACTCGGCCAGAAGGGCCGATCGTTACAACCTCCGGCACCGCCACTATCCACACCCGACCGTACCAACCGCCCGGAATCTGCCGGGATCGACCCGGTAGGCGGGCCTCGAAATGGCGCACATGCCCGGGCGGGCGGGCGCCCCGACTGCCCGGCCGCCGCTAGAGTACGACGATGGCCGCCTCGCCCCGTGCCTTCGTCCTGCGCTACACGCATCTCCGGGCCGTGCCGGGCCTGGAAGATGTCCGCCTCTACCTGGCCGACGAAGTGCTGCCACTCTGGCACGCCGTCGGAGTCGAGACGAACGACCCCGACCCGCCACTCCCCTACTGGGCGTTCGCATGGGCCGGCGGGCTCGCGATAGGCCGTTACCTGCGAGAGCATCCCGAGGCCGTGGCTGGTCGGCGGGTCTTCGACCTGGCATCCGGCTCCGGGCTTTGTGCGATCGCGTCGATGCTCGCCGGGGCAATCGAGGCGACCGGCGCCGACATCGATGCCTTCGCCGCGGCGGCCATCGAACTCAATGCCCGCGCCAACGGCCGCCGCGTGTCGGTCGTCCGCCGCGACGTCCTGGACGAGGAACCGCCCGACGTCGACGTCATCCTGGCCGGCGACTGCTGGTACGACGCCCGCCTCGCCGGGCGCGTCCTGCCGTGGCTGCAGCGGGCCCGTGGCCGAGGAATCGGTGTCCTGATCGGTGACCCCGGCCGCCGATACCTGCCCACAGACGCGCTGGTCGAGCTTGCGTCATTCGAAGTCCGCACGACCACCGAGCTCGAGGATCTGGAGCGCAAGCAAGGCCACGTCTATGCCCTGCGGCCGGACGGCGAGAGCATCTAGCCGGACGCCGCGGCGCCCGGATCGAGTAAGGCATCGCAGTTCGACGCACGCTACAGTGGCTTCAACGCGGCGACACAGCAGAGGCGAGGAAACAATGGACACCGAGATCCTGGTCGAGTACAGGCGGCTAACCAACGAGTTCAAGCGCAACCGTGAGGCCCTGGCAGCTCTCCTGGATCGGATCAAGCAGGCCGACGGCTCTCTGAAGCTGTCGAAAGAGGCCGAGACCTCCTGGGATCGACTCGACAAGGAGTACGCTCGGGACCGGAGAGCGCTGAGAAAGCTCCTTGCCAGAACGGCAGCGGCCTCCAAGGCAGCGACCGCAAAGGCAGCGGCCGCAAAGGCAGGGACCTCCAGGGCAGCGGACGCCAAACCGGCGGCCCCCAAGACTGCGAGCGGCAAGCCGGCCGCCAGCTAGAGCTCGGCGGACTCGGCCGCCAGGCGACCCCAAGTCAGCGGTAGGCGGTCACAGGGGGACGTATCATCGAATTCGTGTCCGCCGCCACATCAATGCAGTCAGACCGACCGATCTCCGAGCTGTTCGCGGAGGGACGTCCGCTGCGCTCGCTCGAGTTCTTCCCGCCCAGGGACGAAGCGGGCGTCGATGCCTTGCGCCAGACCGCCGCGGCACTGCAACAAATTGGGCCGGATTTCGTGTCGGTTACCTACGGCGCGGGGGGCAGCACGCAAGAACGCACCGCCCATGTGTCCTCCATGCTCAGGCATGAATTCGGCTTCACCGTCATGCCTCATCTGACCGCCGTCAACCACACCCGGGCCGAGGTCGCGGCCGTCGCTCAGACGCACTACGCGCGGGGGATCCGCAACATCATGGCCCTCCGAGGCGACCTGCCATACGGCGAGCCCGCGGCGGCTGCGTTCAAGGACGGACTGCGCTATGGCTGCGATGTCGTCGAGTTGCTGAAGGAACTGCACCCAGATCTCTGCGTCGGCGTGGGTGGCTATCCCGAGAAGCACCCCGAGGCACCCTCGTTCGAGGTCGATCTCGTCAACCTGAAGCGCAAGGTCGACGCCGGGGCATCGTTCGTCACGACCCAGCTCTTCTTCGACAACGAGGCCTATTACGGCTTCGTGGATCGATGCCGAGCGGTCGGGATCGGCGTGCCCATCGTTCCCGGGATCATGCCCGTGCTGTCGCTGCGACAGGTCACGCGGATCACCAGCACGTGCGGCGCCTCGCTGCCCGACCGGCTGATCAGGCACATCGAGGCCGCCGGGGACCAGCCCGAGGTCATCGAAGCCCTGGGCATCGATTGGGCGCTCACCCAGATCCGCGACCTCCTGGACCAGGGAGCACCGGGCTACCACCTCTACATCCTGAACCGAGCCCGGAGCGCCCTCACCCTGGCCGCCGGCCTCGCGGCGTGAGGCGAGAGCGGGACAACTGCGCGATGCTCGGACGGTCGAGCGCGCGTGACCAGTCGTCTTGTCGCCGTCTGGTCTTCCGGCGTTCCTGCAGCCATTGGACGGCGCACACCTGACGCGCAGCCGACAGCGGCGGTCCAGCACGTGAGTCGACGGTCCCACCCACCGGGCTATTGATCAGTTGGCTATGCGAGGTGTCGGGCGATCGCCAAGCTCAGGCGGCGTCTCGTCTGACGCGTCCCCGGGACGGCGCTTGACCGGCCGGCATGAAGGAGCAGCAATGTCCAGTTCGAGGTCCGCGGCCCGCAGGCTGCTTCATGGTGCGGCCGACGCATTGCGCCGCGCCACCGTGGCAGCCTGCGTGCTGGCGGCCGTGGCAGGCTGCACCACGGCGATCGCAACCCCGGCCTTGACCGCAGCGCCACCGAACCCGACTCCGACGCTCACCGCGGTTCCGCCGACGCCGACCCCGACGCTCACCGCGGTTCCGCCGACGCCGACCCCGACCCTCACCGCGGTTCCGCCGACGCCGACCCCGACCCTCACCGCGGTTCCACCAAACCCGACTCCGACCCTCACCGCGGTTCCACCAAACCCGACTCCGACCCTCACCGCGGCTCCGCCGAACCCGACCGCCAACCTGGGCCAGGTGCTGCAAGTCCCGACCCCGGCGCCCACAGTTCCAAAGGTGAAACTGACCGCTCCCCCGGAACCGGGAGACGGCCTGTGCAAGAGCGAGCAGTTGAGCCTTTCGATCACTGCCTGGATCGGAGACGTTGCCTCAACCACGGTCTACGCCCACCTGACCGCCAGGAACGTATCGTCGACCAGCTGCAAGATGCGCGGCACGTCCGAGGTTCAGATACTCAACGGGAGCGGCGCCGTGATCGCCGACGCGGGCGCCAGCGCCGCGAGAGCGTCGACCGGCGACCCGTCGTACGCTCTGACGCCCGGCGGCACGATCAACACCATCGCCCAGTGGAGCAACTGGTGCGGGTCCGCGCCCTCGCAGAACGTCAAGGTAGCGATGGTCGAACCGTTCGGGCTTGGGCGGATCGTGGCGCCCGCCACCGGTGCCGCGCCGGTGCCCGCGTGTGGCGTCTCCGGGTCGACGACCATGGTCAGCTCTGAGGCCTGGCTGCCCTAGGCCACGCGCGCAAGACGAGAGTCTGGCATGCCTCTTGACCTCCAGAGCAGCCACGACACGTTGAGTTGAGACGATCGATCCTGCGCCCTACAGGCGGGCGTCAAGCCATCGGGATAGGGTGCGTCGACCGGATCAGGTCTCGCGGATCGTACTGGGCCTTGACGCGGCCGAGCCGTTCGCAGGTCGAACGCGAGTAGAAATCCGACACATCGAAGGATCGCTCGGCGAAGTTGGGGTAGTTCCGCTCCGCCTCCCACGGTCCCAGCGCGGCGCGCACGAGGGCGGAATGGCGTTCCACGGCGGCAGCCATGTCCGCTGTCGGCACCACGCTGATCGCGGCGGTGGCGAACCGAGCGTCGAGCGAAGCCAGCGCCCCGTGCTCCGGCGAAGCGTCGAGCAGCGCACCGCCCAGGTGGCGAAGCTCGACCGACAACAGCGGCGATCCCGACTCGGGACCAGCAGCCTCGACGAGAGCGTCGATGGCCGCCGGCGGAAGGTCCGCCAGGAGCCACCCGTCGATGGAGGCCGGGGTCGGATCGACCGGGTCCATGTGCAGTGAACCGAGCATGGTCGGCGGCATCATGGTGAAAGTGTCGATCTCCGGCCCGCGCTCTCGGAGAGGGCGTAGCAGTTCGATGCCCTCGGCCTGCGTCGCCAGGCACGCCGCCTCGACGACCAAGAAGGAGCGGCCCCGGAGCCCCGCGGGTACTTCCGGGCGGGCCGGCATGTTCAGGAGGCGGCCGACCGACGTGACGGAGTCGGGGACGCCGGTGGTCCACACCTGCCAGGTCTGCAGGATCTCGGCGGCTCGCTCCTGCGGCCAGAACAGCGCGCCCGCGTAGAGCTCCTGCACCGGGTAAAGGGCGAACTCGAGGGCTGTGACGACGCCGAAGCTGCCCCCGCCACCTCGGAGCGCCCAGAAGAGCTCGGGCTCGTGCTCGCGGTCGACGCGAAGCAGCCGGCCATCGGCGGTCACGACTTCGATGGCGAGGACGCTGTTGCAGGCCAGGCCGTAGCGTCGGGCGAGCCAGCCCAGCCCACCGCCCAGGGTGTAGCCCACCACCCCGACCTCGGGTGAGCTGCCCGCCAGGCCGGCGAGGCCGTGTGCGGCGGCAGCCGCCTGGACTTCACCCCACGTCACCCCGGCCCCGACGCGGGCACGGCGGCTGCCCGGGTCGATCGCGATGTCGCGCATCCGAGACGGTCTTATCAGAACGGCATCCTCGATGGTGCCCAGCGCCCCCGCTCCGTGTCCCGTTCCCTGGGTTGCCACCCGCAGTCCATCGCCGCCGGCGAACGTCACGAGCTTGAGTACATCGTCGGTCGTCTCGGGGAACGCGACGTGCGGGGGACGTTGATTGGCGGCTAGATTCCACGCCCGGCGGGCCCGATCCCACTCCACGTCGGTCTCGGACACGACGTTGAGCCGCAACCCCCGGATATGCTCGAGACGCCGTTCGCGCTGCGAGTCCTCCGCGGCGGTAGCGGCCCGCTGGAGCGAGTAGTCAGGGCGAAACATCCACGACCTCCTTGAGACGCTAGTGCGCCATTCACAGAACGGTCCCGTCATTGGCCCAGCGCGACGGGCTCGATCTCGAAAGCTCTGCTGGCGAGAGACTCAGCTGACCCCGACGGTAGTATGACTGGACCACTTAACATTGAGGAAGGGCGCCGCCAACCGTCTCATTGCGGCGGACATGCTCCGGGATTGGGACCGACAGTCGCGCCGTCCGGTTGTCGCGTCGTGGACGCTGAGGCGCACCCCCACGATGCGTTCCGCGCAACCGGCCGTGTCCGGGAGTGCGCCGGCACAACGGCTTCTACGGGAGAACCCTAATAAAGGTGCCGAATCGTCCGAGGGCTCGGGTATGGACGGCATCAGCCCAATCGGGTCACTCGTTGTCGCGGATCCGGGAGCTGGAGAACAGTCAACCCAGCCCATCGATTGCGGACGTGGCCGGCAATCCGGATGTCCCGGGCCCGGACACGCCGGACCCTTCCGAGTTCACTGCGAAGTACGAGATGGCGGCCCTCGCCAACGCCCTGCGCGCAAACGCCGATCTGTCTCTGACGCTGATCCAGATGTTCGACAAGCCGCAATCGCGGGTCGAGTGACGGAGCCACCATCGACGCGCGCCTGAGGGATCGTTTGCGGTGTCAAGGCGGCGAGACGCCTTCGCGGTCAGCTCCGGCCGGCGAGCCAGGCCATGTCGCGCTCGACGTCCTCGTCATCGCCCAGGTGGCCCGTGTCCTCGTTGACTCGCGTCAAGACGTGCGGGATGTGGGCGGCCAGCCAGTCGCCGTGAGCGGCTGGGACGAGGGCGTCGCGGCGGCCATAGGACAGCAGGACCGGCACCTTGATGTCGGCGACATCGAAGCCCCACGGCCTGGTCATCGCGATGTCGTCGTCCACCCAGCCGTCGACGCCGTTGCTCAGGCCGGCGCGAAGCTGGATGGCTATTCGGTCGGCGTGCCTCGCCATCTGGGCTCGATCCGCGTCGGACATCTCGTAGCTGCCGCCAAGGAAATCGGAGTCCCCCGAGTCGAAGCGCGCCAGCATGGCCGCCGCTTCCCCTTCGGCGATCTTGCGGATGTCGGCCTCTCCGCGCAGTGCAGCCTCGAACTCCTCGACATTGCCCTTGACCTGGCCCGCCAGCCAGCCGAGTCCTTCGGCGTCGAATGGTGCGGGGCAGACGTCCGCCAGGCATCTCAGGACGCGATCTGGTAGCAACGCGGCGCAGGCGAGGGCGTGCGGGCCCCCACCCGACCCGCCGGTCATGGCAAAGGAACCGATGCCGAGCCCGTCGGCGATCGCGACGATGTCCGGGACGACGTCGGCGACGATCCGGCCGCGCAGCCGTGTCGACTCGCCGTACCCGGGCCGATCCACGGTGATGCGACGCAACCCGTGCCGGGCGTAGATCGTGGGGTCCTGCCAGAAAGCCACTCGGCTACCGGGCGTTCCATGGAGCGCGAACAGGGGGACGCCGTTCGGGTCACCCCATTCCGCGACCGCAAGGGTCCGGCCGTCGCGCGATCGGATCCGGTGCTCGATGTGCTCGGGAATGGCGGCGTCGCTGGGTACCGATGACTCGGCTGTCATGCTTCGTCCTCCCGTCCGAATCCGCGACGTTCAGCCTGGTAGGCCGGGGCCGGTTGGCCCAGTAGCCTCCTTCGCGGAGGCGCGAGTGTAGCGCGTCCGCCGGATCGCTCCCCCGCGCCGACCACCGGGCCGCAGCGTTCACGACTCCTCCGGCTCGCCTTACGATTCCTACACAACTCCTACACAAGCGATCGCCAATCTCGGGCGCGAGGTTGGCGTTCCGCTCCCGACCGACCGTGCCGACCTCGGGAACGCTATCGCAAGGAGAACGACATGACCATGCCACTCCCCGCGCCCGCCGCGGAGAACCGAGAGACAGCAGCCTGGCATGCTGGGCTCCCACCCCGCTTGTTCGCCGTGTTTCTGGTCCTTCACGGCCTGGTCCACCTGATCGGCTTCACCGTTCCATGGGGACTCGGCGGCCCGAGAGGAGTCGAGTACTCGACCCGGATCCTCAATCACTCGATCGAGATCGGCGACACGGCCGTCAAGGCACTCGGCTTCGTGTGGCTGGCCGCCGCGGTCGCCTTCGTGGTAGTCGGTGTGATGCTCTGGCGTGGCCACCCCTGGGCCCGTCGAACGACCATCGCCCTGCTCCTGGGCTCTCTGGTTCTCTGCACGATCGGCCTGCCCGGCTCAGTGATGGGGCTGACGATCGATGTCGTCCTGCTTACGCTGGTCGCGGTCGCGTCGGACAGGCTGATCGTTCCAATGGACAGCCTGGCCGACGACTAGGTCTCTCGCAGGTCCGCCGCAACGTACGCTGAGGCGATCTGGAGGAATCTGGAGCGGGAAACGGATCTCGAACCCCTCACCCGAACCCATGCGCGTCGCTCAGGGGTGCGCCCGTCGGCGGGTCGGCGGCGGCTACTCCTTCCCGAAGGCTTCTCCGGCGCGGGACATGCCCGGTGAGCACGCTAAATGGCGATTGCCGCCCTCCTTCTTGGCCAGGTACATGGCATTGTCCGCGGCCCTCAACAATGTGTCTGGCTCCTCACCATTCTCCGGGTAGAAGCTGATACCGATGCTGACCGTCACCTTCACTCGGTGCCTCTGCAGGGTGAGGGGTCGGGCAACGGCGTCGAGAACCTTCAGCGCAACCGTGTCTGCGTCCTTGGCCTGGCGAATCGTTTCCAGAACGATCACGAACTCATCGCCGCCGATACGGGAGACTGTGTCGCTCTGACGCACGCTCTCCGTGAGCCTCTGGGCAACGGCACGAAGTAATAGATCGCCGAACTCGTGTCCGTGGGAATCGTTGAAGTCTTTGAAGCGGTCGATGTCCAGGAACAGGAGAGCGACGGCGGCACCCGATCGTCTGGCTCGACCCAGCAGCTGGCTCAGCCGGTCGATCATCAGGAAGCGATTCGGCAGATCGGTGAGCGAGTCGTGCGTGGCGAGGTGCTGGAGGGCCACCTCGACCTGGCGCATCTCGTTGATCTCGCGCGTGATGCCCACCAACCCGATGACATTGCCGGATTCGTCACGCAGCGGCAGTTTGGAGGCCAGCGTCCAGTTCGTCTGACCGTTGTCGAGCTGGCGGCTCTCGACCAGACCGATGATGGGCCGGCCCGTCTCCATGACCCTGAGATCGTCTTTCCGGGTTCCCTGGCCGAACGCCTCTCCGTACAGATCGATGTCCGTCTTGCCCACCAGCTCTGCCGGGTCCGAGAAGCCAAGGCTCAGCGCCATCATTCGACTGACGCGCAACAGACGGCACTCACGATCCTTGAAGTAGATGCTGTCTGCCGTGCTCTCCATCAGGGCATGGAAGAGGAACGTATCGCTTGGGGGATCGGGAGGAGACATGCGCACCATCCTCTCGATTGTTCGTTTCTCAGGTTGCCGTTCCGGGCGCTTCCAACAAGGCCGATGTCTCTCGGCGGAGAAAGCGGCCGCTGTGTGGCAGCGCCTCCGCATAGAGTATCGACCCCGCTCGCCGGAGCAATCGGCGATTTCTGGACCCGTCAGGCAGCCTCGACGTGCCGCCTGTCCCCTCTTAGCCGATCGACCGATCCGACGACGGCTGGCCGCGGCGCGCCCGTCGTCGGTCGCGGCTCCGCTGCCGTCTCGTCGCCGTCTCTGTCGATCTTGAACCTGGCCGTGGAGCCCTCCAGTTCGCGGGCAATGCGGGTCAGCACCGATGCCGCGTCGCTCACTTCCTCCGCCCGCGCCGACACCTCGACCGTCGTGGCCGCCACTCGCTCCGACGAGGCGGCGTTCTCCTGGCTGATGGCGGCGACACTCTCGACGACCTCGAGCGCCTCGCGAATGCCGGCTGCCGCGATCTCCGATCTCTCTATGTTGTCCGCCACGACGCTCGAGACCTGTTCGATTGCGGTGGTGAGATCGTCCATCACGCCCTCGACGGCCTGGTTGGCATTCGCCATCTCGGATGTCTGGCTTTGCGTGGTCACCGCAGACTGGAGCAGCTCGTCAAGAGCCTGGCCCGAATGCCTGGCCAGGGATGAGCCTTCCCGAACCTTCTCCATCGCGGCGTCCATGGCCACCGCAGCGTTCCGCGCGCTGGACTGGACCGTGCCGATGATCGCCCCGATCTCCTTGGTGGCGACCGCAGACTTCTCCGCCAGCTTGCGGACCTCGCCCGCGACAACCGCGAAACCCTTGCCCTGCTCGCCCGCCCGGGCGGCTTCGATGGCGGCGTTCAGAGCCAGCAGGTTGGTTTGCGCGGCTATGTCTTCGATGGTGGCGACGATCTCGCCGATCTCCTCGGCGCGGGCCTTCGTGTCCTGGATTATCGAAGCGGAAGAATCGACCGCCTTCTGGATCAACTCCATCTGCTGAAGCGTCTGGCGGAGCGAATCGGAACCGCGCTCAGCTGTGGCCATAGCCTGGGTCGTCGCAGCGACGACGGCTTCGGAGCTGGACCGAGCGACCTCGACCGCGCGGCCGATGTGGGTCGCGGTCTGCGTCAGGCTGTCGGCGGCTCGCGCTTGGTCGCGAGCGCCATCGGCGATGGCGTCGACCGATTCCGCGATGCGGTGGATGCTGGCGTTGGCCCGCGTCACGGCGGCGGCTTCGTTGCCGGCCGCATTCGCCATCTGCGAGACGGTGTGAGCGATCGCCTGTGTCGCGGTCCCGGACGACTCGGCGGTGGCGGCCAGGTCGTTGCTTACGGCTATCAGCCGTTGGGCGCGGTGGCTCAGGGTGGACATGAGACCGCGCAGACTCGAGGATTCGGAGTTGAATGTCGCGACCGGCACGCCGGCGGCGACCGCTTTGTTGATAGAGGCCACGAGGCCGGTGTCGTTGACCGGAGTCGCGAGGGCGTCGTAGCCCTGACTCGCGAGCGACTCGATGGCGGCGCAACGGATCGACAGATCGAATGCCTTGTCCGGTTCAGGGACGATCCACTGCACATCGGCACCGTACGGCCGCAACTCCTCGGCGGCAGCGAGGACTCCGTCTCGCACTGGGTACCAGAACGAGCTGTCCTCGATCCCGACGATGGCTATTCGAAGCTTTCGTGTCGAGGCCTTGATCGGCCTGGGACGTTGATCGATCGTCGCCTGCGACTGGATGACGCCCTTTCCGGGCGCCCAGAACTGCTGGTAGTTGCTCTTGGTGACGAGATCCATCGAGGTCAGCAGGCGCGACTCCGGCGGCTGCCAGCCGGCCGCAAGATGGTTGAACAGGTGCACTGCCGTGTCGCGCCCTTGAGCATAAGGGTCCTGACCGATAGTCGCGGAGATGACGCCCTTCGCGACGTAGGGCATGACTTCGTCGGTCAGGTCATGGCAGATCATGGTGATACGGCCAGCCAGGCCGGCGTTCGCTACAGCCAGCGCCGAGCCACTCTCGGGGCCTGTGCTGTAGATGCCCGCCAGGCGCGGATACTTCTTCAGCAGCGAAGCGGTCTCGGCACGCAGGTTCTCGACATCCCTCGAGCACTCGAAGACCTCCGCGACCTCGACATCGGGGAACTTCTCCCGAAGCAGCGCCTCGAAGCCCCTTCGCCGCACCTGGAGGCCGGTGTTGCGCAGGTTCGTGGAGAGAATGATCAATTGGCCCTGGCCGCCGACGGAGCGACCCATCAGATCGGCGCACGTCTGGCCCTGCAGGTACCCGTCGGGGCCTACGAAGAACTGACGCAGACAGGCTTCGTCGGTCACGCTGTTCAGTTGCTCGGCGCCGTCGGCGAGCCTGGCTGCGATCTCGTTGACGACGTGACCCAGGTGGCTGACCTCGGCCGCGCAGACGGGGTCCATCGCGATGCTGCGGACCCGCGGCTCGAGCCGATTAGTCAGGTCGCCTTGCGCAACGGCCACCAGCATGTCCGAGAGAGCTGCCGCGTCCTGCGAGGCCAGCGCTTCCGTGGCCGCCGTTATGCGCGCCAGCGGCCGTGACAGTGTCAGCCTCACGACCAGGAGCGTCACGCCCCATCCGACCGCGATCCCCAGGCCCAGGATGACCGGCATAGCCCCTTCGCCGGGGGCTCCGGCCACGGCGGCGATAGCCCCGAAGAAGATGCAGATCAGGCCAAGAACGAGCCCAACGTGGATCGCCCCGCGAGCCAACGCCGAACGCCCGGCAACGAGTCTTGAGCGAACGGGGTTCGATGTCATGTCCGTCCCGTCTCACCGCATGCATGGGGATCAATGAGCCAGGCGATCCATCGCGAGACTCGATCAGGGCTTTCCCCTGCCACGACTCTTCACGTTCAAGAAGAGCCCGCCCTGAAGTTGTCGGCAGCCGAGTGGTTTCCTCAATGCGAGAAGACGCCCGTCCGCGTTCGTAAGACTCGACCCGAGGCGGCCCGCTCCCAGAGCCTGAGTCGCCCGTTGATCACGAACGGCGGAGCGTCAGGACCTGCTCGTCGCCTAGCTGGCCGGTCCGTAGACGGGGCCGCTGATGAAACAGAGGTGACCGTCCGTCCCGCCGAGGCCGGAGAGGACCGAGCCATTATGGGCAACAACCAGGCCTTCGGGGTTCACGATCTGGACGTGACCATCAACTTCCCAGGCCGAGAAACCGCGAGGCCAGACGAGCTGCTCCCCGCCGAAGGAGATCTGACGTGTCGTGGGATCCCAGGTCACGGTTACCGACGGAAGGGCCGGAGCGGCACACGCCCAGGCGACCCCTGACGGCAAAGGAGTGGCGGCCGGTTCCGTCGGCAGCGGCACGGCCACGGCGCCAGAGGGGATGGGGAAGGGTGTTCGAGCAGGCAGAGTCTGTGCGCCCGCCCCGCATCCATGGGCAGACAACATCAATACAAGCACGAGGGCCCCAATGACCCTCCGCTTTCGCATGGTCCACCTTCTTCCGAGACGTATCGGTTCGAGCCGCAACCAGGTCCTGGGCGGTCTCGAATCACGAGCGGTTCTATGCTGGGACGTCAAGCCTACTGGTCGCTCTCCCGAACGATCGAGCCGCCAGAGATGACGACTCGATCCTATCCGTCACGGTGGGCCAGCCCTGGGGTACGTGGACATCCTCGTCGCGAGAATGGACGAGGCGCTGGAGCGATATCGAAGGTCCCACGTATGGAGCGTCCGCGCCTATGGGATTGCCCACCGCGGCGAGCGATGCCAGTTGAACTGGCGCGGGAGAGGGGTCTCGAACCCGCGACATTCAGCTTGGAAGGCCTAAGCGGGTGGGCGTTGTGGCATCCCTCGTCGAGGGGCGATCATTCAGTGTCCAGTTATCGTGTCGTCGCATGCGGCTTCCTACTCCACCGCAGGCGCTGTCGCTGAGCCTTCGAAGACAGTCGCCAGATCGCCACTGGATCCCACTGACACCGACGCCACCTCCAGGTCGTGGATGTAACGGCGACCCCGCATCCAGGAGGCCGCGGCGGAGGCCATCGAGAGCACGACGCAGACGACAAAGGCGACACGCAGCCCATCCATGAATGGCCCGGCCAGGAGCTGCGGGAAGAACGAGTTGCTCAGGATCGTCGCTTGTGTCGAGGTCGACAGGCCGGCGAGCACCTGGGGCGGGATCAGTGTTGCCATCGGGTTGTAACCCAAGAAGGCCGCGAAGAGAGCGCCACTGGGCGGCAATCCGGAGAGGCTCGAGGCCAGCTTGTCAGGCACTCCTGCAGCAGTCAGGTGGCCGAACATCGCACCGGGCAGGCGCGCCGAGAGGCCCGCGATCACGAGGGTGAAGATGAGCGTCATGCTCAGGCTCTGGGCAACGTTCTGGAAGGTTGCCCGCATGCCCGACGATGCGCCGCGATGCTCGGGCGGAACCGCGTTCATGATCGACGCCGTGTTGGGCGCCGCAAAGCTCCCCTGGCCGAGGCCGAGCGCCAGGAGCAGCAGCCCGAACGGAAGGTAGTCGAAGTCGGCCGGCACCAGCAGGAAGACGGCGAATGCCGCTGCGGACAGGAGCATGCCGCCGGTCGAGAAGTAGCGCGCCCCGAACCGATCGGAGAGCCGGCCGCACAGCGGTCCGGCGATCAAGAACCCGACCGTCATTGGCAGCATGCAGATGGCCGCCCACAACGGAGCGTCCTGGAACGCGACACCGTGAAGCGGAAGCCAGATGCCCTGAAGCCAGACGATGAGAATGAACTGGAGTCCTCCCCGCGCCAGAGACGACAGAAACCCGGCGATGTTGCCCGCGGTGAACATGCGGATCCGGAACAGTTCCAGCCTGAACATCGGGTCCGCGACGTGGCCTTCCACGACGACGAAAAGGGCGAGCAGAAGAGCGCCGCCGCCGAGCTCCCCGATCACCGACGGATTCCCCCATCCCATGCTCGAAGTGCCATAGGGCTGGATCGCATATGTGAAGCCGACCAGCACCAGAACGAGCCCCGCGGCGAAGAGTACGTTCCCTGGGATGTCGAGGCGCTGGTGCTTGCGGATGGTGGCCGTCTCGTGGAGCATCAGGTACGCCCACACAGTCCCGAAGATCCCGAACGGCACGCTCACCAGGAAGACGGCGCGCCAGTCTATCGCGGCAAGGACGCCGCCCATGAGCAGCCCCACGAACATGCCGGCCAGAACGCCGATCTGGTTGACGCCCATGGCGAAGCCTCGTTGCTCAGGCGGAAAGGCATCGGTGAGGATCGCCGCGGAGTTCGCCATCAGGAACGCGCCGCCCACGGCCTGGATGACACGGAAGAGGATGATCTGCAGCGCCGCCCCGTTGCCCTGCCCCTGCACGAAGAAGCACATGATCGAGCCCAGGGTGAAGATGGCAAACCCGGCGTTGTACAAGCGCACGCGGCCGTACATATCTGAGACACGACCGGCCGTCACGAGCAGCGTCGCGGTCACGAGCGTGTAGCCGACGAGCATCCAGAGCATATAGTCGGATTCGCCGGGTGCCAGAGGATCTATGCCAATGCCGCGGAAGATCGCCGGCAGCGAGATGAGAAGAACGCTTCCGTTAAGCCCGGCCATCAGGATGCCGAGCGTTGTGTTCGAAAGCGCGATCCACTTGTAGTCGATGTGGGCAAGCCGGCGCTGCCGAATGGGCGCGGTCATCGGGCAGCCTCCGGTTCGAGGGCGGCTGCGGCGGCGAGCTCGGACTCGTCCTGTGTGTCAGATGTTCTAGCGCCGTCCTGCTCAGGCTGGGTCGCGACGATCCGTTCGAGTAGTTCCGCGAGCGTCGCCTGGTCGGTGGCGTCCAGCGCAAGGATCCCGCGCGCGACGTCGCTCTCGGTGAAACGGGTCCGCGCTTCCATCGTTTCCCGCCCGGATTCCGTCAGCCGGACGAGGGTCACGCGCCGATCACTCGGGCTCGCGACGCGATCCACAAGCCCCGCCCGCTCGAGGCGATCGACGAGATTGGTGATAGTCGAACGGGCCAGACCGAGCTCGGCGCCGTAGCGGCTCACGGGTACCTCGCCCAGCCGCGCCAGCATGCGGACCGCATACAAGTCGCCGAGCGAGATTCCGTGACTTGCCGCGAGCTCATGCTGGAGCGGTTCCACGAGGGCCACGGCGCGTACGAAAGCTCGAAGCGTGCGCCGCTGACTTGCGCTCAGGGTCAAAGGAAACGCTCCCACGATACGAATAGTCCGAATGTTGGGAGCATTGTACCAGTCACCGTGGCGGGCGACGAACTGGAGCGGGAGACGGGTCTCGAACCCGCGACATTCAGCTTGGAAGGCCGGGGCCGGTTAGCGCTGTAGCTCCCCTCGTGGAGGGCCGACCAACTCGTGTCCAGTAATCGTGTCTTCGTCAGACTCCTGAAGGATATGATCCGGTCGAAGGTCGGTCTGGGTAGTCCAGCCATCGACGACTTCAAGGGCAAGGCAGCGCGGCACGACCTGGAGGCGCGAATGCAACCGCAGGCATTGGGCTCGGCGGACGCCATCGCCTACCGAGGCGCGTCGTTCATGACAGCAGCCCTGCCTGTCTCCACTCTCGCGATCGGGGCGGCTGCACTCCTGGCCGATGGCAACGCGGGCTCAGCTCTTGACCTCGCATTCCTTTCGATGGGGTGCGTCGTGCTGGCGATCTTGCGGTCGTTCCGTCCTCGTGGGGTGATCGTCACCTCCGAGGGACTGGAGAACCGCACTGGCATGTTCCGGCGCGACTTTGTCCGTTGGGCCGACGTAATCCAAGTCCGGAGAGAACGGCCTGGCGTCCTGGTGCTGAGTACGACCGATACCACCCGCATTCGAAGCGATCGAAGCCGTGACGTCGTCCTTCGAGGCTCTGATGAACTGGGGTCCCTCATAGGCCAACGCGACGGTCCTTCGCTCGAGCTACCAATCCGAGAAGCGCTCTCGGACTATCGGCGCCGATCCGGACAACCGCTGGAGGACGCGCCCTCCGCGGATTTGGTTCTGTCATGGGCGATATTGCAATGGTTGCTGGTCGCCGGTTGTGTGGCTGTCGTCCTGATAGTGGGCATCGTGGCCTTCCGATGGGTCGCCAACATCGCCCCCTCCTGGTCCGGGAGGGTACGGCAGGTCGGTTTCCTGGCCGCCGGCCTTGCAGCAGTCGCGCCCGCGGCGACGGTTCCGGGTTGGGCCGGTCCCCGCCTGCCTGCCCATGCCACCGCCCTACTCGGCTGGCGTCCGGCCGCCGACCTGGTTCCGTTTCTCATCCCGTGGATCGTGATGCTGGCGATCCGCGTCGCCTGATTGGCAGAAAGCTGCTGTCGGCTGGGAGAAATGGGCGCTAGTTCAGTTATCAACTCGTCGAGCGCAGTGGCGACCTCGCCAGCGCCCACGAGCCCCACGCCAATGACAGGCTGAGTGTCGCGCCAGGCACGAAATGGGGATTGGAGCGGGAGACGGGTCTCGAACCCGCGACATTCAGCTTGGAAGGCCTAGATCTTCTTGCGTTGTGGCGCCCCTCGTGGAAGGCCGTGCATTTCGTGTCCAGTTATCGTGTCGTCTTTGGCGCCGCCGGCGCCCGGGTCG
>Ga0182011_10002173_pt1 | contig 16727 bp, 16 predicted proteins | sample 711E1DmetaG_FD_120481 | JGI IMG/M metagenome (GOLD analysis project Ga0182011, IMG submission 120481) | Permafrost microbial communities from Stordalen Mire, Sweden - 711E1D metaG | ecosystem: Environmental > Terrestrial > Soil > Wetlands > Permafrost | place: Sweden: Stordalen | collected... | reverse complement strand
GTGAATGATCGCAGCGCGGGCACAAACGGCGGCACTCTTCATTCAGCCACGGTAAACGTGACCGCAGACAACTTCTTCGCCGAGAACATCACCTTCGAGAACGACTTCAACGCGACCCATCCGCAGCTTCCCGCCGGATCGCAGGCCCTGGCGCTGCTGGTCACCGGCGACCGCGCCGTCTTCCACAACGTGCGCCTGCTGGGCAACCAGGACACCGTCTATGCCGGCAGCCGCAACTGCGCCCCCGACGGCGACAACTGCATCCCCGCGCGCCAGTACTTCTCCGATTGCACTATCGCCGGAAACGTCGATTTCATCTTCGGCGACGGCAAGGCGGTCTTCGATCGCTGCGAGATTCGCAGTACCGCCCACGCCGGCGGATACATTACCGCGCAGTCCAAGCACTATCCCAGTGAAGACTCCGGCTTCGTCCTCAACCGGTGCAAGCTCACCGCCGATCCGGGCGTCACCAAGCCGGTTTTTCTCGGCCGTCCCTGGCGGCCTTACGCCACCGTGGTCTATCTCGACACGGAGATGGGCGAGCAGATCGATCCGGCCGGCTGGCGCGAGTGGCACCCCGGCGAAACGCACTCCATCGAAACGGCCTTCTACGCAGAATACGGTTCCACCGGTCCCGGAGCGCACCCCGCCGAGCGCGAACCGCATACGCATTTCCTGACTCCGGAACAGGCCCATTCGTATGAGCCCTCCGTCTTCCTGCGCGGCAGCGACAACTGGGACCCCACGCAGAAGCCAAAATATTGATCCATCCCAAAAGGATGAAACCATCACAACGCTGTCATCCTGAGCGAAGCGCAGCGGAGTCGAAGGAGCTGCGGTTGCTTTTTGCCGCTCTTCGGTTTTACTGTTTTGGGCCGGATCAATAATTACGGCTGCTCCGGCAAATGCCCGGTCGCGCCTGCGACAAAAGGGCACATGTATGGTGGACGGCGCCGGTTCTGGTATATGATGGCCCAAAACTGCCAGGAGGGAAGCGATGTCCGCATTCAGGATGCACGAAACCATGCAGGAAGGCTTGAGCCGGCGCGCGTTTCTGGCGGGCGCCGCGGCTGTAGCCGCGGTCGCGGCGTTGGATGGCGCTCATGCCCAATCGGCAAGTGTAGACAGCATCCCCATTATCGATACGCACATTCATCTCTTCGACGGTACCCGCCCCCTGGGCGCGCGGTACATGGGTTCTCCTGCCTATCGCGCCATCTCCAAAACCATGCTTCCCGCCATGTATAGCCCGCTGGCGGAGCCAACCGGCATCGTCGGCGCCATCGTCGTCGAATCGACCAACTGGATCGACGACAATCTCTGGTATCTGGAAACCTGCCGGGCCAATCCGATCATGGTCGGCGTCTCGGGATACCTGAATCCAATGCAGCAGGACTTCGGCCAATACGTGGAGCACTTTCACAAGGATCCGCTCTATCGGGCGATTCGCAATACCCACTTCTACAGCGCCGACAAAGGCAACGTCGCCCTCAATCCCGCCCAGGCCGCCAATTTGAAACTGCTGGCGCAGGCCGATCTGGCGCTGGACACGGCCAATCCCAGCATGGACCTCATGCAGGCCAACGTGCTGCTGGCCGACGCCATTCCCGAACTGCGCATCGTCATGGACCATCTTCCTTCCTACGATCCGTCCACCGATAACCGGCAGGCTTACGAAGCGGTGGTGAAGGAGATGGCGGCCCGGCCCAACATCTTCGTCAAGCTCTCAGAGGTCTATCATCCGCGGCTGACCGACGGCGTCATCGTCACGGAGTATGAACCGCTGCGCGCCCGGCTCGAATATCTCTTGGACGCCTTCGGCGAGGATCGCGTTCTATTCGGATCCGATTATCCCAACAGCTATGGCGTGGCCACGATTCCCGAGACGGTGGGGCTGATGAAGCGCTTCTTCGCCGCCAAATCGAGAGTAGCCGCGGAGAAATACTTCTGGAAGAATTCGGCGCGCGTCTACAAATGGATCAAGCGCGCGGACAATCAGCCCAGCCTGAGCTGATTGGGATCGCCGCGCAGCTCCCATCTTCCCGGCGCGGTTCCGCGCCCTCATCTCCATCTGGCGCCGCGCATCGAAAAGCTGCAACAGCTTGAGAATACGATCCCCGATTATTCCAGCGCCATCGTCAACCGCGATCGTGTGGCCCTCCGGATCGGGAAACTCCGTAGGGGTCCACGTATTGGCCCTCCTCGCCACGGTCGATTGCGGCGAGCACTTCTACAGCTCATCGTCCCTATAACTCAACGTGCTCTTCTCGCGCCATGGGAGACCTGGGCCTTCTCATACTTCTCAGACCCAGGTCCCGTCATCAGTCGCGCCGGCTTCCTGTGACCAGGTTGAAGACCAGCACGATGAGCGCCACAACGATAAGAATGTGGATGAGGCCGCCGCCGACATGGAAGCTGAAACCCAGCAGCCACAGAACCAGAAGAACCACGAAAACTGTCCAAAGCATCTTGCGCCCTCTCTGCGCCGCGGGCGCCCGAAATCTATAGTACTTCTCAGGCGCCCCCCGGCATGTTCGATCAATTGCTATCTTGAAGCGATGGCTTGCGCCTTTGCGTCTCTGACTGCTTCCAGGAACGAGCCTGCCGAGGCCGGGACCGCAACTTCACCCTGCAGAATGCGGCGAGTGGAAATCTCATGCCCGTAGATAGCCTCTGTGGAATCGTTGTCGCGGCGTATAGCAGCGCCGGTCAGCGTGAGTCCGGCAAAGGCGCCTTTGGCGCGCGAGTAGGTAAGGACTTCGGTATTCAATTTCCAGTCGGTATCCGCCGAGGCATGGCGCCCAACCGGTCCGGCTGCCGCTGAGGCGTCCCCGCCCAGCTGAAAATCGCTGTTGATCAAATGCTGCATTCCCCGGTCGTTCTGGATGATCATGACCAGATCCACGCCTTCGATGCCGATCTGCAATCCCCAGCTGCCGCCGGTAATGGCAAAGAACGCCGGCGCGCTCCAGCCGTTTGCGGTGCGGCACGTGGCTACGCCCCGGCCGTTCTCCGCGCCAAAGACAAAGCCGCCCTTGATCATGTGCGGCACTACGGCAATGCACTTTGCGTGTTCGAGAACTTCTTCGGGAATGCCTCTATCCGGCGCGGCCATGATCTCATGCAGCACTGCGCCCGCATGTTGCAGCCGGTCCACCGTTGCTTCGCGATCGGTTGCCGCCCATCCGATGCTCGTCATGCCGAGCATCGCCACTATCGTCACAAGTTTCTTCATGCATCTCACCTTTTTCTACCCATGCGCGGCGCCGCGTACTTTACGCGCATTTGAGGCGCACAAGGTACTTCTCACGATAGAGGGATTGGGTTGGGCCGTCTGAGCATAAAAGCTCAGCGAATGAATTGCGCGGGCGCCTTCATAATGCGCCGCGGATGGTCCAAACTGCTCAGATATGCATGTGAATATTGAGTAATCGGCGGCGGAGGATGATGGCGCAAAAGACGCATAACCGCGTACATTGCAGCCGCAGTCGCCATCATGAACCTCTTCGCCGCGGACATAATCGTGTTTGTTGTATAGAGTGCTCCACAAAGCGGCCTACCGGTTCAATCGGCGCCGATTGCTTCGATATGCAATGCCAGTTCCTCGGCGGCATCCGCCTTGCGCAGGCCGCGGACCTTCCATATCCCATACCAGACGCCAATCGCCAGCAACCCCGCGAAGACACATAGCAGCGGAGTCGACCATCTCTGGAGGTCTCCGGAAAACAGTTGGACGATCCTGCGTCCATAGGTCGCGCCGAGCCAGGCGATAAAGGAGTAACGCAGGCTGCGAGCCGCCCCGAAGACGGCGAGGAAGCGCCCGCGCGAGACGCCCAGCGCCCCCGAGGCGAGCGCAAACGGCAATAGTGGAATCGGTGGAGGAAGCAAGGCGGGAAGAAAGACCGCGAGGATTCGGTGACGCTCAACCCATCCAACGATTCGCCCAAGCAGTCGCGCGGGCACATAGCGCCGCAGCGCCGCTTCGCCGCCTCTGCGGCCAATGTGCCAGGTGGTGTACCCGCCCAGGATACTGCCTGCAATGGCACAGGGAACCAGCAGCCATGGATCCCCGCTATGCGCCACCAGCCACAGCAGCAGCAGATCGGTGCTGCCGGGAAGAGGCAGTGGGATGACCGAGGAATCGACCACTGCAACCGAAAAAAGCCCCAGCAACCCCAGGTGCGTGAGCCAATGCGGCATTACCGAGCGGTGCAAGAGCGGCACACTGTAGTGAGCCAGTTGTCTGACAGATATATTCATACTGGCCTGGCCCTTCATTTGCAATTGAATGCGATTGTTTCGGAACAATGGGTGCCGAATACCAGGCAAGAACTGAATTCATCTTTCCTGCCGGCTTGCAATAAACTCTTTTCGTGTACTGCAAACGGCTGGGGAATCATCCTGCGCCCGCGTCATGCAAGGTAAACCAGTAGTACCGCCGCCAGCAGAACATGCAGCGAACGGGGCGCAATGCAAACAGTGCCAGCAAGCTATCGGTCGCACGCAACTCCGCTTGTTTGAACTTGACTGAATTGCAGCGCGGGCACCTTCGCCGCAGACAAAGCAGATGCGGCAGCCAATCTGGCCAATTTCGGCTTGTAATTCTCATTCTGCTCTTCCCTCCCGGCTGGCTACCGTTCAGGCTCGAGTGTGCCGGTCTCCATCGGGCTCGAATGTGCGTCCAGCCAAGACAGCAAAGAACGTATGCTACCCGTGGCCAGCGCTACACAGGAATCGGCTGCTCCGTAATAAAGGTTGATCGCATCCCCATCCGCGCCGATGGTTTGTCCGCAAGGAAACACCACGTCTTTTACGTCTCCGCTGCGCTCAAAGGGAGCTTCCGGGCCAAACATCCATGAGTTGCCTCGCTGGAGGCATAGCTCCGGCCTCTCCAGGTCAAACAGCGCCAAGCCCAGGCGATAGATGCTTCCCGAGGCCGTTTGCCGCACTCCGTGATAAATCATCAGCCACCCCTTGGCGGTTTCGATCGGCGGAGAGCAAAGGCCAATCTTGTTCGCATCCCACCACCCTCCGCGCCGCGATTGGAGAATGATCTTGTGGCCTCCCCAATGCCGCAGATCGGGCGAGTAGGAGATCCACATGTGCGCGCCCAGGGTTGTCACAGGACGGTGAATCAGAGCCCATAGGCCTCCAATTCTCCTCGGCAGCAGGGCCGCGTCCTTGTCCTCCGGCTGCATGATGACACCATATCGCTCAAAGCTCTTGAAGTCCTTGGTGAGCGCCAGTGAGACTCCCGGGCCGCCTCGCGCGAAAGAGGTGTACGCCACCGCATATTGTCCAAGTTCCGGCACATAGGTAATGCGGGGATCTTCGATGCCCCAGAGTTCTTCCGGGTACTCCGCTGGTTTCGCCATCAACGTCGGTTGAGGATCGATCCGCCAATCATCGACGCCGTTCGCGGAGCGCGCGGCGCACAGGTGCGAAAGGCCGGTCCGGTCTTCAACGCGGCACAGCAGCAGGGTGTCTCCGTCTGCCAGCAGCACGGCGCCGGCGTTGAAAACACTGTTGATCGGATAGGGCCAGTTCTCCCGGCTGAGGATCGGATTGCCGGCATAACGCTCAAATAGCGGACGATCGACGCATGGTTCGGAAATGACTTCGCCCTGGACGGAAGACCGCGGCAATTCTGCCGGCGCAATTGTTGGATTCAAAAAGAGACGCTCGTTTCCCGATGCAGTTCGTCTGCGCTTGCTACCTTGGTTGCCTGCATTTCGAGCAGGGCCATGAGGAACGAGAGCGTCGATTCCGCTCCCTGGTTTTCATTCACGCGCTCAGGGTGCAGGCCATCTCGGCAGCCCCCTGTCGTTGCATCGTAAAGCGGCACCCGCAAGTCGTTCTTGCCGAGAAACCAGCGGAAGACCCGCTGGGCTTCAGCAAGCCATTGGCTTTCCTCCGTCAGCCTGTATACCTCAAGGCAGGCTGCGATCGTTGCGCAGGCCTCCACCGGCTGCTGATCGAAGCGCGCTTTTCCATTTCCTTCGATAAAGAATCCGTTGGATCCGATCGGCACAAAGATCTCCGCGCTTTCGCGGTGCTGCTCGGCTACAAGCCACTTCAGAGAATCCATCCCGGCTTCGATCATTCTCTGGTTGTCGCTTCGCCATCCCGTCAGTATAAGGGCCTGCGACAGCCGCGCATTCGAGTAGGAAAGACTCTTTTCAAACCACTTCCACGTCTCGGATTGACTGCGTTCGTAAATGTCCAGCAAGCGATCGGCGAGCGTGTTGCGAACTCCCTGGATGGCTCTGTCGCCCGGGAACCAGTCCAGATAGGCTTGCATTCCCAAAATGCAGTAGGCCCACGCGCGCGGACTGGTGAATGCGAGCGTTGCTGGGACCGCGGCTTCGAAGAGCCTCCCCGCCGCTCCTCTCAATCCCGCATCCCGCGAATGGCCGAGCACTTTTCCCAGCGACCATAAGGCACGGCCATGACTATCGTCCGACCCGGTGTCTTCCGACCAAAGACGGTTATAACCGAGGAAGTTTCTGAACCTTCCCGACTTGGCGTTGAAAGCCAGCCATAAGAAGGCCAGATAGCGATGCGAGAGGCATAAACTCTCCCGGGTGCGCGCATCCCCTGAATCTTCATCCAGAAGAATCGATACGATCAGCGCGCGCGCGTTATCGTCGGTCGTATAGCCTTCACTTGAATTCGGCACGGAAAAGATAGCGTGCTGCAGGATTCCCGTATCGTCCGTCATGCTCAACATATGAGCGGTATTCAGCACCGGCAGCGTACTGTGAGCGTTTGCGGGCCCGTCATCCTTTTGGGTTGCCTTTGGCTGCAAGCTGCGCTCGAAGCGGGCGCGCTGAAAACTCGCCATATACTTTCGCGCCGTCTTCGGCCATATTGTCTCGCGTGAATGGAGATAGGCGCGCTTCCGCATGGCGTGCCGTTCCCCGTCCTGATCCAGCAGCCGAAGCACCGCTACTGCGATGGCATCGGCATTCTCGAACGGCACAATCACGCCTCTGTCATCCGCCAGCAGTTCTTTTGCGTGCCAGTACGGCGTGGAGACGATCGCCTTTCCTGCGCCTAGCGCGATGGCCAGCGTGCCGGAGACGATCTGCGCCTCCTGCCGGTACGGCGTGATGTAAATATCCGCAGCGCCCACGTGCTCAACCAGTTCCTCAGCGCTGACAAAACGATTGACGAGCATCAGATTCGATGCCACCCCAAGTTGTTCAGCCAGCGCCACAAGCTCGTCGCGGTAACGCTCGCCCTCGCGCCTCCGGATATGCGGATGCGTCACGCCGGAGACGATATACACCACATTCGGATGTTTCGCGCGAATCGCCGGCAACGCTCGAATCACGTTCTCAATGCCCTTGTTCGGCGACAACAAGCCAAAGGTCAGCAGCACGGACTTTCCTTCGGCGCCGAACCGGTCCTTGTAATAATTCGGGTCCATGAACTGGAAATCCGGCACACCGTGCGGAATGATGTCGATCTTCTCGTTTGGTACCGCATACACCTCGCGCAAAAACAGCGCCGCCTGCTCGCTCATCACAACCAGGCGGTCGGAAAGACGCGCCATCTCTTCGAGCGCCATGCGCTGATTTGGATCCGGATCCCGCAGAACGGTGTGCAGCGTCGTCACAACAGGCATCTTCAGCTTGCGCAGCAAGGTCAGGATGTGACGGCCCGCAATCCCGCCATAGATGCCATATTCATGCTGAACGCAGACCAGATCGTTGCCGTTGAAATTGAGGAAATCCGCGGCCCGTTCGTAAGAGGATAAATCCTCTTGCTCCAGCTCCAGTCGCACTTGCTCCGGATACCGGTAGCTTGACTCCGGATCGTTAACGGGAATGGCGAACAGCCGGCCGCTGCCGTATTCGGCTGCGAGCGCGGCGCAAAGGTCCGTCGTAAAGGTAGCGATGCCGCACTGGCGAGGGAGATAATTTCCGATAAATGCAATGCGCGTGGGCAAAGGAAGGCGGCAGGCCTTCGAGGCAACGGCCGATGAAACTTCCCGCTCAACTTTCCCGGCCAACTTGTCAGAATAACTCGCTTCAGGAAAAGACATATTGGCCTGCTTTCGCTTGTACTGACGCAAGGCAAACCGTCTTTGAGGGTTCTCCTGCGCAACTTGATGCTCGATTCGAAGCCCGCCACGTACTGGCCGGAAGCGCCTGACTCAAATCCTGCCGAGCAGCAGGAAAATCAGCACAACGATAAGGACCGCTCCCACTGCTCCGGTCGGATAATAACCCCATTCTCGGCTATGCGGCCAACGAGGCAGCACACCGAGTAACGCCAAGACCAGAATCACAATCAGAATTGTTCCCAGCATCTTTTACTCTCGCAATACTTCGAGCACACAGATCGATCGGGAAAATGGCGCGGCCTCTTCCGAGGCCGCACCGGGTGCAGGTTGTCTTAGAGCAAGCTCCCCGTGGTTACATTCGCCGGGCTGCCGATTGCGTCGCCGGAGACGACCAGTTCCACTCTCCGGTTTTCCTGGCGTCCGCTTGCGTTGTCGTTGGAGGCCACCGGCAAGGTGTTGCCGAAGCCCTTTGCGCTTACCGAGTTTGTCCCAACTCCCTGTTGCACAAGGTAATCGCGCACCGCGCCCGCGCGGTTCTCTGAAAGCGTTTGATTCATCGCGTCGCCGCCCACATTGTCCGTGTATCCGCCGACTGCGATGTTGAGCGTCGGGTAGGCGATCAGGATTCCGGCAACCTTCGCCAGCTTCTCCCTTGCTCCCGGCTTCAACGAGTACTTCCCGGTGTCGAACAAGACATCGGACATGCTGACGATTAGCCCGCGCGCGGAGTCGCGAGTTGCAAGGATCGTGTTCAATTGCAGAATCAACTGCGCCCGCATCGCAGCCTTGTCGCTATCCGCCTGTTGCTGACCTTGCTGCGCTTGCAGCGCAGCCAAACGAGACTGCTCGGCGTCGGCCTGGGCAGCGGCGATCGCCGTTGTCGATGCCGCTTGGCTGGCGGTCATCTCCGCCTGCGCCTTCGCCGCATCGGACTGGGCCTGTTCCTTCAGGCGGGTCGCATCATCGGCTTGAGCCTGCGATGCTGCCTGTGCGTCGCTCGCGGCCTGGCGCTCATTCGCCTGGCGTGCTTCGTCGATCCTTTTTACCGCGATCTCGCGTGCGTCCTCAGCCGTCTGCACGGCTTGCCGCGAAGCGGAAATCAGCGGCTTCTTGTCGATGTGCTTGCTGGTGGCATACGCATCGGCGCTGTTCATCAACTGAACCGCGTGTTGGTAGCTGTCGGCGGCATATGTCTCGGCTCCTTCCGATTGAGCGATGCGCAGCGCATTGCGCGCTTCGTAGAATTCCAAAGGAAGATTGGCGTTTAGAACCACGGGGTCGAATTTGTAGCCGGTGGGAAGATAGCCCCCGCGCTCCATCAGTTCGTACTTGGCGTCCACTGCCTCGCTGGTTCCCTTGGTGTCGGCGCGAATTGCGTTTTCGAGGACGACAACATTGCTGGGCTGCCGGACGGCGTAGTAAGGCTCCGCGGTAACGATCAGCGCGAATGCCTGAAGGTCGGTGGTTGCGGTCAGCTTGCTTCGATCGTTGCCGCCTACCAGAACCTCGCCAAGGTTAACTGAGCGCCCCTCGGGCGATATCGCCCACATGACGTAGGTGAGATATTCGTTGCCGAAGGTGGTCGGATTTTGCAGGTTGCCGAATTCCGCTTCCACTTCCATCGTGCCGCGCTTGCTTCTCACCTTGGCATTTCCGTTGGCCGAAGGCAGCAGAGCCGTGCCGGCGAAGTCCACATCCGTGGCGCCCTCGCGATGCCGGTAGTTGACCGCCTGGACCGTGCGGCTGATTACGGTTACGCGAAACATGGGCGCGGGGCTTGTAGATTCGACAGCCATGGCCGCTTGCGGACTGGCATGAGCGAACGCGCTCAAACCGAGGACACTTCCAATCGCCAACAACATTTTAAGTTTCACGGTAACTCCTGCAGGCATACTGCTGCCGCGTTGCTTTGTACCCTTTTCGTGCCGACGGGTCGATGCTTTGCGCTGTCCGAGGCTGCCAACAGCCCTCATCCAGCCCGGAACTGCATGATCGAGGTCAGGAAACCGAAGACCTTGAGGAGCCAGACGATCAGAACAATCACTACAACGCCATTCAGGATTCCCTTGATCTGGCCCTGCATGGGAATGTAGCGGTTCACAAGCCATAACAGGAGTCCTACTATGGCGATTACGATTACAACTTGATAGAGAAACATGACCTATTCTCCGATCGAGGCGCGGAAGCCGATTGGATCTCGCACACCTGCCGATCCGCCCAGCGATATTCCGTGTTGTGTAGCGCGGTGCCATTGCGCCAGGGCCTGTCCTGGCGGCGGTGTTTGCGCGATGCGGGTGGCTAAGTGGGAAAGATGCGGATGGGCCGGCTTAGCTCAGGAACCATGAGGGAGACAAGAGCAACCGCTCTTCTTCAGGATCATTGTTTCAAATCGGCTCATTCCGTGGCTGAGCCAATTTGCTCACGCCGGTCTCTCGGCAAGCGATATTCACAAATTGGGCAAGAAAAGGGCCGCTGCTTTTTCCGCCTGCGACGGCGGGTGCTACGGATGGCCGCGCGGAACCCAGGCCAGGCCGCCACTGAACACGTAAATCGTCAGCGCGGAGAACATCAAGATGGCGCCTGCCCAGAAGCGCCAGTCGCGATGTATTCGCCTCCAATAAGGGCCTGGATCCGGCTCACCCTGATCGCTGCTATTTCCTTCAACATTGTGCTTGTTTCCGGTCATCCTTCTTCTTCTCCGGTGCTGCGAATAATCGACAACTGGCACACCGGTTGTCTGCTTTCGACGGGCGATGCGCTATGGCTTCTGTGTTGGGCTTGCAGAAACCTGTGCCGGCCGGCTGGAGGCAATTACGGTGGGAATGGCCGCCGCTGGTTCCTTGACGGCTGGAATCAGTGTTCCAGCGGGAAAGATGAGTATCTGGATAGAGCCCCAATCCGGGTCCAGGCTCGATCCAGTCTGCTTGCCCATACCCAGCGTCTTGAGCTGGCTGTCGTCGAATCCAAAGTGCTCCACCAGGTACTCGCGGATGACCATCGCCCGTGCCTGGGTCAGCACCAGGTTCTTCTGGGTATCGCCTTCCATGCCGGTGGAAACAACGACCACCGCGACTCCGAATCGATTTTCTGCCAGGAATGCGCCGCCGGCGTCGAGAGATTTTTCGTTCCTCAGCTTGGCGGAATCCCGGCTATCGAAGAGCTGCCTGCCTGTGTAAGTAAACGACTTTGCCGGCACGCCTTGCGGGAGTTCCCCGATTCCATTTGCAATCAGATCGCCGGAATCCGCGTATCCACGCTTCTTGAAGTAACCGCTCAAAAGGAAGTTGTGCTTCAGGGCTTCCATGTTTTCCTGGAAGTCGGTCACCCCGATTTGCGCCTGGTGCATCGTATCATGCAGCGTAACCGTGGTCTGTTGCAGGTTGTTGTAGAGTTGCTTGTCGTTCACCAGCGCTCCCACAGTTCCCTGGCCCGAGTCGATCTTGGCGCTTACCGAGTTCAGATGCGCTGTCGCCTGCGTCGTGTTTTCGACTGCGTCCTGGCTGCTATCCAGGATGCCGTTCGCCTTCTTGAGCATATCCGCCATCAGCAGCGGCGGTTCGCTCTGGATGAGGTCGCCATCGCGCACATCCGCTTGCCCCGCGGAGCCGAATGAAATCGACAGGAACTGATTGCCCAGCAACCCTTCGGTTTCGATCGCAGCTACTGAATCTCGCTTGATAATCTCGTGCGTCGATTTGTCGAGATTCATGACCACAGTTACTTTTTCTCCGGGCTTGTGAGGCAAATTGATGCTTTGTACAGTCCCGCTGTGAACCCCGCCCACCTGCACATCGGCTCCCGTTGCAAGACCCGCCACATTGTCGAACTGTGCCTTCAGTCTATAAGTGGATCTGAACAGATATTCCTTGCTCCCTATGATGAAGACGCCGATGGCCAAAATCGCCAGTGTTGCAACGATGAATGCTCCCAGCCGCGCCACTCTCGACATAAATCCTCCTACGACAACTTCAGGAATTCCTTTACGAACTCGATCTTGCTTCGATCAAGGTCTTCATACTTGCCCTCGATCACTACATTTCCCCGATCCAGCAGGGCCAGTCGGTTGGCGATCGTTCTGGCGCTGTGCAGATCGTGCGTCACCACGATGGAAGCCATCTGGCGTTCCCGTTGCAGCTTGAGAATCAAATCGTCGATCTCCCCCGAACTGATGGGGTCCAGGCCGGCCGTAGGCTCGTCGAGGAGAAGAAGCTCCGGTTCCAGCGCGAGCGCGCGCGCCAGGCCCACGCGCTTCTGCATTCCGCCTGAGATGTCGGACGGCATCTTATCGAGGTCTCTCTCCAGGCCCACCTCGGCCAATAACTCCCTGACCCGGCCGGCCCGGTCGGAACTGGACATTTCCTTCCGATGATGTTCGAGCGGGAAAGCCACGTTCTCGGCGACGGTGAGCGAGTCGTAGAGCGCTGCGTGCTGAAAGAGAAATCCCATCTTCATGCGGATATCGCCCATCTGATCGAGAGCCAGGCCGGCGATCTCCTGGCCATGAATGCAAATCGATCCGGAGTCTGGCCTCTCCAGGCCGATGATGAGCCGCAGCAAGACGCTCTTGCCTGTGCCGCTGCGTCCCAGCACCGCCAGGGTCTCTCCGCGGCCCACGCTCAAAGTGATTCCATTGAGGACCATGCGGCTGCCGAAGCTCTTGCGCAAGTTATCGACGGCGACAAAGGGCGCACTGCCGTCTCGCTTAACTTCCTCTTGCTCTGTCGCGATCTCATAGGCTGTGGACATGCTTTTTCATTAACCATTCCATTAAAGGTTAAGGGAAGACGACGAGAATGAATTTCACCAGCACAACGTCGGCCAGAATTAGGAAGAGCGAGCCCAGCACCACCGAGTTGGTAGCAGCGCGCCCCACGCCTTCAGCGCCTCCGCGCGTGCGCATCCCCTGGAAACACGCAATCAGGCCGATAATCAGGCCATAGACAGCGGTCTTGAAGGTAGGCGGCAGGAATGCGTTGAAGGTAGCGCCTTTGAAGCCGCTTGTAATGAACTGATGAAACGAGAGCGGCTCGACCAGAGCCTGGGCAAACCAGCCCGTCAGCAAACCGCATGCGTCAGCGGCAATGGTCAGCAGTGGCAACATGACGATGCAGGCCAGGATGCGTGTCGCCCCGAGTAGCCGGTAAGGGTTGATGGCGGATGCCTCGATGGCGTCGATCTGCTCGGTTACCTTCATCGACGCCAGCTCCGCGCCAATGCCCGCGCCGACGCGCCCGCTTACCACTAGACCGGTGATGATCGGACCCATCACCTGGACAACGGTGTATACAAGCGTGACAGGGAACATCGATTTGGCGCCGAATCGGCTCAGGCTGTAATGGGCTTCCAGCGAGATGACTACGCCGACCGCGGCGCCCGCTAAAGCTACCAACGGCAGAGACTTCGCTCCAACTTCATCGAGCTGCCGGATCAGTTCGCGCCATTCATACGGCGGGGTCGCCGTGGCCCGCAGGACTTGCCACAAGAAGATGCCCAGGTTCCCGAACCACTCGAAGAATCCGTTGACCAACTCGGTGACGGAGTTCACAGCCGAGGACGCGAATAACTCCGTCCGCCTCTGGAACGGAGGATCGATGCCCGCGACTGCCGCAACTCGAGGGCTGCTCAATGATTTGGACCGGGCTCCGGAGAGCCGTGCGCATTGTTCAGATGCATCCGCGAAAGCAGGGAGTGGGGTCCGCTATAGAAGAACTCCAGGGCAATGTTCCCGCCCACATATCCCAGCATGCTGTAGTTCCCCAGGCGGAGTGCGTCCTTGGCGCCGTAGCGGTTGGGATACCAACCGTAAACGGCGGTCATCGAAGCCGCATAGGGCGACACCAGCGCGGGGAAAGAGAAGACGCGGTGGCCGTCATCTCCGCGGCGCGCCGTCAAGGTCGAGATCGCGGCATGGCGCAGTCGCGGCAAGAAGCCTCTGCATTCGCAGCGATAGTACATGGCATCTTCCTGGAAGGCCTCGGAGAGCCCATAACGCGCGGTCGTGCCTACTGCCGCGATGCCGAAGTCCGACCCGAATCGCTTTCCGAAACCCGGAGCCCCTTGCCTCCACTCCGGCGGAGCGTTGCTCAACTGATTGATGCCGGCCGCGAACCCAGCGCCAACGACAGGATACGGACCGAATGCGTCGAAACCGTAGTTGGCGATCATGGTTCTCTGCGTCGGCCGCTCGTACGTCAGCTCCAGTCGCGCAGAGGCCGTACCGGGCACAATACCGGAGGTGTCCTCCGAATCGCGCAGCGATTGCGATCTCGCCTGCACGGCAGCCGTTGCCAGCAGCGCAGCGGCCGAAAGCATGATAATCGCCCGGCAAATCTTTCTATCGAATGATTCGTTGATCGATCGGCTCCTGAGCCTGCGCGTCAGATCGCCACGGCCGGCTTGAAGGGGCCGCCAATTCCATCTCCTCATGAACGATCTCATGGATTCTCCTCCGATCGGGATCGCCTCTCCTGGACACGCATCTCCCAGTCAATCCCGTATCTCGGCGCCTGGCTGCGCTCATAGAAATACTGTCAGAGTTGGAATCTCCATGAATGGTCACTGTAGCTCACAGTCACTAGCCGGTATCTTGCGCCTCGGCAGTTTCCAATTCCTTATCGCCTGAATTCAGCGCATTTTCTTGATCTGGCCCCATTCCTGCTTTGCTGGTTGCGACGGGGCAGGCTGTAAATTCTTGATTATGAAGTGCTGGTTGCGCATTGATTTTTATGCGCAGGATCTTCTTTCATCGCCTGAGTTGGAAGGCGCATTTTTATTGAGGTTCCGAGTGACTCATCGAAGCCATTGTGGCCTGAGCCGTCCAGGATATCAGGAGATTGGCATAAGTGGAAGCTCTGTTCTTCAGCCGCCTGCAATGGCGATAAGACTCTTGACGAGCGAGCGCGGCACTGCGATGTGCATCTGAACCAGATCACCGAGTCGAAGAGCCGGCCTCTGAACGCTACTTAACCGGCTCCATGGCTGGCGCGGCCTTCTTCGCATTGGCAACCGCCGGCTCCTTCAATGCCTTGCGCGCCTCTTTCCCATGCTTGCTGTCGGGGTCGTACTCCAGCACCTTCTCATAATGGGCGCGGGCGTTGGCCAGGTCGCCCAACTGGCGTTCCGCCTCGGCCAGCCCCCAATAAACATCTGGATTTTCAGGGTCCAGGATCAGCGCCGACTGGAAGCGAGAATACGCAGCCTTCCAGTTCTTCTTGTCCAGGTAATAGCCGCCCACGTTGATGTCTTCCGAGGCCGCCTCCTGATGGGTCGGCTCCTTGACGGTCAGCTTCCGTTTCTTCGCCGGCTCCTCGTCATCCGGCTTGGGCAAGATCGCATCCAGGCCGCTCTGGCTGGAACTGAAATCCGCCTGATGCCCGCTGTCGGCAGCCGGCGCGGGGTCGTCGGGACTGCGCACCGGGTCCAGGTCGTCGCCCGGCAGCGCAACCCGCCCGCCGCCCGACCCGTACTCATCTCCGCGGTAAGTCCCTTCGGGTAACACCGGCGTTCCCTTCGAGGGCATCAGCGGAACCGTGCTTGTATCGTCAGGAAACGGATTGGACCCTGTCTGCGGCCGTGCGCCGGCAGGTTGTTGGCCCTGGCCAGGCGGCTTGCCCTGGCCGGAGCCGGCCGCATCGCCGCCCGCGGGAGACTGCGCGGAAAGCCGCGCCGCCGCCGCCAGCAAGCCCGCCAAAACCAGCGCCATCGCAAAGTCCCGTTTCATCTCGCTTTCCCTCACCCATTCAATGGTACGATGCGGATCATACAGAGCAATCAGCGCACCCAAGGAAAGCATCGCACAACCGCATGGGACTCATCCTTCGCTCCTCCGCCATTCACGCCGCCGGCTGCTACACCACCACCGCCATCCGCAAGGACGCCCGCGTCGCCGAGTACACCGGCCCCCTGCTCACCAGGGACGAGGCCGACGCCCGCTACAAAAACTCGCCCATCACCTACCTCTTTGGACTTGGGCAGGGCGACATGGTCATCGACGGCCGCTCCATGGCCATGTTCATCAATCACAGTTGCGATCCCAACTGCGAGACCGTCGAAGAGGACGGCCGCATCTGGATCATGGCCATCCGCGCAATCGCCGCCGACGAAGAGATCACCTACGACTACTGCCTCTACGACAGCGCCGGAGAAGACGAAGCCATCTGCAACTGCGGCGCGAAAAATTGCCGCGGCACCATGTACTCAGAAGACGAAATCAAGCGCCGCAAAGCCGCCTCGAAAAAGGCCGCTCTGAAAGCTCAAGAGACCGAGAAGAAGAAGGATGCCAAGCGCAAAGATATGTGATGAGATTCAAAACTTCCGAAGCAAAGGCTTGGCAAAAGCTACTCCCTTGCAGGATTTGCCCTTCCTGCAACCTCGGCAATTCGGTCGAGCGCCAATCTGATTTCATCTGCGACAAGATTGTCCGGCACATGAGGCACCAGTCGGTAGTAATCAGCTTTCCTCATTTCCATGAACTGGCCAATCCGTCTGTAGAAGTCAGGGAGCAGTGGGCAAAGCTGCGTTCCACCAGTTCGCCGCGCCGTCTGAGTAAACTCTTGCCGTAGTTGCCTCGCACCCGCCGCCGGTTTTCGTAGACCGCCTGTTGCTCTTTGGCCTTGCCCTGCCAGCGCCGCTTGCCCTTCTGCCGCTTCTCCGGAAT
>Ga0182011_10002172_pt1 | contig 16727 bp, 14 predicted proteins | sample 711E1DmetaG_FD_120481 | JGI IMG/M metagenome (GOLD analysis project Ga0182011, IMG submission 120481) | Permafrost microbial communities from Stordalen Mire, Sweden - 711E1D metaG | ecosystem: Environmental > Terrestrial > Soil > Wetlands > Permafrost | place: Sweden: Stordalen | collected... | reverse complement strand
CGGTCCATCATCGCCTCGTAAACATAGGCGCCGTTCGTGCCCGCGGCGAAGGCGCGGGCCTTGTCGAGCAGCCGCGGGAGGTGGGCGAATCCGCCCAGGCGCACGCGCGGACTGCGTGGGGGATGCTGTGTGAGATCGGGTCGGCGGTAGTCAATCATGGCAGTGGGATTCCACCAGAGGATGCCCGAGGCGACAAGTCGCGTGTGAATGGCCCGAGTAATTGATGGAGACGCGACGCCCTCGTCGCGTACGTTCCCCAAAAACGCGACGAGGGGGTCGCGTCTCCAGAATGCAAGCTGCACCCCAAGGCCAGTCCCGGTCTGGAATATCCTGGTCAGGGTGGTGGCAAAACCTCCCTGCCCACGATTCGCGGTTGGCTCCGGCTGGCCGATGCCTCATTCCTCATCGCGCCTCTATCCTCTCCTCCGGTGTACGTCCTCGGAATTGTCCTGCCTGTTTTTCTGGTGATCGCCCTCGGTGGCGTGCTCACGCACGCACGGTTTCTGTCGGCCGGGTTGATTGCGGAGTTAAACCGGCTCACCTATTTCGTCGGGCTGCCCGCCTACCTTTTCATCAGCATCGCCGAAACGACCTTTGGCGGCGGCCGGGCGGCCACGCTTTTCGGCGTCATGGCCGGCGCCACGCTGCTCGCGCTGGCGACCGGCTATGTCGTGGCGAAACTCCGTCGGGTGCCGCCAGAGTCCATCGGCTCGTTCCTGCACGCCGCCATTCGCGGCAATCTAGCCTACATCGGCCTGCCGGTGGTTTCTCTGGCGCTGGCGGCGCATGCCGGCCCCGCCGCCGGGCACTTGCGACAGGTGGCCCTGATCGCGATGGCTCCGCTGGTCGTCATCACCAATACGCTGGGCGTGCTCCTGCTGCTGGTGGGCCACGCGCCGCCGGGAACGGCCATGCTGCGCTCCATCGGCTGGCAGTTGGTGACCAATCCCCTGCTGCTCGCCACCAGTGCCGGCCTGGTGTGCGCAGGGGCGGGCTGGCACCTGCCCGCGTGGCTGATGCAATCGGTGGGGGTGGTCGGCCAGATGGCGCTGCCACTCGCGCTGCTGTGCATCGGCGGCACCCTGGTCGTCCTGCCGCTGCGCGGGAAACGCACCACCGCGTTTCTGGCCTCGGTGCTGAAGGTGGCGGTGGTGCCGCTGCTGGGCTGGCCGCTCGCGCGCTGGGCCGGACTCTCCCCGGACGAGATGCGCATCACCCTGCTCTTTCTCGCCTGTCCCACCGCGGCCGCGTCGTTCACGCTCGCCGGCAAACTCGGCGGCGACGAGGCCCTGGCGGCGAGCAGTGTCGTCCTGAGCACCGCACTTTCGATCGCCTCGCTCAGCGCGGTGCTGGCGTTGATCTGACAGGCTGGCGTCGAGCACTGGCGACCACGCGCCACCGCGGATGGGCGGACGCGCAAGCAGCATTGTCATCGCGTCTTGGGCCCCCACATTGTCGCCTGCGATGAATCCCGCTGATGACGCCCTGCTGCTCACTGCCGCCGAAGTACGCGTGCTTGGTTCGCTGGTGGAAAAGGCCGTCACGACGCCCGAATATTACCCGCTCTCGCTGAACGCGCTGGTCAATGCCTGCAACCAATCGTCCAATCGCGACCCGGTCGTGAGCTACGGCGAGCCGACCGTGCTCGGCGCAGTGGAGTCGCTGCGGGACAAGAAGCTGGTCTTTGTCTTCGCCGGAGCCACAAGTCGCGTGGCGAAGTACGGACAGAAGCTGGCCGAAACCCTCGGCCTGTCCGCCGCCCAAACCGCGGCGCTGTGCGTCCTGATGCTGCGCGGCCCGCAAACCGTGGGAGAGATCCGCGGCCGGTCCGGCCGGCTGCATGAGTTTGCCGGCCTCGACGAAGTCGAATCCACGCTGCAAAGCCTGGCGGCGCGCGCACCCGCGCCGTTGGTCCAGCGCCTGCCGCGACAACTCGGATACAAGGAATCGCGCTATGCGCATCTGCTGGCGGGGCCGCCGGAAACCGTCCCGACCGAGTCCGTGCCCGCGGTCGCGACGCCCGCCGGCACCAACCTGCCGGATGACGGACGGGTCGCGCAGCTGGAAGAGAAGGTGGAAGGACTGCGCCAGGAGCTGGCCGAATTGAAAACGCAATTCACCGAGTTCCGGAAGCAACTGGAGTAAGGGATCGCGAGCACCTGGCCGCCGTAGCTTCATGCGAAGGCGAAAGCTCGCTTCCTACGACTCGCAAGAACCAGCGGCTGTGTTGGAGCCGGCCTCGTTGAGGCCGGGCCGAGGTCAGCGACCCCGCCTACAGAGCCCAAAGGTTTCTTCCCGGCCGGTGCAAAGGGCGTTTGGCGGTCGGGCTGCCTGAATCCGGTTCAGATCACGTCGCGCGAGGATGGATCCTGCCGCGTTTGCTCTTTCATCAGGTCTTCCGCCTCCTGTTTGAGCGTGCCGGCCTGTTCTTTGCGGATCAGTTCCTCGACCTCGTCGATCTCGATGTCCGGCTGTTTTTTGCGGATCTGCCGGTACGCCTTGATGACGGCGAGCCAACCTTTGTAGGGATCGTCGACCGCCTGGTGTTTTTCCAGCTGCGCCTTGATGTCGGCGGCGAAATAGACCGCCATCAGCATGGCGCGGACCCTCGCCTCGGCCTCCGGCGCGTCCTCCTGCACCCACGGCAGCGTCTCCGGTCCCACCGTGATGAGCACGGCTTCGCTCTCCTTGCCAAACCGGGTGACCGTCTGTGCCGCCATCACGGCTTCCGCGCTCGTGACGTCTTTTTCCAGAACCGCGATCGCCGCCAGCACCTCGCGCCGGGAAATGGTTTCGGCGCGCGCGGCGGGGAGGCTGAGGCACAGCAACAACAAGAGGCCGGTGATCCGGCGGGTCAGGTGGTTTCGCATGGTGAAATCACGGTCACGGTACCCGCGGGCCGGCCGGATGCAAGCGGCGGACCGGCCGGCACGGTGCATCCGGCTGGCGCGGAAGACTGTGCGCCATTCCGCAACGGTTTTGACGTGCGTCAAACCCGCGGTTCCGTCATCCATGCCGACCATGAAAAGTCCGGAGCACGCGCGGGCCGTTGGCCAGATGGCGTGCGCCGCGTTGTGCTGGAGCCTCGGCGGTTTGCTGATCAAGTCGGTCGCCTGGCCGCCGCTGGCGGTGGCAGCAGGGCGCGGCTTCATCGCGGCGGCCTTCCTCGCGGCCTTTGCCCCGCGGTTCCGGTTCACGTGGTCGGCGGCGCAGATCGGCGGCGCGATCGCCTACGCCAGCACCACCGTGCTGTTCGTCACCGCCAACAAACTCACGACGGCGGCCAACGCCATCCTGCTCCAGTACACCGCACCCGTTTGGATCGCGCTGTTCGGTGCCTGGTTTCTCGGCGAGCGGGCCACCCGCGCCGACTGGGCCACCATTGCCGTCGTGTTCGGCGGCATGGCGCTTTTCTTCTGCGACGATCTCCGGCTGTCCGGTGTCACGGGCAACCTCGTGGCGCTCGCCAGCGGCGTGGCGTTTGCGTCCATGACCCTGCTCCTGCGCAAGCAGAAGGACACCTCGGCGGTGGAATCGATCTTCCTCGGCAACCTGCTCGCGGGCGTCATCGGCCTGCCCTTTATCGTGCAAAGCGGGCTGCTGCCCAACACCGGCAGTTGGATTGCGCTCGGGCTGCTCGGCACGGTGCAGCTCGGGTTCTCTTATCTCCTGTACTCCCGTGCCATCCGGCACGTGACGGCGCTGGAGGCGGTGCTGATTCCAGTGATCGAGCCGATCCTGAATCCGGTGTGGGTGCTGCTGATGCTCGGTGAACGGCCGGGGCCGCTCTCGCTCCTGGGCGGTGTGATCGTGCTCACCGCGGTGACGCTGCGCACGCTGCACGGCCTGCGCACGCCGCCGCCGGTCATTCCGTCAGTGGCGGTGTGACGAGCCCGGCGGCGATCGAAGACAAAGGAAGAAGGAGGAGGCCCGCATACGAGGGCGGACGCTCTTCCCTCTTTCATCTTTCGCCTGTCATCGGCGCAAGCGGCTTCAACTGGACAAGTACGTTGGCCGCAGTGATGAGCCCCCCGCCGACGAGCAGTTGGAAGGTCACCGATTCATTGGCATAGGTGAAACCCGCCCACCCGGAGAACCAGCCCGGCAGCACAAGCGCCATCACGGAAGCGAACAGCGGTTCCAGACAATAGATGAGGCCGGCCTCGGTGGCCGTGATTCGCGGCTGCCATTTGTTCATCAGCGTGAACGCCCCGACGGTGCAGAACAGCGTCAACGCGACCGTGAATCCCAGCCACGGCCCCGAACCGAGCAACACCGGCAAATCGGTGACGTGCGGGGCCAGCGCGCCTGCCACAACCGTGAACATCACCGCCTGCAGGCTGAACATCACCCACGTCACCGGCATCGGGCGGTTGCCGGCGAATTCCCGGCGTTCCAGCCAGAGGATCTGTCCCATGAAAAACAGCGAGCTCAGCAGCGTCTCGAACTCCCCGCGGCCGAGATGCAGCGTCCGCCAGTCGAAGCGCCCGAGCACGGCCACCCCTGCCAGCACCAGGGCGCAGGCTCCCCAGACCACCGCGGGTGGAAAGCGTCGCGAACGCACAGCGACCCAGACCGGTATCATGATCGCGTAGAGCTGGGTCAGAAACGCCGAGGTCGAAGCCGAGGTGAACTGCAGGCCGTCATTTTGGAACAGCATGCCGGCCGAGGCGAACAGGGCGAGCCCCACTCCCTGCCGCATCTCGCTCCGCGTCAGCCGCCGCAAGGCTCCGCGTTGCCAGACCGCCAGAATCGCCGCCGCGAGGACGAAGCGCGGTGCGATCGTGCAGACGGTGATGAACCAACTGCCGCTGGCCGGGAGCAACTGTTGGTGCATGAAGGCCAGCGCCTTGATCAGCGCAAAACTCATCCCCCAAAAAGCATTGGCGAGCAGCAGCATCAAGACGGCGCGGACGTGCTGCGAGCTGGGCGAAGGCGCGAACATGGCAAGACGAAAGCGCGAAGGCTGCGCGGGATTCCGGACCGCCGCGATGCCAAAAAGTGCCGGCCGCAGGCCGCACCCCAAGGGGGAGTTGGTTTTGGATGTGTCGCTGTAGGAGCCTATTTGCAGGCGATTTCGCCTCCGCAATCGCGAGTAAGCCCGCTCCTACAGCTGCATCGTCGCGGTCAAGCGCTTTCGTGTTCGCCGGGCCCACTCAACCCGGCGCGGCGATGCGCCCGCGGCTCCGTCTCAGCGCCGCCTCGAGTTCCCCTCTTTTCAGGGGTTTGACGAGACAATCGCTGCCGACCCCTGCGGAAACCTGTCGGTGACCAGCCGCCTCCTCGGGCGCCAGAGTGATGACCCAGATCGCCCGGTTGGCCTCCCCTGCCCCGCCGCGCCGGATGTGCTCACCCACGGTGAGGCCGTCAACCTCCGCCATGTTCAGATCCAGCATGACGACGTCGTAGGACCCGCGTTCCAGCCGGCTCAACGCCAGCTGGCTCTCGTCGGCAAGGTCCCAATGGCAGCCCAGCACTTCGAGCATCTTCTCCGTGAGCCGCTGGTCGACCGGGTTGTCCTGCACCAGCAGCACGCGCAGATCGAGATTCGCGGCAGCCGGCGCGCCAGCGCCGGAGGCGGAGGTCCCCATTGCGTGAAGCCCGGTGGCCAGGAGACCGTGCAATGCGTGGTGGCCAGCCGGTTTCCGCAGCAGGGCCCGGAAATTCCCCTGCAACGCGTCCCGCTTCGTCACAGGCAGATCGAACGGAATCAGCGCCAGCACGGGCCGGGAAGACAATTCCGGCCGCTGACTGAACAACTGCAGCCAAGCGTCCACCTCGGCGGCGGCCAGATCGACGAGGGCGGCATCCCACGCCACGGCCGCCAATTCGTCGCGCCCGCAGGCGAGCACCCGGGCGCCCCAGCGCCCCGCCAACCGGCCGAGTTCGCCGCCCAACGGGGCGGAAGCGGTGACGAGCGCCAGCGTGCGCCCGCATAGAGCGTCATGATCCGGCGGCAGGGGCGGACGGCTGCCCGGCGGCACCTCGCCCGCGGTGATGGTGAACGTAAAAGTGCTGCCCCGCCCCATCTCGCTCTCGACCCGGATTTCACCGCCCATCATCTGCACCAGGCTCCGGCTGATCGCCAGCCCCAGCCCGGCGCCGCCGTACCGGCGCGTCGAGGAAGAATCGATCGGGCTGAACGGCTTGAACAACTTGCCACGTTCCGTCTGCGAGATGCCGACGCCTGTGTCGCGCACGGCAAAAGCCAGCACGGTGCCGCTGCCCGGCCGCTGGCCGCCGGGAGCGGCCCCGCCGTGGTCCCGCGGCGCCTCCCGGCGCACCGTGATCTCCACTTCGCCGGCCATGGTGAACTTGACCGCGTTGCCCAGGAGATTGGCGAGCACCTGCCGCAGGCGCCCGGCGTCAGCCAGCACGGCTTCCGGCACGTCGTCGTCCACCCAATGCAGCAGCTCGATGCCATTTTCCGCCGCCTGCCCGGCAAAAGTCTCCAGAACGGATTCCACGCACTCGAGCGGACTGCAGGGTTCCGGTTCCAGCGTCAGGCGGCCTGCATCGATCTTGGAGTAATCCAGCACGTTGCTGGTCAGCTGGACGAGGGCCTCGCCGCTATCGCGGATGGTGACCGCACACTCGCGCTGCTCCGGGTTGAGCGGACTATCGAGCAGAAGATCGGCGAATCCGATGATACCGTTCAGCGGCGTGCGGATCTCGTGGCTCATCGTGGCCAGAAATTGGCCCTTGGCGCGCTCCCCCGCCTCCGCGCGCTCGCGGGCATAGACGAGAGCCGCCTCACCCTGCCTCCGCTCGGTGATGTCCTCGATGGCGGCGATGATATGAGTGAGACGCCCGGCGGCGTCATAGACGGGCGAAATGACGCACCGGGCCGGGTAGGTGCTGCCGTCGCGGCGACGGTTGGTCGTTTCTCCTACCCAGGTCCGTCCGACGCGAACCACCTCGAGGATTTCGCGATGCTGATCGTCGGTGGTCTCGCTCGAGGCGAGCATGCGCACCGGCTGCCCGAGGAGATCCTCCCGGCGCCAGCCAGTGATCGCGCACAGGCCGGCGTTCACAAACTCAATCCGGCGGTCGACTCCCGTGATGACCACGGCCGACCGGCTCTGCTCGACCGCGTGGGACAGCTTCCGGATGGTGTCGGTCTGTTCGACCCGGCGGCGCACGGCCAGCCAGAGGCCAAACGGCAATCCGAGGATCAAGCAGGCGACGACGGCGGCCTGGACGGCCGCGCTGATCCAGTCGCGACGCCAATGATCCGCCGCAAGTTCGAGGGCGATGAGTTCGCGCGGTGCGGTTGAGGCGCCGCCGATCGCCGCGTAAGCGACGATCGAGGCGACCGAAGCGCCGCCCAGCGGCCCCTCCGCCGCGGGCAAACCGCGAAGAAACAGCCGCCGCAGACGCGTGCGGCGCGCCGCGTCGCCGTAGACATCGCCGGGGTTCGCGATCTTTCTTGAATCCGGCGGCTCGGAATCGGCCAGGAGGACGATCGCTTCCGTTTCCGGGAGGAGACGGAGGAGGCAAACCGACCGGACGGAGGGGCTGATCTGCCGCAACCGGGCCAGTCGGGCTTTGGTCGTCACATAGGCGGGGTTGGTGAGGTCGGACGGGCTGCCCGCGAGTGCGTGCGTTTCGTCCACATTAAACGCGACGGCACAGCGCTCCGCATCATCCAGGAGCTCGCGAATCTGCCGCGTCGCGCTGCGGTCTGCCTGCCACCACCCGGCCACCATTCCCGCCGCAGCGATGGAAACCCAAATCGCCAGTCGCGCGCATTTCCAGGCTAGGGTCGACATGATCGGGGAGTTTCCGGTCCAACCCGCCCATCATCGCCCCGGCGCACCGCGGTGCAACCCTCGAGTCGGCGCGCGGCTGGTCCACCCGGCCGATCGCGCCGCGGTCGTGATTGTCCGTCAACCCGCGGACCCTGTTTCACCCGGAGATCGGTCGTCCAGCTGCCTTTTCCGGTGCTGTTGCACCGCCTGGCGCAGCAGGAATTCGATCTGGCCGTTGACGCTGCGCAGTTCGTCGCCCGCCCACGCCTCAAGCTCGGCCCAGAGTTTCGGGTCGATGCGCAGCAGAAAAGCCTTGCGGTCTTCGGAGGGCATGAGACTCAGCCGGCCGACCCGGTGCGTTTGCGGACGGCTTCGATGAACCACGTCGGCTGGCTCGGTGAAATGACCAGACAGCGGTCCGGCCAGCGGAGCACGACCGCGTGTTCCGGGTCGGTCAAATACGCGCGAAACGAACCCAGCCGCTTGCTGCGATAGCGTCCGGCGATGACGCCCAGGCCGCTGTTTCCATGGAGCTTCAGCGCCCATCGCATGGCCGCGCGGTCTGGTGTTACCTCGGTCAGATGGTCGAGGGGAAAGCGAAGGGTGCGCCAGGCACGCTCCACCCGGAGCTCGTTTCCAACCAGGCGATAACCACGCACGCGGGAGAAGTGCCAGATGGCCGCGATCAAGAAGGGAAGGAATGGCATTCCCGCCCAGACCGGCCACGGCGGCGGCGTGCGTTCCCGCAGCATGAGGGTATAGCCCACCACCACCGCGACGACCGGTGCCACCATGGAAAAAAGCGTGGCGATCCGCACCCGGGTGCCGAGGGGTGCGGCTTCAAACGTCAGATCGGGTTGGAGGTGGCTCGGCAACATGCGGCGGCTGGTTCAGCGGCGCTTGATCATGGCCTGCATCAGCTGCACGCCGTAGACGGTGATGCCTCCCTGGGGTTCCCAGCCGAGGGCAATCGCCTCATTGACTTCCTTGACGAGGCGCTCGAGCGCCCCTTTCTGGGAGAAGCATTGGCGGACGGCAATGACGCGGTATTGCATGGGACAGATCCCGTTGAACGTGGGTTGATCGCCGCCGAGGCTCAATTGTACAGGGTGCCGGTGTTGACGACGGGATGAACCTCGGCCTCACCGCAGAGCACGACGAGCAAGTTGCTGACCATGGCGGCCTTCCTCTCTTCGTCGAGGTTGACGACGTGTTTTTCGGCCAATTCCTTGAGCGCCATTTCAACCATGCTCACCGCGCCGTGCACGATCTTCTGCCGCGCGGCGATGACCGCCTCGGCCTGCTGGCGGCGGAGCATCGCCTGGGCGATCTCCGGAGCATAGGCCAGGTGGGTGAGGCGCGCCTCCTCGACATGCACCCCGGCCTTGTCCAGGCGCTCCAACAGTTCCACGCGCAGCGCGGCCGAAACCGCGTCGCCGCCACCCCGCAGCGTGATCTCGTCCTGTTCACCCTGGTCATAAGCGTAGCCACTGGCCAGATGCCGCAAGGCGGACTCGCTCTGGACGGCCACATAGTGCTCGTAGTTGTCCACGTCAAAACACGCCTGGGCGGTGTCCTGCACCCGCCAGACGACCACGGCGGCGATTTCGATCGGGTTGCCACGATTGTCGTTCACCTTGAGTTTGTCGCCGTTGAGGTTGCGAGCGCGGAGCGAGATGCGGACCCTCTTGTTGAAGGGATTGGTCCAGAGGAATCCGCTGTGGCGCACGGTGCCCTGGTAGGCGCCGAAGAGGATGAGCACGGCGGCCTCGTTCGGCTGAAGGGCAAAGAAGCCGTTGCTCGTGACGACGGCCAGAATCATCACCACCACGCCAGCCAAGAGCGCCCAGCCGGGGTTCCCGCCCCGGTCGTGGATGGATGTCAGGGTGGCGATCAGGATCCAAACGCCCGCAGCATAAAGCCCAATATTAATCAACAGCAGCAGCCAGCCGTTGGCGGCCCGGGAAAGGACCTCGCGATTGCGAGAGGAGATAGAGTTTTCTGAGGTGTTCATGGATGGAGGTTGAGGATTGGAATGGATAAAACCGGAATCATTAAAACCGCTGGATCAATGGCTTCTACCTGATTTGAAACTGGACAATCCCATCCCGGCAGAGTCCACCGAATCCCGGCCAGCAGCACCACGCCGGCGGTGAGAAGAATCGAGACGACGACAACCGGCGAGATCCTCGCCTGGACTAGCCGCATCGATCGTGTTGAGGGGAGCCGATTCATGGTAGATATTGTGGTGATATCATTGTTATATCTACCCTGTCAAGCCTGATCTGGTCGTCCCTGTTTGGCGGTCGGCCTTTCCTCCCCCGGCGGCGTCACGCACACCATGTCTGCCGTCCGAAAATAAAAACGCCGCCGCGAGCCAGGCTCGGGCGGCGTCGATCAAACGGAAAGGAACGGATTATTTCGAAACGTGGCCGGAGACCAGTTTCGTCATCTCGAACATGCTGACCTTGGCCTTGCCGTTGAACACGGCTTTCAGCGCGGCGTCGGCATTGATCTGGGTCCTCACCTTCTTGTCCTGCAGACCATTCTTCTTGATGTAATCCCAGAGCTTCTTGGTGAGCTCGGTGCGGGGCAGCGGTTTGCTGCCGACAACAGGAGCGAGGACGGCGTCCGGAGTGACCGGGGCCATGAACTTAGCGTTCGGGGTGCGGGCGGGTTTCTTAGCCATAGTGGATCTCGTCATAGCTCCGTTCCCTCGCGACGCAACGAAATTCTAGAGGGAAAACGACCGTGTTTCAGAGGGAGAATCGACCTTGGGCCGCGCCATTTTCGTCTTGCGTTGCCGCGCCTTTCCCTTTCACGCGTCGCTGGCGTCCACCTGCACGAACTGCCGGTACAGCGCCGCGTAGTGGCCGCGCAACTTCAGCAGTTCCGCGTGCGTGCCGCGCTCCACCAGGCGGCCCTCGTCCAGCACCAGCACCAGGTCGGCGTGGCGGATCGTGCTCAGCCGGTGCGCCACCACCAGGCTGGTGCGGCCGCGCAGCAGCGCCACCATCGAACGCTGGATGCGCGCCTCGGTCATCGCGTCGATCGAACTCGTCGCCTCGTCGAACAGGAGCAGGCGCGGCGCGGCCAGCAGGGCGCGCGCGAAGCAGACCAGCTGGCGCTGGCCGACCGATAGACCACTGCCTTTTTCGCCCACCTCGGTGCGGAGGCCGCGTGGCAGGCCCTCCAGGAGGTCGAGGCAGTCGAGCCGCTGCGCCACCGTGCGCACGTCGTCCTCCGTCGCCTCCGGCCGCCCCAGGCGGATGTTGTCGAGGACCGTGCCGCTGAAAAGAAAGCTCTGCTGTTGCACCAGACCCATCTGGCGGTGCAGGGAGTGGCTCGTCAGGGCACGGCTTTCCCGCCCGTCGATCCAGACTTCGCCGCGCGTGGGCTGATAGAATTTTGCCGCGAGGCTGACGATGGAGCTCTTGCCGCTGCCGGTGTGGCCCACCAGCGCAACCATGCGGCCCGGCTCGGCCACGAAGTTCACGTCATGTAGAACGAGTCGGCCGGGAACGTAGCCAAAGCAGACGTCGCGAAACTCCAGCCGGATCCCCGGCGGCGCGCTGGTGGATTCCCGCGCGCTTGGTTTGTCCGCCCCGCCGCCCGCCGGCCGCGGGTCCGGCAGCGCCACCGCGTCCACGGCATCCTCCCAATCCGGCGGCGTGTCGAGCACCCGGAAGATCCGCTCCGCCCCAGCCATGGCGATGAGCGCCTGGTTGTACTGGTTGCCCAGGACCGCGATCGGCGAGAAGAACAGGTTGGCGAGAAAGAAGAACTGGATGAGGCTGGCGAGCGGCATTTCGTGGTGGAACGCGCGCCATCCGCCGAGCAGCAGCAGCACCGCGATGAAGAACTGGCTGTTCAGCTCCAGGATCGGCAGGAGAATCGCGGAGGTGCGCGCCAGCGCGACGTTGTATCGGGCGTGGTCGGCCAGCAGCGAACGGAAGAAGCCCGCGTTCGTCTCCTGGCGCACGAAGCCCTGTGTCACGCGGATGCCGCCGACCGACTCGGCCAGCGTCGCCGTCACCCGGCTGAAGCTCTCTTGCGAGGCCCGGCTGAGCCGGCTCAGTTCCACCCGGAAGCGGCGGTTGACCGTCCACAGCACCGGCACGAGCGCCAGCACGACCAGAAACAGCGTCCAGTCGCAAAACAGCATGGCGATCGCCGCGAACACCATCTGCCCACCCTGGATGAGGCTGACGAAAAACACATCCTGGATGCCGATCCGCACCGACTCGACGTCGGAGGTCACGCGACTGAGGATCCGGCCCAGCTTCGTGCGGTGGAAAAAGCTCATTGGCATCCGCTGGACGTGCGCAAAAAAGTGCGCGCGCAGCGCGTTGACCGCGTACTCGCCGAGTTCGAGGGCGTAGCGCTGCCGAAAATGGAAGAGGAAGTCAGTCGTCAGCGCGAGCAGCGCGTAGCCGCCCAGCGCCCAGGCCAGCGTCCGCAGGTCGTGCCGCGCGACCGGTCCCGCGATCATCGCGCCCATCGCCCAGACCAGCGCTGGCAGCTGGATCGCGCGCACCGTCGAGAGCGCCACCAGCAGCCTTAGCTTCCGCCGTTGTGGCCGCGTGTAGCCGACGAGCCGGCGGATCAAACCCCAGGCCAGTGGTCGGAACTGCGCCTCGTCCTCGTCGGCTTCCGGCCGGTGGACGAGCGTCAGGCGGTCGAGCGGGGGCTTCGGGCGGTTCATGCGGTTCCTCCCGGCGCGCCGAGCGCCTGCAATTCCCGGCTGTCGACCAGCTGCAGGTTGGCCACGTGCAGATAAGGCCCGGGCACGCGCATCAACTCCGCGTGCGTGCCACGCTGGACGATCCGCCCGTCATCCATGACGACAATGAAATCCGCGCGGCGCAGCGTGCTGAGGCGGTGCGCGACGATGAACGTGGTGCGGCCGGCGATCGCGCGGTCGAGCGCCTCGAAAATCTCGTGCTCGGTCTGGGAGTCGATCGCCGCGGTCGGATCGTCGAGCAGCAGAATGGCGGGCTCGAGCAGGATCGCGCGTGCCAGGGCCAGGCGCTGGCGCTGGCCGCCGGAAAGGGTCGCCCCACTCTCGCCCAGCACCGTCTCGTAGCCATCCTTGAGCTGCAGGATGAAATCATGGGCGGCGGCGATCCGCGCCGCCCGCTCGATCTGCTCCCGGGTCGCCTGGGGCACGCCGAACGCGATATTGGCGGCCACGGTGTGGCTGAAGAGGAAGCTCTCCTGGAACACGAGCCCGATGTTGCGGCGCAGATCGTCCGGGTCGAGGTCCCGCGCGTCGATGCCGTCAAGCAGGACCCGGCCGGCGGTCGGATCGTAGAAGCGCGGGATGAGGCTCATTAACGCGCTCTTGCCGGCGCCCGTCGGGCCGAGGACGGCGACGCACTGACCCGGCGCCACCTCCAGATCAATGTCACGCAGGACGGCCTCATGCGGATCATAGGCGAAGGACACGTGGTCGAAACGCACGGCGCCGCGGAGGCGGGGGCAGCGCCGGGCGCCCGGGCGGGCCTGGATCTCGATGGGCGCGTCGAGAATCTCGAACACCCGCCGCGCGCCGATCAGGGACTGCTGCACACTGTTGACGACGTTGACCAGATTGTTGACCTGGCCGGAGAACTGCTCGAGCAGCCCGGCGAAGACCACCAGTCCGGCGCCCAACGGCAACCGGTCCCGGGCGACGAGCCAGCCGCCGTAGCCGAGCAGCACGATCATGTTCACCCGGGTGAGGAACCCGACGGCGGGGCTGAACAGGCTCACCCGCCAGAAGATGCCGCGCTGCTGCTCGAGCACCGCGTCGTTCGACCGCTCGAATTTCGCGCGATCCTCGGCTTCGCGCCCGAACCCCTTGGTCACGGGGACGCCCTGGATGCTCTCGGCCAGGTTGCGCACCATGACATCGGCCAGCTCGCGATTGCGGGCGTATTCCGGCTGCACCCGGCGCGAAAACGCGGCGGCGGCCAGGGCCAGGAACGGCGTGGTGGCGAGGCAGGCGGCCGTCAGGCCCGGATGGAGGCTCGCCATGTAAACGACGTAGACCGTGAGCGAAATCACCATGATGAAGCTCTGAATGAGCACCTGATCGAGGAACATGCGCACGGCCTGCACATCGCCGGTCACCCGGTTGATGATGGAACCGGTCGAGTTGGCGTCGAAGAAGCGGAAGCTCAGCCGCTGGAGCCTGTCGTACACCCGCCCGCGCAGGTGCGGCACGATCTCCTGCTGGGTCAGCTGGTTGATGAGGATGCTGTAGAGGTAGTTCAGCCCCGCGCGCCCGACGGCGAGGACGAGGATCAGCCCGGCCAGCGTCGCCACGACGGCGAACGGCGGCCAGCGGTCGGGCAGCACCAGGCGGAAGCCGGCCGTGGGCAGCGGCGTGCCCGCCACACAGTGCCGGATGAAGTCGATCGCCTGGCCGGTGAAATTGAGGCCGGCAAGCCCCATGGTCAGCAGCACGAGTTGGATCCCGAGCACCTGCAGACAGCGGGTCCGGTAAAGCCATACCAGCCCAAAGAGCCGGCGGATCAGGGCCCAGTTCGACGGCGGCCGCGCGTTCATGCGCAGAGTGGCTCCTTGATTCCGCGGCGGCGCCGCGGAGCGCGGCGCCGGCCGCGCCCTCGAAAAAACGGCTCCAACCCGCGGATGCTCGGCATGGGCATACGTCCTGGTCCCCCGATTTCGCCGCCAAACACCCCTGGTTCCAAGCGAAAAGTCCCGCCGCCTTCCCCTGGGAAAGTCGACCGAAACGATTTCCCCTTATCGTGAAAGTGGCTTAACTGGAGCCATGAACCTACAACCCACCGATGGTGGCCTGAATGCGCACGGCGGCCCGATTCTCCCCACGGGGCCCGCGCTGTTGTCCACCTCCCTGCTGAACAAGGGGACGGCTTTCACCGAACGCGAACGCGACGCCCTCGGTTTGCGCGGCCTGCTGCCGCCGCGGGTTTTCACCATCGAGGAACAGCTGAACCGCGTGTACGGCAACTTCCGCCGCAACCCGGATCCGCTCGAGAAATACATTTTCCTCACCACGCTGCAAAACCGCAACGAAGTCCTGTTCTACCGGTTGGTCCAGGAACACGCCGAGGAGATGATCCCCATCATCTACACCCCGACGGTCGGCCAGGCCTGCCTGGAATATGGGGCGATTTTCCGCCGGCCGCGCGGCCTCTTCATCAGCATCCGGGAACGCGGCCGCGTCGCGGAGATCCTGCGCAACTGGCCGCATCCCGACGTGCGCATGATCGTGGTCACCGATGGCGAGCGCATCCTGGGTCTGGGGGATCTGGGTGCCCTCGGCATGGGCATTCCGGTCGGCAAGCTCTCGCTCTACACGGCCTGCGCCGGCCTGCATCCGTATTACTGCCTGCCCATCACGCTCGATGTCGGCACCGACAATACCAAACTTCATGCCGATCCCCTCTACATCGGCATCAACCAGCAGCGCGTGCGCGGCGCGGAGTACGATGCGTTCCTCGCCGAGTTCGTCGAGGCCGTCCAGCAGGCTTACCCCAACGCGTTGCTCCAATGGGAGGACTTCGGCAACACCAACGCCTTCCGGTTGCTCCGCCAGTACCGGGACCGCATCTGCAGTTTCAATGACGATATCCAGGGCACCGCCTCCGTGGCGCTGGCGGGCGTGCTGGCCGGGTTGCGCCTGACGGGCGCGCGGCTGCGCGACCAGACGCTGCTCTTTCTTGGCGCAGGCGAGGCGGGCACGGGCATCGCCGATCTCTTCATCACGGCGGCCCGCGCGGATGGCCTGAATGAGGCGGAGGCGCGGCGGCGCTGCTGGTTCGTCGACTCGCAAGGCCTGCTCGTGCGGAATCGACCCGGCCGCCTGGCCGAGCACAAGGTTCCCTACGCTCACGACTTTCCCCAGCTCGCGACGCTCGCGGAGGCGATCGAGGCCCTCCGGCCCACCGCGCTGATCGGCGTCTCGGGCCAGGCGCGCACGTTCACCCGCGAGATTGTCTCGCGAATGGCGGCCTTGAATCAGCGTCCGATCATCTTCGCGCTGTCGAACCCGACCTCCAAGGCCGAGTGCACCGCCGAGGAGGCCTACCAGTGGACCGACGGACGCGCCATTTTCGCCAGCGGCAGCCCCTTTCCTCCCGTGACGCTGGGCGACCGCACCTACGTACCGGGCCAGGGCAACAACGTGTACATCTTTCCTGGCGTCGGCTTGGGCGCCCTTGTCTGCGAAGCCGCGCAGATCACGGACGGCATGTTCCTGACCGCCGCCCGGACGCTGGCCGCCCAGGTGACGGCGGAAGATCTCGCGCTCGGCCGCATTTTCCCCGCGCTGCCGCGCATTCGCGACGTCTCAGTGCAGATTGCCGTGGCGGTGGCCGAGGAGGCGTACGGTGTGGGCCTGGCGCGGCGGCCCCGGCCGGCCCAACTCGAGGCCGACATCCGCAGCCGTATGTTCGTGCCGGAATACCGGGACTACGTCTGAGCGGATTTTCCCCTCTGCGGCCAATTGACCGCGATTTTTCTTTGCGATCGGTCCGCCGGCGGGCGCAATCCAAGCCGCGTGAAGAACCCGGTTATCCTGTCCGAGACCCAGCGCGGCGAGCTCCGCCGGGCGCGGGCGAAGAAATCCCGCTTGCCGCACCGCCGGTGTCAGTCACGGTGTCAGACATGACCACGACGGTCCGGGAATTTCAGCGTCGGTTCAGCCGCAGGCGCCGGGTGGCGGCAATTGGCGTCACACCCGCACTGGCGTCAGCGCGCAGTTGGTCGCGGCGAGGTCGAAGGAGGCCGAGTCGAAGCCATCGCCAAGCCATTCGATTGTGTCGGCGTATTCGGCGTGTTTCGGTTTCTTCAGAATGCCCAGCAGGCGCTCATAACCGGGCGGACCGCCGCAGTCTTCGGGTGGGCAGGCCCGTGCGCCGTCCAGACAGGAGGCGCAGGCCAGCCGTCGCGGCTGCGATTCGACCGCGGCCAGGGTGATCTCGTGCAACCAACTGTCGCCGAAAT
>Ga0182011_10002171_pt1 | contig 16731 bp, 15 predicted proteins | sample 711E1DmetaG_FD_120481 | JGI IMG/M metagenome (GOLD analysis project Ga0182011, IMG submission 120481) | Permafrost microbial communities from Stordalen Mire, Sweden - 711E1D metaG | ecosystem: Environmental > Terrestrial > Soil > Wetlands > Permafrost | place: Sweden: Stordalen | collected... | reverse complement strand
TGCCTGATGAGCCTGCCCAGTCGACGACGGACAGGGAAGAAATGTGGATCATCTGCGCCACGTGGTGTTTCCGGCAAGCATCAATAACATTCTGGGTGCCAACCACAGTCGCACCCAGGTGCTCGGGCCAGCCCCCTTTCATGGCAGCACCGGCATGAATCACGGTTGTGGCACCCGCGACCGCACGGTCGACCGCAGCAGGGTCACCCAGATTACCGAAGCAGTATTCCACTCCATCCAGCGGACGGCGCGGGACACGTCGCACGAGTGCCCGCACCTTCTTGCCATCTGCCACCAGACGGCGTACCACGGCCGATCCCAACGAGCCAGACGCGCCGGTGACCAGAAAATCCACCCTTTGGGACAAAGAAAACTTGGCCAAGGTCGCCGCGTGCTCGGCCACTGCGGCCCGAGCTACCTGCTCCACCCAGCGCACGACCTCGGCAGCGTCTTCCACCGCCACCGGAGGTGGCTCGCCGGCGGCTAGGCGGCGATAGAAATCTGCGACGAGATCTCGTAGTCCCTGGTATGCCTTGACTTTCTTGCTAGCGAACTTCCACACACCGATAGGAACATCCACCAACGGTTGTATCGAGTCTGTTAGCGCGTTGATCAGCCGCTCCGCCGCCTTGGGCAGCGGCGTGGTGCCGCGCTTTCCGTGAAACATGGCAAACAGATCGACCCGCAGCACACCGCGCGTACCGTGGATGATGATCTGGCTCTGCATGGGCTTCGTATTCCACGACAGCTGGAACTGCCCCAAACCTCGCCGGCAGCGCAGCTGCGCTCGCCACTCGTCGAACGCGAGGTTGGGATCCCCGCCCAAGCTGGCCCATTCTGCTTGGACCTCTTCGATGGCCCCGAGCAGCGCCTGGATCAAGTATACGCAGTGCACTCCCAGGTCGCGAAAGGGATAGCCCGCATCGCGGTAGTGAGGAGGCAGAGGTCCGCCTTCGAACGGCGGATACTCCGAGCCGCGCAGGATGTCCACCGAGACCACCTGCCCCAGCGCTCCGGAGCGCACTTTGTCTAGTGCGCGCCGCACTTGCGGATCGTAGAGAAGGGAGTGATTCACACTGGCCGTCAACCCCTTGTCTCGCGCCAGTTGGGCGATGGAGAGCGCATCTTCCACGCTTTCGGCCACCGGCTTCTCCACCAATACATGGCAGCCGCGCTCCAGTGCTTCCAGCGCCACCCGCGCGTGTGAAGAAGGAGGTGTCAGCGCGTGAATCACGTTGGCCCCGGCCGCCACCAATCCCTCCAGAGAGCCGAATGCCCGGGTGCCCGGCCGTGGCATGGAGGCCAGTTCTGCACAGGGCCTTTGGCGAAGGCCGCTAGCTTGTGCATCACCTTGCCCAAATCGCGACCGCTCGTCAGGCTGGGCGTCCGAGTCGCAACCGAGTTGAGCCACAACACCCGCCGGCTGCGGGCCAGCTCGCGCAACACGTGGTGGTTCGAGGTTGGATCCTCATCCCAGTCTTTGGCAAAAGCGATGATGGCGGGTGGAGAGCCCAAAGCGGCGCGAGTATAGGGGCCTTCTCGCCACGCAGCAACACAGCACCGGCACTGTCAGCTTTTCGCGCGTAACCATGCGAACGTGCGCTGCATGCCCTGGGCGGTTGAGATTCCCTGCTTCCAGCCTAGTCGCTTCAACTTACTATTGTCGAATCGATTCCCGCCCCACGTGGTCGCGCTCTTGTAGGGTGTGAAGATTGCGGGAAGTTGGCCCTTCGACCACGCGTGGTATCGCTCAAGGAGGTGCGACAGAACCGCCAACGCAGGATACGGGATGCGAACGCAGCGAATCGCCTTCACCTCGCGTCGATAGGCCTCCAGGTACTCGGCGCAGGTGGGCAGATCGTCGTCATGCACGTTGTACACCTGCCCGGCCGCCTCGGCGGCCTGGCCCGCCACGACGATTGCATCCGCGCAGTTGTCGACAAACGACAGCGGCAAGAGATTCCGGCCACCGAGGTGCAGAAACAGACCAAACAGATTCAGTCCAACTCGGGAGGAAAACGCAATGCCGCCCGGCCCGTAAATGACCCCGGGACGCAGGATCACCAGTTCGAAGCCATTCTTGCCAACATGTTCGCGAAAGAGCGCTTCCTGTCGCAGTTTCACGTGGCCGTACAAGTCTCGCCTCTCGGGATGCGTTTCCAACGGCGTCTGCTCATCAACCAAGGCGCCTCGCCCCAACTCGGCTACGCCGTACACGCTGAACGAGCTGACCAATACCACACGCATGGGTTTGCGCGCGCCGATCGCATCGAGCAGGTGCTTGGATGCAACGACGGTGTTGAGGAACATGTCGGCTGGGGCGCCCCGCAACGACGCTGCGAGGTGATACACGACATCGACACCGTCGGTAGCGCGCGCCGCGTCCCCCGGCGCAGCGAGATTGGCCTCGACGAATTCGATTCGCGCGTCTGGGTATCGAGCCGCCGCCGTCAACACGCGCTCGCGCCGTGAGCCCGGTCGAACGGTGATGCGCAAGTTGTTCTCGCCGTGCGCCAGCAGTCGTTCGACCAGCGAACCGCCCAAGAATCCCGTTGCGCCGGTGACCAAGACCTTCTTCATCGTCGCCGTGGTCCCGCGCCGATTTGCGAGAATATCCGGTCCATCCACGCAGATACCCGCAGCATGTCGCGCGTCGAGATTGGAAGTGGCGCTTCGTCCAGAATGGAATCGTAGAACATCGAGATCAAGCGGTTCAGTCCTGAGAAGAAATGAAAGTCCCCACGCGCGAAGGCTATTCCATTTCGCGCCCCGGCCCGCAGGAACTGCATCGCCTGACCAAATGCTGGGACCAGGCGCCCGATCGACGAAGGCAACGTTGCGCCCGGATCCAGCGTAACGGTCCGGGCGACGTAGTCCACGTTCATGATGCTCTTCTCGCCGTAGACCCGCACGAAATGGGCGGCCGGCTTAACGTGCGAACTGAAGGTCCCGTAAGCTGACGTTTCGCGGCCAACCAAGGTGACCCGCAATTCGTCCTGCATCTCGTCGCGAACATCGCCGAACTGAACCGGATGGCGACGCCAGGCGTGGGCCTCAATCTGAGGCTCGTCGTCCGCGACGAATTCGATCAGCTTGTTCAAGAGGTGGTCGACGTTGTTGTGAAACAACCTGCCGGGCAGGGCGTGGACCCAGTGCGTGGGATCAGCCAGCACGGCGGCGCCGAATTGTCCTGCCAGGTTGTAGCCGTACCAGCTTTCCACGTGAACCACCTTGCCTAGCGCCCCGGAGTTGACGGCTGCACGCATCTCCAACGCCGGGGGATCAAATAGGTACGTGTAACCAATCGTCATCTTCCGACCGGAACTGGCCACAGAGTCGATCAATGTCTTCGCGTCACTGTGGTTCAGCGCCAATGGTTTCTCGACGTAGATGTGGCATCCAGCGTCCAAAGCAAGCCTCGACAGCGCCAAATGAGACTGGGGTGGAGTCGTAATGTGAACCACATCCGGTCGTTCGCGCTCCAGCATGCGTTCGTACGAATCGTAGAATGCGGGAACGCGGTAGCGCGTGGCTATCTGCTCAGCCATCAGGATTTCTCGGTCACACACTGCGACAACCCTCGCCTGGGTCGGGAGCTTCTGGATCTCCTCAACGTGCCCGTCGGCGATTCTTCCGCAGCCGACCAACGCAATCTTGAGCGTCATGGGTGGTATCTTCTTCCACACTCGGTGAGCCAAAGTCCAGCGGGTTGATTTTCGGTTTTCCACGGCACGAGGCCTGGAGGCACTGGTCGTGGCGACCTCAGGGGAGCGGCAGACTGTGCCGGGAGAGGATCACGCCCGCGCGCCTCGCCGGGCATAGAGATCCAGATACCGGCGCGCCATGGCTTCGCGCGAATGCTTGGCCCGCACCAGCTCTCTTCCGAGATTGGCTATGCGCTGTGCTCGGTCGGGAGCGGCACGCAACGATTGCAGGTGGGCGCGCAAGGCCTTCTCGTCTCCGATGGGAAAGAGTAACCCGTTTACCCCATCCGCGATGAGCCCGGGCAGAGCCCCCACCTTGCTGGCGACCAAAGGCAGGCCCGACGCCATGGCTTCGAGAACAGAGATGGGCATGCCTTCCATGCGTGACGACAGCACGAAGGCGTCCATGGCCGCCAGACATTCGGGAACATCGTTGCGAGATCCAGGAAGCACGACGAACGGCCCCGCGGCCTGGCGCTCGACCTCGGCACGTACGGCCGGCATCTCGTCGCCGTCGCCGACCAGCAACAGTCGACTGTCCGGACCGAGCAGCGGCGCCGCCGCCCGCACCAGCAAAGGGAAATCCTTCTCGGGCGCGAATCGTCCCACGGCCCCGACCACCCACGCCTTGGGCGGGATGCCGAGTTCAGCGCGGATCGCGGCCCGCGCTTCGTCGTTTCGCCGGTAGCGCTCCACGTCGATGCCGTTGTCGATCACCGACACCCTATCGGGCGAAATCCCTTCCTGCGTGAGGGCGCGACCGCGCACGTCCTCCGAAACCGCCACATAGGCGTGCAGCCCCTTGGCCGCCATGCGCACGAGCCACTCCTGCCGCGGTCCGGCGGGGCGCGGACCGTGCCGCGTATGAATGGCAAGGGCCCCGGTCAATCGCGCAGCCGGCACGCCGTAGATCAAAGGCAATCGATTGTGAAGATGGGCCACGCCCACGCGGTTTCGCCAAAACAGCGCCGCCAGCCGCAGGATCAAGGTCGGGTCCAGCCCGCGCGTTGTCTTGGCCAGGCGATGAACGTCGACGTTGCGGGCGCGAAATGCGTCCGCCAGCGGATCGTCGGAGCCGGATCCGAGGCTGACAGCCAGAACCCTGTGGCCGAGGAGAACCTGAGCCGACGCCAGTTCCAGAGTCACGCGTTCGCCGCCTCCGATGTGTAGCGACGTCAGAACGTGGGCGATAATCATCCTGCGAATCTTATCTCTCTTGCCAGACCAACACGAGTCAGAGGTTCAGAGGCGACCCGGGCACGGCCCGACTATGCGCGGTCCGTGGCGTGCCGTCAGCGAACGGCCGGTCACAAAGTCCACGGGTGCGCCTTTGGTCGACGGGCTTTTCCCACGGCGCGCATCGCAAGCGCAGCAACCGAAGAAGTATCCCGACGCGACAATGGGAATCCCCGGTGTACTATTTGGTCTTGCCCGATTCATCAACCTACGATCCGCAGGGCTCGCCTTCCCGCATCCGTCAGTTGGCACGGCGTACACTGGCCACCGCTCTGCCGAGGGCTCTGTTCGTCACACAGGGCCCGCGTTCTTCCCGCAGCGTGTGTGTCACTTTCGACGATGGCCCCCACCCGGAACTGACCCCGCGTTTGCTCGATGTCCTTGCCAAAGAGGAGATCAAGGCCACCTTCTTCGTGGTCGGCCAAAGGGCAGAGAAGCATCCTGATATAGTCCGGCGGATGGAGGCGGAGGGGCACGTCGTGGGTCACCATTCCCACTCGCACCCCGATCCCGTTCGCACTCCGATTCTGGAAATGTACAGGGATGTCCGAGCCGCGAGCCGCGTTCTCCGCGAGATCCTGGGCCATCCAGCGCGCTTCTATCGTCCGCCACATGGAAAACTGCGGCCCGCCGATTTGCCTCTCATCTGGTCGCTGCGACAAACCATCGTCCTCTGGAACGTGGATCCCAAAGACTTCGCCCAGCCATCGGCCGTGCATCTCGGCGATTGGTTTGCGACCCGACCTTTGCGGGGCGGTGATCTGATCCTGTTGCACGACTGGTTTCCGCAAGCCCTGGCGGCCATGCCCACCCTCGCGGCCCGGGTCCGCCGCGAGGGCTTGCAATTCGGTAGCCTGGAGCAGTGGACCCGATGGTTACCAGTGGAGACGTGGTGACCCTGCCGATCCCGGGGACGAGGCGGCGTGCGTGCCTGGGAGCAGAACGTTTGACCAGTGGCCGACAGTTATGCCTGGTCATGCCTAAGTCCGGCGTGTCATAGTAGCGGTCGTGCGTTCGCCGTCGACACGTTTACCCGTCCGACACAGCCATGTCTGAGGAGAGGCGCGAGAATACGCCCACGTATGGCCATCGCCTGGGTGACCAGGCGACGTCGTCCGAATCGTCGCAGGCCGCTCCTGGCACGCCGTCGCATTTCCGCCCCATGCCGGAACAGCCCACGGCGGAGCCGCCATCGGGAACCGTCGTTCCGCCAAGAGCGGTTCTTGCGGCGGCCGAACCGGCGGCCGTGGTGCGGACGATGGCTCCGGCCGAGTCGCGATCGGGAAACGTCGCCGTGGGTGGGCAGCCAGCGCGCCCCGCCGGGGAAACCGGCCATGCTGCTCGCCCCACACAGCTGCCGGCGGGGCCTGAGGTCGCCCCCGCGCGGGTCATCGTGAGCCGGTTTGCCCTGCCGGCGAAGATCGATGCGCATCTGTCGCTGCTTCAGCCTGAAGCCAACACCCGCGCCGCTGGTTTCCGAGCCTTGCGGCACCGTCTGACCGAACAGAACGATCCCCGTGTTATCTTGGTGACCAGCGCCGAGGACGACGAGGGAAAGACCAGCTGTGCGGCCAATCTCGCGCTCGCCCTGGCCGAATCGGGTCGCTTCAAGATTCTGCTGATTGAGGCCAATCTGCGCCGACCCAGGCTGGCATCGATCTTCGGATTCCAGCCGGGGCGCTGCTTGCTCACCCAGTTGGCCGGCCATCGTGAGCAGATCGAAACGCCTTGGGTGGTCACTGAGATCCAGCCTGTCGGCTTGCATGTGCTCGTTGTCGCCCCCGGCGGTCCAACGGATACGATCCTGCACGGCCCCACGTTCGCGGCGTCACTTGCTCGCTTGCGTCTAGTCTACGACTATGTTGTCCTCGACGGACCGTCCGTTCTCACCAGCGCCGATACGTCGATCATCCAGGACTCGGTCGATGCCGTGGTGGTGGTGGCGCGTTCGGGCGTGGCGCGCAAACGCACAGTCAGACAAGCGCTCGACCAATTGCCCGCGGATCGAGTGGCCGGGGTGGTTCTCATGGACAGCCACCCGTCTTAGGGCGGCGGCACTTCTGCCAGCAGGGGGGGCAGACCGAAGCGCTGCAAGTCGCTTGCGCCACACAACCTGTCGTCCCTTAGGACCAGGCCCAGGCCCACAGCCAGCGCGATGAGCAATGAAGCAAACCCGCCAGCCAGAAGGATCTTGGGCCGTGGTGAATGGAAGGGTGCGGCCGGCTTGAAAGCCGGATCCAGCACCACCAAGTCACCCCGCTTGCTTTGGGACTCGAGCATGGATTGCATCTCGGCTTGAAACTGTCGACTTTCCAGCAGAGCGAGGCGCTCGCGGCTCTCGCGAGCCCGCCACTCAAGCTCGACGTATTCAGCGCGCATGCGGCCCTGCATGGCGGGATCGCCAGAGAATTCAGGGCGCGCGCCGGGGGTGCGCGGACGGGATCGCGTGGCCCGTATCTGTTTCTCCACCAACGACAACTCCTCCCGCACCATTTGCGCCTCGGCCGGTTCGGGGCTCGATACTGCCGGCGCCTGGGTGGTTGGCCCAGGTGCCGCCGGTGAGATATCAGCCTTCTCTTCCAGATGCCGCAAGCGAGCCTTGGCGGTCTCTACTCGCACCATGGCCCGCTTCACGCCGGGATACTCCTCGGTAAACTGGGTCTGCTGGTCGGCCAACTCGCGCTGGGCAGCAGCGAGTTCTGCTTCCGCCCGCGAGCGGACTTCGGCGATTTCGCGAGGCACGCCAGGCTTCGAAAGATCGGACGAGGCAGGACGCACGTGCATCTGGTTCAGCCGTTCCCGCAACTGCAAGGCCTGCATCTCCAGCCCCAGCGTTGCCGTCGGGGGCGCAGAGCCGTCGTCGAATACAGTCCCGGTGCGGGCGGTATTGACCTGGATTGATTCAGGATGCTGGGCAGCGAAGAATGCCAGCTCCGATTCGCGCTTGCGCAACTCCTGCTCAGCGCGCTTCTTCTCGCCGTCGAGGAAACTCTGGGTTTCTTGTGCCTTCTGCGCGGACGCGTCCAGTTGCGCCTGGATCAGGAGCTGGGAGGCACGCGCGGCGACAAGCTGGGCCACATCCGGCTTGGTGGCGTCAAAGGCGACGCGGAAGCTGTAACCCTCGCGTGCGTTGAAGTGGATGTCTCGCTTCTGCATCTCGTCGATGGCGCCCACCATCCCAAATCGAGAGACGGTCTCCGGGTAGAGGCCGAATTCGGCGATCAGCTTCTCCAGCAGCGCGTGCGAGAACAGCGTCTCCTGCAATCTCGGCGCGATCTGCTTCCATGATGGTGCGTCCCTCTGAGCGACCGGATTGGAACCGCCTCGATCCTGATAGAGCAGAACCGCCTCCGATCGATAGATGGGCGGGCTGCTGTACGCCATAGTTCCCGTGCCCACCAGCCCAAGCAGCAGGATCGCGATGAAGCTGCGCGCTTTGAGCACGCGCCCAGCAAGGGTCAGGATCAGCCTGGTGTCGACTGACGCATGTTCGTGAGGGGGACGCACGGTGGCCAAGCAACTATACTCCAGCCTGGCGGACGCGCTCGCTGCTGCCAGGCACGCGTCCGAGCAAGCGCATTCCGATCCGAACCAAGTCCTGCTCGTCGCGGACCGTCGGATCGAATGCGCCAATCAGCATGATGACCAGTGGCACGGACACCAGCGCCGCCAACGTCACTTGACGCATGAGCCTTTCCGCTCGTGTGGCAGTTCGCCAGGGCGGAATCCCCGGGTCCACGACCTGGACCCGGCTTCCGACCCGCCCAACCGTTTGAGCATAGAGCTGGGCCGAGATCAGCTCGGCTGTCACTGCTCGAGATGTGTTCTCGGCTGTCTCCAGCCCCTGCATAGTCTTCTGCACCCGCCAGAGCGAGGCAGGATCGGGCCGTTCTCCGCCCGCGCGTTCCGCTCGCTCCAGTTCGGCGCGCCGGCGCGCCGCCTCAGCGGCCGCGCTGCCCATCAGGACCCGCAACTCCTCCACGCGCGCTGTCGCCTTCTCGGATTCGCGCGCCGTCTGAGTCTCGGCGAGCAATTCGCCCAAGTCGCGCGCCACGGCGAGCGCCAGTGCGGGTTCCGTTGCTGTGAACTCGATGGTCACGCGGGCCGTGCGAGGCGGATCCGCGTGCTGACGATAGCCCTCGAAGTAGTCGTGCCAGGTGTTGACCTTGATCAGCTTGCGCATACTAGTCAGGGCGGCCTCGCGATTGGTTGTCCCCAGCCACGGCAAGAGATCGTGCTTGCGGACCAGGTCATCCAGACGAGCGTTCGAGAATGCCACATCGTTGACGAAGGCCCGCAACTCCCCGCGTGGCCGGGGCCGTCCGTCAGGCGCAAAAGCTCCCTCGGTGATTAGCAAGCCGACCTCCGCCTCGTACAGCTTGGGCCGTCGTGCCTGCGCCGCGAATATCACCAGGCCGATCACCGCGGCCAGGCACGCGGTCGCCACAGGCCGACAGCGCGACCGGGCCAGCAGGCGCCGCACCTGACGGTGCCCGAGAGCGACTAGCGACTCTTCCTGTTCGAGCCAGTTCATGCGATGAGAACGCGATCCAACCTCAGAAGACGGAAAATAGCCAGTGGCTGGCCACGCACGCCCGTGGTGGTCAGGCTTCCCCCGTAGGCGCGGACAGCCTTGAACAAGGAAACGATCGCGCCCACACCGGAGCTGTCAATGAGGCGAAGGGCTGACAGGTCGACCTCCACGCGTGCAGGCTTGCCCTCGGCGATGGTGTTGAGGGATGCCCGGATGTCGGTAACCGACAGCGCATCAAGCTCACCCTCGATACGAAGAACCGTGACATCGTTCGCTGCGCTAGTAGAGAAGAGCATACCTGGATCACCACATAGGATAGATTAGACGCGCTGGGCAGGGCCCTTGCGGCGGGAATTAGGGCTCGCCTCGCGGGGCTCGTCAAGGCGCTTGAAGAGGGTCAGGACATTGGGAGGACCGGGCACATAGGCAACTTCATCGACGAACGACCGCATGATGAACACACCCAGGCCCGATTCGGGCAGTGCATCCAGGTCGGGAAGGCGAGCCCCAGCCGGATCGAAACTTGCACCCGTGTCCGCCAGCACAACCCGAATCCAGTCCGAGCCCTGTTCGATTTCCATTCGGATCATGCCCGGCTCACGCCCGGCATACCCGTGCAAGGCAATGTTGTTGTATGCTTCGCCCACGGCAGAGACAAGATGGGCAGCGAACAAAGAAGCACGCGAGCTGCGCGCCCGGGCGCCCGGCGCAATCAGCTTGCAGGTTGCGGACAACGTGCGCAACATGATGTCCCGGTACTGAATCACGCCAGGCACTTCCAGCCGGACGATGATGCATCCCTTCATGCGCGTGAAATTAATGATACCGGACAAGATGCTGCGCCGCTTTCCTAGAATGGTCGGACGGTCGTGAGAACCTCGGTTCGGATTGCCAAGCGCGCACTGGATCTCCTTGCCTCCAGTGTGGGCCTAGCTCTTACAGTCCCATTATACCCGATAATCGCCGCGGTGATCTATGCGGAGTCTCCCGGGCCGGTGCTGTTCCGACAACGCCGCGCCGGGCGCTTGCTGGCAGCCGACCCCGGTTCGCGCAATCGTTTTCGCTTTGAAGAATTCGACATGATCAAGTTCCGCACCATGTGCCTGAACGCGGAAGCCACCACCGGCGCAGTGATCGCGGAAGAAAATGACAAGCGCGTGACCCGGGTCGGACGTTTTCTCCGTCGTACGCGCCTTGACGAGATTCCCCAACTTTGGAACGTCCTGCGCGGCCAGATGAGCCTGGTGGGCCCGCGGCCGGAACGGCCCCAAATGATTGTTGATCTGGCGCTGGCCATTCCGTTCTTCGAGGAGCGCATGCGCGGCGTGAAGCCCGGACTGACCGGGCTGGCCCAGGTGTCGCTGGGCTACACCGGCAGTCCCCTCCCGGGAAGCGACATCGAATCTCTCACCAGCGCCCTGACCAACCCTTTCAAAGTGGACGGCGCCGAGGGCGCAATGGCAGATGACATGCGCATCAAGGCCATGTTCGATTTCGCCTACGGCGCTGCCGTCGAGAATTTCTTTTCCTACCTGCGGACGGAAACCTCGATCCTCCTGCGTACCCCGCTGGCCGTGTTCAGGAGAACCGGGCGTTGATCGGCCTTGAGTTCGTCGCTGCAGGTGCCCTGATCCTTCTAGTCTACACCTACTTCGGCTATCCCTTGCTGCTGGGCCTGCTGGCGCGCCTGTTCCCCTGGCGTCCGCACCCCGATGCGACCTGGGAGCCCACGGTCAGCATGTGCGTGGCTGCCTACAACGCCGAGGCGTACATTGAGGCGAAACTGCAAAGCCTGGTGGGCCAAGCCTACCCGGCTGACAAGGTGGAGATCCTGGTCTACTCCGACGGCAGCACCGATGGAACGGAGTCAATCGTGGCAGCGTGGGCACGGCGAGATCCGCGCGTCCACCTCATCCGCGGCGAGACCCGTCAGGGCAAGCCGACCGCGCTCAACCGCATGTGTGGGCAGGCCACCGGCGAGGTTCTGGTGATCACCGACGCACGTCAACCCGTGGATTCAGGCGCGCTGCGCGCTTTGCTGTCGCTGCTGGCCGCCCCGGAGGTTGGCTGCGTGACTGGCAACCTCGTGCTCGACGGCGCCCAAGGCAGCGGCGTGTACTGGCGCTACGAGAACTGGATCCGCAAGCAGGAATCCCGCTTCGGCAGTGTCGTGGGAATGACCGGCCCGCTGTCCGCGCTGCGCCGGCGCGACCTGGGACCGCTGCCGGTGGACTTGGTGCTGGACGATCTGTGGATCCCCATGCAGCTGCGCCTGCGCGGTGCCCGCGTGCTGCTGGCGGAGGACGCAATCGCTCACGATCGGGCGTTCTCCGACGAGAGAGAGTTCGGCCGCAAGGCCAGAACCCTGGCCGGCAACTACCAGCTCTTTTCGCGCATGCCCGGCCTGCTGCTGCCGTTCGTGAATCCCTCTTGGTTTGAAACCGTTTCCCATAAGATAGCCCGCCTGCTCTGTCCCTGGGCCATGCTGGCGCTGCTGCTGGCGTGCACCGCCGGTGCGGCGGGGCTGACATCGCAGGGAAGGCCCAGTGAAGTCATGCTCCGCCTGCTGCTGGCGCAGTTCGCGTGCTACGCGCTTGCCGGGTTGGGGGCCCGCGTCGGCCGGATGGGGGCCCTGGCACGAACCTTCGTGGTCCTCAACGCCGCTGCAGTGGTAGGGCTGTGGCGCTTCGTCGCCGGTCGGCAGAAGATCACTTGGTAGGGCGCGAAGCCTACACCCCCCGCACGCGAAGGTAGCCATGAATGACAACCAGCCACAACACGAGGAACCCGGCGATGGTCAGTAGGTCGCGGGCACCGACAGTGACCCGGAATTCGGGATCGTGATTGCGGACGGCCAGGTAGTAGGCGGCGGGCAGGGCCATGAAGGCCCACACGACGGGGTGATAGGCGAGGGAAAGAAAGGTCGAACCCACCGCGATGCCGCACAGAGAAGCCAGCAAGGCGCGCGCCCACACATACGCCACGGTCGCATCGGGACGATCCCGGTAGCGACGAATGGCCAGCACGACGATTTTGAAACCCGCATAGAGCACGCTCGCCCAGAGCACCAGTCCCACGAAGCCCAGCTCGGCCGCCACCAGCACGAGGGTGTTGTGCGCGGTCAGGTAGTGGTTCTCGATGAACTGCGACTTGCCTATGCCCCACAGGGGCGAGGAACGAAACATCTGCAGGCCGGCGTCCCACGCCTCCAGCCGCTCCAATGATGACGACTCTGCCTCACTACCTGAACGTCCACCCAGCAACAGCGCGGGCGCGGCCAGCGCCGCTGCTGCAAGCACACGCTTCCAGTCCACTCGCTGCACCAGGAAGACCACCACCACCACCAGGAACACCAACTGTCCGGTGCGCGATTCAGTCCAGATGGTGACAGGCAGAGTCACTGCGAATGAGGCGATCAGCAGCAGCACGCGCGGCAGGGATCGGCGCAGGAAAAAGAGGGCCATGGCAAAGGGCAGTGCTATGCCCAGCGCCAATGACAGTTCGTTGGGATCCTGAAGGATGCCCCGGTACCGGATCCGTCCATGGGCGACGGAGGTGGTGTGGAAGGGGCCCGGCCGCTCGCAGAGATAGTCCTCGCCCGGCTCGGCCTCTCCTCGACAGTCGACCGGCGACTCGCAGGGGCGACCGTCGGGAAGGCCCGCGTCGTCGCCAGGAGCGTCGGCCGCAAGCAGGATGCACTCGAAAGGGCTGCGCGCTTGCACTAACGCGACCGTGCCCAGAAACAGGGAGAAACCCAGGACGACCACCGTCAGGGCCTGCAGGGCACGAAAGCTCTGAATACCCTGGGCGACGAAGATGAAGAGCAACAGGCATACGGCCGTGGTAGTCGCCACGGGTGCCAGTTCGCCCCCTGTCAGCACGGGCGATAGGAGTACCCACAGCCACAGCGGGAGCACGATGCGGAGCTGTGGGCATGCCTGAGGCCGGACCAGTCCCAGCCGAATGTCCAAGAGCAAGCCGAAGCATCCCACGAGATAGATCAAGTTCATCACTGGCAAGGTGCGCAGCCAGGATGAGATCTCGTGCGCTCTGGTGTAGGTCACGGCGAGGAGCGCGAACAGCCCGGGCAGGGTAAACATAGACAGCCAATCCTCGACGAGGACGCGAAAAAGCAAAAGCCGAAACTGAACGAAGACTGCGAATCCCGATTCAATGTCTTCGAGCGATTTCCCTGTCGCACGCCACGCGCGAATGCGATAGGCTAGCTTAAATGTGCAAGTCCTTGATAACCTTGGGACTGTTGCTCTCGCTCGTCGGATGCGGGACCACGATCGTCTACGACTATGCCCGCGAGCCGGATCCGCGCCGCGAGGAGTATGTCCTTGGGTCAGCAGACGTCCTGCACATCACCGTGTGGCAGACGCCCGATCTTTCGATCAACGCGACCGTGCGACCCGATGGCACCATCACCATGCCCCTCATTGGCGACGTGGTAGCTGTTGGCCGCACACCTTCAGCTCTGTGCGCTGAGATCACGACCCGGCTCAAGTCCTTCGTGAAGGACGACGCGCTCACAGTCTCGGTGGCCGTGACTGAGATCAACAGCTACCAGTTCACCATGGCCGGCAACGTGGAGAAACCTGGTCTATACAACGCCCGGCGATTCCTCACCGTCACCGAAGCGGTGGCTATGGCCGGGGGCCCAAGTCGGTTTGCAGCTCTTTCCAAAGTTGCAATCATCCGTCCCGCCGCGGCCGGGCCCAGACCGCGGCGCATTCCCATCGACCTTGGCGCTATCTACGCTGGCACGCGCCCAGACATGAACATCGTTCTCGTCCGTGGCGACACGCTCTACTTGCCCTGAGCGGGCGGGGGCGGCAAGCGGAAATCGCGAAAGGCGTGAGGATCGCCGCTGCGGCCGTCGATTGCCGCCAGCGCGATGTTGTACATCTCGCGCGCGGTCACGTAGTGCAGCTTCCAGCGCACCCCATCGTTGTAGCGGGAGGTAAGCTCGCGATGCAACGCACGTCCTGGCTCGCCCAGCAGCGACGCAGCCTCGGCCTCGAGAGCTCCGTGCGTGTAGACCTTGACGAAGACCCAGTCCGGGCGCCCCTCGACGTGAATGTTCTGTGCGACCCAACTGGCCACGCGCGCAGGGGTGGCGGGATCCCGCGAGGTCACCGCCGAGTTCTCGATGCGCAAAGGGGTACGCGCCAGGCGCGGCACCAGCGCCAGCGGGCCCTGAATCATCAGGATGCGGTCGTCGTATCGCTCGCCCACCCGGGCACGCCGTCCCATTTCGTAGCAACGCGCGCGGCGCAGGTCGCCGTCGGGCCAATAGATCCGGTTCACGACGTTCGGTTGTGGTTCGTCGGGCGCCGAGGGAAAGGTGAAGTCGGCGTAACAGCCGGTTTCGAACAGGACCACCAGCTCGTCGTCCACACCACAATTCCGGCCGTCGGGACGGCCGTTGGCTAGGGCCCAGTTGCCATGGATGAAAGCGTAGCGAACGCGGCCGCCCCCATCGCGCGAGAAGTGGCCATGGCTACCGATCTTATCGAGCGCCGTGACTAGTTTTTCGCGCAGGCTGGTACGGGTGTCACCCTCATGGTGGAGATGCAACTCGACCTCGCCGTGCCCAGCCCTTGTCAAGGCGGTCAGACGGTCAAGCAGGCGCGGTTCGTATTGGTCGCCTGGAAAGAAAAAACTGTGACGCGGACTCAATCCGTCGCCGTCGCGAAACCCGTCGACCAAGTGTGGATAGGCCTGCTCCCAGACGCCCACGCGGGCCTCACCCACTTCGCTCGGCGCCTGCCCCCACAACGGTTCGTAGTGATCACAAAACGCGAACAGCAGGTGGCGCAGCCCCGCTATTTTCGGTGTCATCACCCGTTCGAGCCGATGGTGGAGGTAGCCCCCCAGCCACGTGTGCAGATTCTTGTCGCGCAACCTTGCCAGCATGGCAGCCATAGTAGCCAATTCTCCGTCAAAGTTGATGGCTCTTGGATGATGTCACCGTCTCTTCTTCGCCAGCAGATCCGATCGGGGCCGCCTCAACCAGGACCACGCCCGTTATGCGTTCCGGTGGCAGCCGGCGGCGTACGCGCGCCAGCGTGAATTCATTGGTCCGACCCGCAGCCACGAAGAGCACGAGGTCCAATCCGGGGACGACGGCCGACTGGTCTACCCCCAGGATGTCCAGCCCCGACAGATCAAGCAAGACCCAGCGGTATCGGTCCCGGGCGAGTGCCAACGTTCGCTCGATCACGACATGCGGATTCGCTCCCGGGGGCCACGCCGGCGTCAGTAGGTCGATATCGTCACCGGCGGGGGAGCGGGACAAGAAAGGATCGTTTGGAGAGACCCCTTTGCGCCAGCCCGCGCGCGGTGCTACCAGTCCGACCCCAAGCCCGCGCGTGGCCAAGGCTGCGGCCAGATGCCGAGCCGGTCCTTCGAGAGGCGTTTCCGCCGGCACGGGCCAGAGCCCGTAGGCTGACCGGTCGAATCGAGCCAGATGGCGTGCCACACCCAGATAGGCCCGCTGCACCGCCAGCCCGTCATCCGGCTGGGCCTTGGCATCGCTCGATGGTCGCTTCGCCGACATGTCCGCAGCATACTGCAACGGCAGCGCCATCTCATGCTAGTCTTGGTCGCTTTCATGGCAGGACGGCTACCGCGTCTATCGTGTCTGGCCTTTGCGGCCGTCCTCCTGGGGATGGCCCGGCCGGGTCATGCGCAGTTGGAATATCGTCTGACCGCGGGCAGTTCCGCAGGCATCAGCAATACCTCGGAATCGCGGCCTGGCGCAGCGGCCGCGGAACAGACCGATTTCTTGCTTATTGCCCGGGCAGGCGCCCAGGTCGACTACACGAGCCGGTTGACCCACAGCCAGGCGGCGTATCTGTTCGCGGCGACCTGGTGGGTGCGGGGCACGCAGTCCAACTCGCTCAGCCACATGCTGAATCTATCGAGCGTGATCCAGAGCAGTGCCGCCACGCAAGTCACGCTGGGGGCAAGCGCTACGCTGAGTCAGCTATCACTGGGCGATACGGTTGCAACAGCGAACCCGCAGACATTCGGGGCCATTCCCGCCGGAACCCAGGAGTTTGCAGCAGTCGATGCTAACGAAGCCTTCACTTGGCAGGTCAACAGCGCGTGGCGCCTGGACCAGATGCTAGACGGGCGCCTTTATCGTCCGATAGGCGACAACCCAGGAACGGCTCAGAATGAGAGCCTGGTGCTGGCGTTGGGAATTGCGCGGACATGGCTACGCGACCAAGCAGGCCTGCGCACCCG
>Ga0182011_10002170_pt1 | contig 16735 bp, 20 predicted proteins | sample 711E1DmetaG_FD_120481 | JGI IMG/M metagenome (GOLD analysis project Ga0182011, IMG submission 120481) | Permafrost microbial communities from Stordalen Mire, Sweden - 711E1D metaG | ecosystem: Environmental > Terrestrial > Soil > Wetlands > Permafrost | place: Sweden: Stordalen | collected... | reverse complement strand
GGCCTTTCCGAAACGGCGCTGGATCGTCTCGATCATGCCGCGCAGGGTCGTCTTGTCAGCCGTGTTGCCTGGAAACATCTCGTAGGCCAGCGGCAGGCCCTCCGGTGTGACCACCAGGGCCACCACCACTTGAACGCAGTCCCCGCGTTTGTCGCGGCTGTAGCCGAAGCGCCGGGGATCAGCTTCATCCTCGGGCACGTTGCTTTCAAAATAGGTCGAGGTCAGATCGTATAATAATACCTGATACGTCGCCCCGAACAGATCGCTCCAACGCTCCCGCAGGTGTCCGAAGAGTTCCTCCTTGAGCGGCAGCACCAAATCCAGACACCGGTACAACGTGTCATCCTGCGCCGCCCGCGCATCCACTCCGAGCAAGTCGCCCAACGCGGTCGCGCCAAACCACTGACGATGCAACCGCCACTCGCTGCCCGGCGACAGCAGTCGATAGATCGTGAGGATGCGCAGGACCTTTTCCCAGTTGGTGCCCTCGCGGCTGGGCGGGAAGCGGGCACCAAAAAAATCATCGAGATGCAGCGTGCGCCACAACTCGTCGGCCAGCCAGCACGCACCCCATTGACGCGGATGCTCCAGGCTCAGTTCACTCAACCGCACCTGCAACCGGTCCACCTCGCCCGCCGGCAGCGGGCGATCCGCAGGAAACAACGCCAGTTGCCGCGCCTCCCCATCCCGCTCGTCGACCACCGAAATCGTCCGCTCCCACGCCTCCCGCTGGCTGCTGTTGATCTCCCCAAGGTATAACACATGTCGGTGTGCCACTTTGTTTCCGGCGTAACGAAGCTCTCCACGATCGACCAACTGCGGTGCGTTTTCCCGTCCTTGCGCCGCGTCCGACATTTCAGGAACATGTAAGCAGTTTACCTGATTTACCCCGCGTCCGGAAGAGGCTTGGTCGGGACTACACAGACTTTTGAAAATACGACCATTGCAACACAACGACTTGCACCGCGACACCCCCTCAAAATAGCCATTTTTCGCTCCCAGTAGCGGAAGAAAGGTTAACCGCTGATAGAATTGCCCCCAGGCCCCGTCAGAAATCAGCGCAAGGATCCGGCAGGAAGACTACCGATGCGGTTTACGTATCCGCTAACCTGCTACTCTAAATCAAATACTTGTGAATGCAGGAGCCAATTCCTGTCCGATTCCTACTGATTACTCATTCAGAATCCCGACCGTTTCCGCCAGCTTGGCCGCGGCGGCGCACTTGGCCTTGGCGATGATCCGCTCGATGGCTTGGAGCAGCTCCGGCGAATCCTGGAGCGCGGCGCCAAGTGCATCCATCGGACCGCCAGGATCTCCGCGAGGGGCCTGACGCCGTACCTGCCGCGAACGCTCTCTCAGCCCTTTGCTGTTCCGCTCGGCACCCCGAACGCCGCAGCCATCAATTCGATTTCGGAGCGGGGCAGCCTGTGCGCTTTGGCTTGAGCGCGCCAGGAGCAAACCGCCTGTTCGACACTTCTTAGTATTCGAGATGCGTCAGCCGCTTTTAGGCCGTAGAGCTTCGCCGTCGCCATCGCGAGACCCACGTCCCCGGTCGTGTCGGTCGCGTCGATCGCAAGGGCATGGTCGCGCTTTTCGATGTTGGGATTGACGTCATAGGCCGGTGCAAGGCGCCAGCCGTCCGGTTCGAGGATAAACCCATGATTGCGCAAATGGTCATCGGTATTGGACACGAGGATGTTGAACACCATGCGAATCCAGAGCTGGCACAAATCCCGCGCCCGGTTGCGTGTGCTGCCGCGGGTGCTCAAGAACTCCGCCAGATTGAGATAGCTGCCACCCTGCCTGTCCTGCCGGTCAAGGAGCGTCAGCGCCGACACAAAAAACCGGCGGCGGTCGGCATCGGCGCGGTCGAAACGCCGGCAGGCAAACGTGCGGTGATGGCTCGCGAACTTCAGGAGCCTCGCTGGCGGCACATCGATTCCCGCTTTCTGCGCAAGCGCGTGTGTGACCATCTCCCAGGCGCCAACGTCGCGCCGATCCTCTCGGCTGGGAAACTTGGCGATCCAGAGGGATCCATCCGCGTCGGTGAAATTAACTTTCGGCCGCGCCCCGCCCAACGAGCTTCCTGGCGCCAGCAGTGCGCTGAGCCAGTGGCTGAAGAGCGCTCGGTCCGGCGCATCCGGTGCCTCGATTGCCAGCGAGGCGGCCTCCAGTTTTCGCAGCGCAGCAAGAGGCGGCGCCGACAGCGCGGAATTGTCATCAAGAAAAGGAGAGCCTGAATTTCGGCGGAACCGCAGCGCTCCCATCCGGCAGCGGTCGTGCACCCCGAGCAGAAAATCCCAGTCAGAAAGCGAACGCGGCGAACGTTTCTCCGCCCGCGCCAGCAGCGCCTCGCGGCGCTCCATCAGAAGACGCCCCCAGCGGTCCGGCGCTGAGTCGACGAATATGCGGAACACCCCCGCTGCGTTGCTGGGATAGCTCTCGGAGCTGTGCAGTTGAAGGTCGGGATCCAATTGGAACGCGTCTGGCCGGTTTAGCCACTCCCGGTCGTAGGCGAATGAAAAGACACCGTGACCACGTGCCGATGCGTAGAAGAGAGTTCCAACCCGGCACGCTTCAGGAAAGATGTCGGCGTCTAGGACGACCTCGACCTGTTCGCGAGTTGAACTCTGCCCTGACTTGGAGGCCCCGGCCATCACATCCCTTTCCCCGGCCCGGCGGTCTGGGGTTCTTTCGATTCAGGAACTTTGGGTGATCCCCCGGTCCGGTGACGCGGCGCCGACCGACCGACCGGCAGGTCTAGATCCTGCAGCTTGCGGCCGAGTTCATCGTCCTTTCCGAGAGCGTCTAGATCGCTCTGCAGGCCCAGTACGCGGAGAACGGCAACATAGGCCCCCATGCTTGTCCCGGCGTCGCCCTTCTCCACCCTTGCCAACGTAACTCGGGTGATACCCGCCCGCACCGCGACCGCCTCGGCCGAGTAGCGCCGGCGCAAGCGGGCTAGACGCAGTCGCTCGCCTAGAGCAGCAAGCTGGTGGGCAGTCGCAGGGAACAAGGTTGGGCGGTTCCTAGGCATGACGTACAATAGAATATGCACAACGAGCCGTTATTGTCTATTCTATTATACAGGGCACTAACCATGAGACGAGCCCGCTTTGCCAACCACCCGCTCACGATCCCAAGAACGCGTCGAGCCAATCGCGGCGGATGACGATCTTCGCGCCGACGCGCGCGTGCTTCACTCGGCGGGCCGCGACCAGGTCCCTCAGCTTACGAGGTGAACAAGCCAAATAGGGCGCCGCTTCCATCAGCGTCATCACGACGGGCGGTGCGGTGCGGATGATTGCCGCCCTGTCAGGATCGAGACGGCATTTCTTCTCAGGCGGTTGCTGGTTGGTGTCGGAATATGGCATCACGTCGGGCATGGCTGCATCTTCGCGTTTCCCGCGGCACACCTGCAACCCTGTCTCCCCTCCGAAATCACGGTAATCGCGCTACCGGAACCGCGGTACCACCGCGAACGCACACTTTGCGCTGCCGACTAGGACGCCGAGACACCGCCGACACGATGCCTGGTGTCATCGACAGTAGCTCGCCTAGCGCAGGCTGATTGACCTCAAAGCGCCGTTTTCGCCCTCGCGGAATAGAAGATGGCCTTCGGGCCTAAGAACCTGCAACAAAGCCGTAGCGCCGCGGGAAATGGCTATTGCGGCAGCGAACGGCAGAAAGCTGCAACGGCGCTCACCGCATTCTTCCTTTCGCTGCGGTGACAACCGGTGACAGTCCTTTCCGAGGGCGATTCAGCACGGTTACATGGTTGCTCGATTGGCTGGAAAGACACCCTGAATTCGTCGCTTCCCATCACTTGAGGTATCCTCGGGCGGCGGCGCGGCCGGCTCGCATCGCAAGCCCGGCCGGATCATGCGCGGTTTCCGAGCTGTCGCCCTAACCCACGTCGGGCCGACGGCATGCGGATTTACGACTAGGAAATATCGCCTATCAACCGGGTGCAGGCATTGGAGCTGCATCATCGGGATGGAGCTTGGTCGTGAATTCGTGGGTCTCTCCGCTCCGGCCTTTGGCGAAAAAGGCGATAGTGTTGCGGTCAAAATCGATTCTGTTCCATGGCACCGAGGTTTCCTGCAGGCGGCAGCCCTGATGTATGGCGATCTCAAAGCTAACCCGCATCTACAGTGGGCGCGTTTTGAGTTCCTCACGGATCTTGTCAATTTCAGCGTCAGAGATCTCGCATTTCTCCTTGGCTTTGTCCTTGGTGATCCCAATCCGGTCGCAAGGGTTGCCCTCGGAAAATTCCCGCTGCATCGCCTCGCGTAAAATCACCGACATGATCCGGACGTCGCAGAGGGCGGTATTCTTGCTCACTTTCTTCCCCGACGACCGTTTGATCTGGCTAGACCGCCACGCGACAAAATCCAGGACCGACTGGTAGGTGAGTGCGCGGGGCACAGCGATATGCTGGTCGAGGAGGAACTGCCGCCATTGGTTCCAACCGCCTACCATCCGGTCGTGGGTCTTTTTCCGTGCAGGAGTCGGATAACGCAGCTCAAGGAAATCGGAGACCCAACACTCCCACCGATCTCGGCCCTGCGCGCCTTTGTCCGCCGAGGCCGCCTTACCGAGGTCATTTGCCAGGTCGAGTGCCTTGCGTTTGCCCTGAATCGAATCCCATCGGTACGGGGTGGCTTGGCTGATCCGCTTCTGCCCTTTCGGGCACCAGTAGACGATCCACCAGAACGGGGAACGGGCACGCCGGTAGACCGAAACGTATTTCACGGCCTCAGCCTGTCATCCAAGCCTCTCCGACCAAGGCGAATCTGCTACACTTCTGCTACACTCCACTCATTTTCAGAGTGGAGGCGCGGGTCGGAATCGAACCGACGCATAGAGGTTTTGCAGACCTCGGCCTTACCACTTGGCTACCGCGCCGAAATATTTAACCATACGCAACTTACGTTACTAGATTCAATTATAATTTCTATTTCCTACACCGATCTTCTGCGCTTTGAGCATGAAAACGGTCAAAGGCGGGAAAACTTGGGAAAGAACAAATGTAACGAACCTGCTGCGTAATGGACAGAGTGGGAATTACTACGCCTGCGTCAAAGTCAACGGCAAGGAAAAATGGTGGGCGCTCAAGACCAAGGTCGTCTCGGTTGCGAAGTTGAAGTTGCGCGGGGGGAACGCTTAAAGCGCCTGGCCGCTTTTAAGCGAGCGCTTTACCCCTACGAGAGGCGATTCGCATTAAAAGAACATTATGGCCGTAGCCAGCGGTCCGACCATTTATCGGTTGTCTTCGCGCCGGTCGAAAAATACGTTTATGCGGATGGGAGGAGCGCGGCCACGAAGCGGGAATTTCCCGCTCCGAACCAGTGCCAACCTCCCGGAGAACAGCATGACGATGAAACCTGGTCTCAGAGACATTCTTTGGATGGCGGTCGGGGCGGCAGTGCTGCTCGCGGTCAGCCTTTTGGTGCTGCATTTCCGGGATCTGCCGACGCCATCCGCACAACTAGCCTTCAAAGCAAGACGCGTTGAATTGGTGGAACGGATGCGGCTGTCCGTCGCCGCGGCGTCCGAGGCGGAAAAGAGCGCCGTAATGGCCATCACCGACGGAGACTCACAGCTCTACGCCGACCAGGCCCGGACGGCAACCGCCGCCGTGGAGCAAGGGCGAAGGGAATTGGAGCAATTGCTGCGACCGGGTAGCCCAAAGAACGAGAATGCTTTTCTGACCCAGTTTTTCGGAGCCTTTGCCGAGTTCCAGCGGATTGACAAGGAGCTGTTGGACTTGGCGGTCAAGAACACCAATCTCAAGGCGTATAGTCTGGCGTTTGGCCCGGCCGCCGGGGTCCTCAAAGAAATGGATGCCGCGCTGAATCGCCTTGTCGTGGTGGGCGGTGATTCCGCTTCGGCGGACAATCTCAAAGTAATGCGACTGGCCGACGGCGCCCGGATCGCAGCGCTGCGATTGCTCGCCTTGCTCCCACCGCACATCGCCGAGGAAAGCGATCAGAAGATGGACGAGATGGAAGCGGTGATGGCCAAAGAAGACCAGACGGTTCGTCAGAATCTGGAAGCCTTGAACGCGCTCCGGCTCCTCGGTGGCAACACCGATCTCTCCACGGCCGCGGTGCGCTATGCCCGGTTCACCGAACTAAGAATGCAGATCCTCAAACTCTCTCGCGAAAATACCAACGTCCGCTCGCTGACCATCTCGTTGCGGGAAAAGCGCAAGGTGATGATGATGTGCCAGGACGCTTTGGCCGGCCTTGAGCAGGCCATTCAAGAAGAGCCGATCGCGGGTCTATCCAACCATACCCCTGTCAGTCCTCGGTAAGCCAAGACGTTCCGATTCGCGGGTCACCGCGCCTTCAGAGAAAAGCGCCTCGAGAACTATCAAGGCGCCGAATTCGATCGGCTTGCGTTCTCCGCTGGGAAAACAGCGGCCGATCTTCTGGACGACCCCCCTGACTTCCGTCCGCGGCTCGTGTCGAAGATCTGCCGGATCAAGGCGGGAACAGTCAGGAGGATAATTCTCAAGTCCAGCGAGCAAGAAACATTCCGGGCATAGTGAACATCCAGACGCATCATTTCTTCGAAAGTCGTTCGATTCTTGCCGGAGACCTGCCAGAGGCCGCTCAACCCGGGCACGGCGTTGAATCGTTCCCGCTGCCACGGCAAATATTTCTCGTATTCGTAGGGCACACACGGGCGCGGCCCAACGATACTCATGTCGCCGCGGAGCACATTGATGACTTGCGGCAGCTCGTCGAGACCCGAGGCGCGAATCAACCCGCCGCCCGGAATGAGTCGGGAATCGCCCCGGGAGTCCATTTTCACCATCGGGGCGTTAGATTGAATCAGTTGATCACAATGGGTCTGATGCACCCGGGAATCCGCACCGACAACCATGGTCCGAAACTTGTAGCACATGAAGCGCTTCCCCCGATACCCGACGCGTTCCTGTCGGAAGAAGACCGGCCCGGGTGCGGTCAGCTTCATCACGATCGCGGTCAGCAGAGTCAACAGGACGAGCACGGGCAAAGCCGCCAAACAACAGGCGACATCTAGGGCGCGTTTCCAGCGCGGCATCGGCACCGAACGGTCAGCGAGCGAATACTCGGTCGATCGATTCGAGGGCATCGGAGGGCTGCGAAGACGAAAACCGGGAACAACAAAATCGCAAACGGCCAGAGGTCATTTTTCCCGTTTGGCACACGGGAGAGGAAGTGTGAGGGGTTGGCGAGGTTCCCCTGGCGGGGCCGGCACGCCCTGTGCTTTAGGTGGGCAACGGTTTCCCTTTCTTCAAGCGCACTGCCACAACCTCTGACCCGCGGTCTTTTCCCGTGGGTTAAGTTGCTAACTAAAACCAAACCGCTAAACTAATGATCGCCGAGCCGTTCTCCTTTTCACATGAGCACGTCTATCGCAAATATTGCCCGTCGGTGCGGGTTTCGTCTACGACGTGATGGTCTTGCACCCGGCAAGGTGACGGAGAGACAACTCTGTCGCGAAGTTGAGGCACCCGCAGTTCGCGTCCGCCGTGGACAACATGGCTGTTGGTCAGCAAGTAGCCGTCAGGCGAGATGAAAAAACCCGAGCCGGACCCGCCGGGGGCGTCGTCGCCCCTGACTCCAAGATAAACCACGGCCGGATGCGCGGCAGCGAAGGCTGCCGAAACGGCCTGGGAGTAGGCGTCAAGCAGAACGTCGTCGCCCGGGAGCGCAGAATCGTGGGAGTGCGTGGCAATCATTTGAGACAAAATGAGCACGCAATGCGCCGTTCTGCAAACGGAGGACCGACTCCAATTCAGGATGCGCTGGCTTTCATCACGTTGAGTCACCTCGCTCGCGATAAACGCGGAATCAGAACGATCAGCCTGACAGCCGCAGACACCGCGTCACCAAGTCACTAAATCGTCCGCCTTGGCACACCGTCTAGCCCAGTACCGCGGGCTCGGTGCAGAACAGAGCGCCGGAACGGCCGCGATGCCGCAGCGCGCCAAAGCGGTCACTCCCCCAAGGTGGGATCATGCCGTAGGGAGGTCGCTTGCGACCGATGATCGCCCGCAAGCGGGCTTCCTACATCGGCACACCAATCGGTTCGCGAGCGCACGGGAGAATTGCCGGCAATTGCATAATGCCGCCTAATTCCCGCGCCAACGCTTCCAGATCTGGCGATCGTGCCAGGAACGTGGCGATGCTGGTCGAACGACCGGCCCTTGCTTGTACCGACCGAAGTGGCATCTTTGAGTCCGTGGCGGAAAACTTGGCAGCATCCCGGCGCGTCTCCAATCCGCCATTTGGGCGGCCGCTCCTCATTTTTGATGGCGATTGCCCGTTTTGCCGTCGATGGGTGGAACGGTGGCAAGCGACCGGGGGTGAACGCTTCGACATCGAACCGTCCCAGACTGCGGCGGCGCGTTTTTCCGAACTCGCGGCGACTGAGTTCGAGCAGGCAGTGCAGTTAATCGAGATCGACGGCCGCGTATTCTCCGCGGCGGCGGCGGTTCTTCGCGTTCGGGCCCTAACCACGTCTCGTTCGTGGGTGCTTGCCTGTTACAAACACGTTCCGGGAGTCGCCCCCGTCGTCGAAGCGATTTACCGAGGCATGGCCCGACACCGGCCGTTGCTTTCGTGGGCGGCGCGCGTGTTCTGACAGGCCGCGGTGCGCGGGAACCCATGTTGAAAGGCATGATGAAACAGCGGTAATCCACCCGGCGGGCAAACACCGCTCTCAACAGGGTGGAAAAATGGCCGCGTGCGGGGACCGATTATCCCGTCGGGTGACTGTCCTTCGCGGTGAGGGGCGCTGGACGCTCAGCCAGCCGGAAGGGGACTCGGAAAGTGAATTCGGTCACGCCATCGTTGCTGCGCACCGTCAAGTCTCCCTTCATCGCCTGGGCGATTCGCCGGCTCACCGTCAAACCCAGGCCGACACCGGGACTCCGGCTGGTCTTTGCCGCTGAACCGCGGGTGAAATGCCTCGAAGAGCTTCGGAAGCTCATCCGCAGGCAGCCTTGGCCACGCGCGGGGTTTGCAGCAGGATCACCCAGTTCAGCAGATAGATCGTCATGGCGAGCGCGCAAGGCGCGGCGGTGCGTTTCACCAGCATGCCGATGCCGCCCGCCAGCTGGAGGAGGCCGAAGGCGTGGGCGAGACTTTCCTGCGCAGTTTTGGAAATGCGCGAAGGGTCCCGAGTCCGACGGGCGGCTAACGGGCGAAAAATGGATTGTGCTTCTTTTCCTGGGCCAGCGTGGTCAGCGGACCGTGGCCGGGGGCGATGACCGTGTCGCGGGGGAGGGTAAAGATCTTTTCGAGATTATTGCGGTACTGGTCCTCGTAGGAAACCAGCCCGCCGCCCATCGAACTGGCAAACATGGAGTCGCCACAGATGGCGAGCGGCCAGGCCAGGCCGGTGATGAAATAGGTTGTCTGTCCCGGCGAATGACCCGAGGTGAGCAACGTTTTGATGGCGATGCCGTCCAGGTGGAACGTTTGGTTCTCCCGGAACGTTTTCCCTCCGGCGAAGGGTTCGAGTTCCGAGGAGTAGAGGTCGGCTCCCGTGACCGCGACCAACCGGGCTGCGTCCGCCACATGATCTTCGTGGGTGTGGGTCAGGAAGAGGTAGCGCACCGTCAGTTGTTTGGTCGAGATGATGCCGAGCATTGGCTCGCACGTGGCGCCAGTGTCGAAGACTGCAGCCAGGCGGGATCGTGGATCCCACACAAGATAGCTGTTCACCGTCATGTCGTCGTAAGGGGTGTTGAACATCGCGAAGCCGCGCGGCGGAATGACCTGTTCCGGATACCAGGCTTTTTGCGCCAAGGTCACCAGTTGGTCGGCGCCGAGATGGAGAACCGGTGCCACCGCCCGGATAACCCGTTCGTCGATCTTGCCAATGGTGAGCGCGTGCAGTTCCTCCCCGCTGACTCCGGCGCGCTGCGCCAGCTCGCCGTCGTTGAGGCCTAGCCCCCGTTGCGCCTTTTTGATGACATCGTCAAAATTGTCTTCGAGCGGAATATGCGGCATACGCTCCAAAGAAGCACGGTGAGCGAAAAACTCAACCGCCGGAAAACTCGACCGGATCGTTTTATGAGTTGCAGTCACAACTCTCGAACGGGCGGGTTTGCCGTTGCGCTGGCCGGCGGAATCGGGCTTGGTGGTGGACTGGATTTCATCATGGGCACCAAAGACTATCTTGACACGTTGTTCTCTCTCGCCGGGCGGGTCGCGGTTGTGATCGGCGGAACGGGCGAGTTGTGCGGCGCGATGGCCGAGGGGCTGGCCGGCGCGGGCGCGGAGGTGGTGCTCGTCGGGCGCAACGAGGAGAAAGCGAAAGCGCGGCTGGCCCGGATCGCCGCCCTCGGCGGGAAGGGCTGGTTCCACGCCGCCGACGGCACGGACCGGGCGCAACTGCGCGCGTTGCTCGAGGCGGTCCTGCAACGTTCGGGTCGGGTCGATGTCGTCGTCAATGGCGCCGGCGTGAATTCGGCCACCCCGTTTCTCGAGATCCCGGAGGAGGAATTCGACCGCATCGTTCAGGTTAATCTGAAGGGGGTTTTCCTGGGTTGCCAGGTGTTTGGCCAATACCTGATCGGGTGCGGCCAGGGCGGCTCGATCATCAATGTCGGTTCGATGTCGGGGGTGGTGCCGCTGTCCCGCGTTTTTACCTACTCGGCGACCAAGGCCGCGGTGCATAATCTGAGCATGAACCTGGCGCGGGAATGGGCGCCGAAGAAGGTGCGCGTGAATGTCCTGGTCCCGGGCTTCTTCCCGGCGGAACAGAATCGCAAAGTGCTGACGCCGGACCGGGTGGCCAGCATCATGGGTCATACCCCGATGAAGCGCTTCGGCGAGGCGCGGGAACTCATCGGGGCCACCCTCCTGCTGGCCGGTGGCGCCGGGTCGTTCATCACGGGGGCGGAACTGATGGTTGATGGTGGTTACCACGCCATGACGATCTAGCGAGGCGCCGCACCGGATCGTCCGCGGAGCTGCGGACGAGCAGCGCTTCGACGGCATGAGTAACACGAGAAATCGGGCGGACGGGCGTCGCGGCGCGCAGCCACAAGGGATATATACACGGTCTTTTGTTTTGAGACACCATCGTGCGAACCCACGGGCGGGACGCCCGTGCCACGTAGCATGGGCGTCCCGCCCATGTCAGAGGAGACTCGGTCCAAAACAAAAGACCGTGGGGATATATATCCTGACGATAAATAAAGTCTTGTCGTGACCGGGAAAACAACATATTTTCTTGTGCAATATGGTTACCGACAAACTGAAGCAGTTGACAGAATATCAGACAAAGGTGGCGGAATTGCAGAGTTCTATTGAAGAGGAACGTAAGAAAGCATTGGCACACCTGCATGAGGAATATGGTTTCAAGACTCCGGCCGAATTGATCAAGGCGCTTCGGGCGGCAACGGGCGCGGGGAGCGGGCGCCGGGGCCGCGGGGCGGCCCGCCGGCGGAAACATGCGCGAATCACACCGGAATTAAGGCAGAAGATCAAAGTCGCCCTGCAGGGCGGCAAGACCGGCGTGAAGGTCGCGGAGGAGTTTGGCATCTCCTTGCCGAGCGTTCATAATATCAAGAAGGAGTTCGGCCTGGTCAAAGCGCGCAAGAAGAAGTAGGCGCGGAACCGAGGCGCGAGAATCGAGGCCCCCGCTCGCGGGGGCTTTTTTTCGGATAGGCACGCCGGAGTCGGCGCGGCCTGGGGACCCGCTCAGGCCGGCCCAATGGGAAAATGAGGGTCGAAATTTCGGCTGAAACCATTTCTGCTCCCACCCGATGGCGCATGATTACATCCTGGCCAACACCAACGGACGTTTGCACGACGCCCGGGAGCCGTCGATCGCCCCAGTGAACCGCGGGTTTCTCTATGGCGATGCGATATATGAAGTCTGGCGCACCTATCATGGGGCGCTTTTTGCATGGGAGGAGCATTGGGAGCGACTGGAGGGTTCCGCGAGATCCCTGGCGCTTGGGTTGCCGTGGTCGCGGGACGAGATCCTCGCGGAGATCCGGCGGACCGTGACGGAATTTGCGGGACGCAGCCGTTTCTCCGGGGAAGTCTACGTGCGTCTGCAGATCACCCGGGGGGGCGGGCCGATCGGCCTGGATCCCGCGCTCGCGGACCGGCCCGACTATGTTCTCCTCGTCCGGAGAAATCAGGAGATTTCGCCGGAACAGCTGAGCGGTGGTCTCCGCCTGTCGCTGGCGCACGAACTGTGTCGAAATGACCGGCGCACCCTCGATCCTTCGTGGAAGACCGGCAATTACCTCAATAATCTGCTCTGTCTGCGGGAGGCCAAAGCCCGCGGCGCCGACGAAGTCGTCATCACCAACCTGGCGGGCGAGATCACTGAAGCCGCGGTGTCGAATATCCACTTTGTGCGCCACGGCGCGGTCGTGACGCCTGGTTTGGCCAGCGGCTTGCTCAACGGTATCACTCGGCGGCTGTTGATCGAGAAGGTCGGGCCGGCGGCAGGTGTGGAAATATCCGAGACGGCATTGAAGCCGGCGGACCTGGGAGGGATGCAGGAATGTTTTCTCACCTCGACGACCCGAGATGTGGTGCCGGTCGCGGCGATCGACGCGCAGCATTTCGACGTGAGCGCTGATTCGGTCACCCGGCGGTTGAAGGCGGCCTTTGCCGATTATGTCCGCGCCTATGCGCAGGCGCATCCAGAATGGAGAGTCCTGCCGTGATTCAGTAGCGGCGCATCGCCGGGTCGATGCGTTCCGCCCAGGCGGCGATTCCCCCCGCCACGCTGCTGACCGCCGGGAAACCTTGCGCGCGCAGGAAGTCGGTCACCTGGCGGCTCCGGCTGCCGTGGTGACACAGGACCAGGATCTGATGGTCACGGGGCAATTCGTCGATCCGCGCGGCCACCTCCTGCATCGAGATGTGCCGGCTGCCGATGACCCGGCAGATCTCCACTTCGACGGACTCGCGCACATCCAGGAGGAAGGCGGAGTCCGTTCCAGCGTTTAGCAGCCGCCGGGCCTCTTCCACGGAAACCTCGATCGGGATTCCCGTCGAATCGGGACCAGGGGGCGCCGCCGGCGCGGCGCAGGAGAAGGCGTAGGCCGCGGGGTCGATCCGGCGGATTCGGGGATGGTCGCCGCAAAGTGGACAGGAGGGGTTGCGCGGCAGATTGAGCGTGCGGAACCGCATCGTCAGCGCGTCGACGACGAGCAGCCGGCTGCGCAACGATTCGCCGATGCCCAGCAGATACTTGATCGCCTCGATTGCCTGCAGGCTGCCGATCACTCCGCAGAGCGCGCCCAAGACTCCGGTCTCGCCGCAGTTGGGGGCGCTGCCGGGCGGCGGCGGCTCGGGAAACAGGCAGCGATAGCACGGGCCGCCGGCGGCGGGATCGAAAACCGCCACCTGGCCTTCGAATTTGAAGATGCTGCCGTAGACCAGCGGCCTTTTCGCCAGGAAGGCGGCGTCCGTGTTCAAAAAACGCGTCGGGAAGTTGTCCGATCCATCCACCACGAGATCGTAACCAGAAAACAACTTCACCGCGTTGGCGGGCGTCACACCGCCGCCATGCAATCGGAACTGGACCTGCGGATTGAGCGCCGCCAGACGGCGCGCCGCCGACTCGACTTTGGGCCGACCGACCATCGCGGTGTCGTGGATAATCTGTCGTTGCAGATTGTGTTCCTCCACCTGGTCGTGATCCGCCAGGCCGAGCACGCCGACGCCCGCCGCGGCCAGGTAGAGTGCCGCCGGACTGCCGAGGCCGCCTGCGCCCACCACCAGGACGCGCGCGGCAGACAGCTTGCGCTGCCCGGCGACGCCGACTTCATCCAGCAGGATGTGCCGGCTGTACCGGCTCAGTGCCTCGGGCGAAAGTTCGGGGAGGGTGTGGGACATCGCGGTTACTGCGTGACTGTCGGTTCAAGTAGTTGCGGTTCGCGGCGCCTAGGTTGGAGGGCGGTGCGCCGTCACCGCCAATGTTGGATCCTCTGGCCCGGATGGAGCCGGGCCCTCCATCTGGGGCTGCGACCCGAGCCACGCTAGACTGCTAATGCGTTCAAAGCGCCGCATTTCGCAACTGCATTTGCGCCTCGACGGAAACGGTCGCCCCGGTTTCATCTCTCCCATGCAGCGTCGATTCGCGTCAACTTCCGGGCAGGCCGCCTGTGCCGGCCATGGCCGGACGGGTCCCGGGCTAAACTGACTCATGCGTTGTCTCGGCATCGATTATGGGGAGAAGCGCATCGGCCTCAGCTACGGTGATGAACTCGGCGTGGCGACACCGCTGCCCGCGCTCACGGATCCTACGCAAAAGGCGCGGATGGCGGTGCTCGCCACGGTCATCCGCCAGCGGAGGATCACCGATCTTGTGCTCGGCCATCCGCTCAACATGGATGACTCCGCTGGTTTCAAGGCCAGGGAGACCGAGGCTTTTGCGGCTCGACTCAAGGAGGAATTCGCGCTGCCGGTGCATCTGGTGGATGAACGACTTACCTCGTATGAGGCTGAGGCCTCCATTCCCAAACGCCAGCGACGGGCGGTGCGGGCGACCGGGCTCATCGATTCCCGAGCCGCGTGCATCATCCTGCAGGATTTCCTGAACCTGCGCATTCCGCCTGAGACCGGGGAGGGATGATTGCGGTTGGTCCGCCCCATGGCGTCGTCAGTCGGATGAAAATCAGGTGTGGTCTATCCGGGCCCAGCCGTCTAGTTCGGAATGAAACGATCACCGTGTCTTCCGTCATCATTCCCCCAGTCCAGCGTTGGAAGTGCGTCTGCGCCTATGACGGCGGCCATTTCAACGGCTGGCAGAGCCAACCAGATGGTGGCGCCGTCCAGGACGTGATCGAGCGCTGCCTGCAATCGATCCTCGACCGGGAAGTGCGGATTCACGGCAGCGGCCGCACGGATGCGGGCGTGCATGCGCATGGTCAGGTTTTCCATTTTGACGCCGGATGGAAACACGGCGCGGTGAAGTTGGGGGCGGCCTTGCGCGGCGGACTGCCGCGATCCGTTAAGGTGCGCTCCGTCCGCCCGGCCCGGGGAGACTTTCACGCGCGTTTCTCGGCCCGGGGTAAGATCTACTTCTACCAAATTCATCTGGGCGGTGCGGCGGACCCGTTTCTCTATCCCTATTGCTGGTCAATCCCCCAGCCGCTCGCGGTCGAGGCCATGCGCACGGCGGCGCAGTGCTTGACGGGGCGGCATGATTTCCGGGCGTTTTCGGCGTCCAATGGCAAGGGCGGAGAAGACACCGTGCGGTGTTTGCGTCGCCTTGACGTAACGGGGCGCGGCGCGCGAATGCGCATCACCGCGGAGGCGGACGGCTTTCTTTACAAAATGGTGCGAAGCCTCGTGGGTGCGCTGGTGGCGGTGGGCCAGGGCAAACTGACGCCGGCCCAGGTGGAGACGATCCTGCGTTCCGGACGCCGCACCCACGCGGTCCAGACTGCCCCGGCCCAGGGGCTCTTCCTGGCGCGTGTGCTGTACTGAGTTCGGCCCATGAAGTCGGACCGGGATCTCGCTCGTGAACAGGCGGACCATTCGGCGGATGGTGTAGAAGCCTGCTGGCAGGCGATTGCATCGGACCGATCGCCTGCCAGCAGGCTCCTACAACTGCAGCGTGATGGCTGAGACATGAATCCGCTGCGCGCGCTCAACGAAGGATGGCGCACGGCCGGCGACCTTGTCTTTCCGCCGGTCTGCGTGCATTGCGCGGGTCTGGTTGAAGACGGTTGGTTGCGGCACCTTTGCCGGCCATGCGCCACCTTGGTGACGCTCGTGCAACCGCCGTGCTGCCACATCTGTGGGCACCCGTTTTACGGCGACGTCCACGGCGACCGGTGTTGCTCCCATTGCGCGGAGCTCGAACCCGCATTCCGGCAGGGTCGGACGTGTATCCTGCTTAAGGGTCCCGGGCGTTCGCTCGTCCACGCTCTCAAGTATCACCGCGCCCTGCATGTATTGGAGGATATGGCCGGACTGATCCGGGCGACCCCGGGCATGGTCGATTATGTCCGGGGCGCGGTGCTGGTGCCGGTGCCGCTGCACCCGCGGAAGGAACGCGAACGCGAATACAATCAAAGCTGGTTGCTGGCGCAGCTCTTCGCGGCGGCCGGCGGTCCGGAAACGCGGGTGGCAGCGCCGCTGCGGCGCGTCGTGGACACGCCGACCCAGACGGCCCTGGACCGGCAGACGCGCCAGGCCAATCTGAAAAATGCCTTTGCGTTGCGGAAGGGCGCTGACATAAACGCCGCCGAACGATACGTTTTGATTGATGATGTCTTCACGACGGGCTCTACCCTCAATGCTTGTGCGACCGTGCTTCGCCGGGCCGGAGCTCTGAACCTTGACGTGGTCACGTTTGGCCACGGCTGAATCCCATGGTGCATTTCAACAAGCCGCAGTATTCCACGAGCGTCGCCAAGAAAAGGGATATCCCGAAGGGGGTGTGGGTGAAGTGTCCGCTGTCTGGCGAGATTGTCTTCAATAAGGACCTGGAAGCCAATCAGATGGTGGTCCCCAAGAGCGGCTATCATTTTCGGATCGGGGCAAGCGACCGGCTCCAATACCTGCTCGATCCCGGGACCTTCCAGGAGTTTGGCGAGAACGTGCGGGCGGCCGACCCGTTGAATTTCGTCGATTCCCAGCCTTATCCCGAACGGCTCAAGAAATACGAGAAGGACAGCGGTCTGACGGAGGCGGTGGTGTGCGGCACCGGCTTGATCCACGGCATCCGGGTTTCCCTGGCGGTGATG
>Ga0182011_10002168_pt1 | contig 16741 bp, 16 predicted proteins | sample 711E1DmetaG_FD_120481 | JGI IMG/M metagenome (GOLD analysis project Ga0182011, IMG submission 120481) | Permafrost microbial communities from Stordalen Mire, Sweden - 711E1D metaG | ecosystem: Environmental > Terrestrial > Soil > Wetlands > Permafrost | place: Sweden: Stordalen | collected... | reverse complement strand
TGACTCAATAGATAAAAATACGATTATATTCGCGATTTCTCAAAGCGGAGAAACGGCAGACGTTATGAACGGAATTCGACTGGCAAAAGCAAAAGGAGCCAAGATCTTTTCGATTGTAAACGTCGTTGGCTCATCACTCGCCCGGGTCAGTGACCGGGTACTTAACATGAATTGCGGACCTGAGATAGGGGTCGCAGCCACAAAATCATTCACAGCTGAGCTGTGCCTGTTATTTCAGTTGGCTTATGCAATGGATAACAAGCTCCAAGAGGGGCAGGAAAAACTGAGAAATATTTCCAAGGAAGTCGAAAATGACCTCGATTACTACAAGACGATTATTCCGGAGTTAGCCAGTAAAATGGGCAATAAAAAAGACTTCTATTTTATTGCCCGGGGTATCAATTTTGCCGTGGCCAGCGAGGGCGCTCTGAAACTAAAGGAGATTGCGTACGTACATGCAGAAGGCATGTCATCCGGCGAACTAAAGCATGGAACCCTTGCATTGATTGAAAGCGGTACGCCGATAATTGCTATCTGCCCTACCGACTACACATACGAGGACTCTTTAGCAAATATTATGGAAGTTAAAGCCCGGGGAGCTTTTGTCGTAGGTCTTTCTGATGCCCAATCAATGATATTCGACTATTGCATCAAGATTCCCAAAACCGAAGAGATCCTTTACCCGCTGGTAACTACAATCCCTCTCCAGATTTTAGCCTATTATTCTGCTTTGGAAAGAGGGTTGGACCCGGATAAGCCAAGAAATTTAGCAAAATCGGTTACCGTGAAATGAGAGTAAGATTTAAAAATGGACAACATATGTCAAATGATACATTAAGAACAAAAAACTGTGATCAACGGGGGTCCGGTTTTATTGGTTCTCACATTTCAGAAGAGCATAATTTAAGTGTTATAGTTTGTGTTCAAGTTGAAGTGATAAGAATAAACTTCCCACGACCTTACGAGCCTTTTTCATAAATAGGTTATGAAAGGACAAAGTGGGTAAACATATAGAATTATTGTAATGTTTTTGCGTATTAATGGGGGAATTAATCGATATTTTGACCATTATTCATCGTAAAGTGGGAGATTTAAATTTGTGTTTTGACTTTTAAAACAGGCCCTTATGGTCGAGGTATTTACCTAATTCAACTTCGTTGCCCTTCTCTTGAAGGAGAGAATGAAAGAGGCAGGGAGAACTACATCCCTCGACTCACAGTTAAGGTATCAAGTAAGGAAGAATAAATAAAATGATGTTAGAGAACTAATATATGAAGATAGCCATAATTCTGGGAACTCGCCCGGAAATCATCAAAATGTCTCCCATAATCAGGGAAATTCACAAAAACGGGTTAGACTATTTTATTTTACACTCAGGTCAACACTATTCCTACGAGTTAGATACTGTTTTTTTTAGCCAACTCGATTTACCGCCCGCTAAATATAATCTGAAAATTGGATCCTCTACGCATGCAAAACAAACGGGGAGAATGTTGGGTGGAATAGGCGAGATATTAGAACAGGAAGATCCATCCATTGTTTTGGTGCAGGGGGATACGAACACGGTTTTAGCAGGCGCGCTCGCTGCGACCAAGTTACACATTAAAGTTGGTCATGTTGAAGCGGGTTTAAGGAGTGGGGATCGAAGTATGCCCGAGGAGATTAATCGTATTCTAACTGACCATTGCTCTGATTATTTATTTTGTCCGACTAGCAATGCTCAGGCACAATTACTTAGAGAGGGCATTGCCAAAGAAATGGTGTTTTTCACCGGCAATACGATAGTCGATGCGGTGCAGCAGAATTTAAGGATTGCGGAAAGCCAAGGGGAAGCCTTGAACAACCTCCACCTTGAACCACATGGTTATTTTCTGGCAACGGTCCATCGGCAGGAAAATGTGGATAACAGGGACAAATTTGCCGGTATTATGCAAGGGTTATCGGATATTAGTCAAAGATTCGGGGTGAAAGTCGTTTATCCGACCCACCCACGTTCACAAAAAAGAATCGGGGAATTTAACCTGCAGTTAAATGAAGGCATTACGTTTACTAGTCCGGTTGATTTTCTGAGCTTCCTCCAACTCGAGGCCAACGCGAAATTGATACTGACTGACTCGGGTGGTGTGCAGGAGGAGGCCTGTATTCTTGGCACTCCTTGCGTTACTCTGAGAGACAACACCGAAAGACCTGAAACAATTGAAGTTGGAGCCAATGTTTTATCCGGTACTCTTCCTAACAGAATTTTGGATCGTGCCCAGATGATGCTTAGCAACAAAGGCAGGTGGGTTAATCCATTTGGCGACGGAAAAGCGGGAGAACGAATAGTTAAAATAGTTATGGGTATCGATTAATGCATTCCGATGGTATTGGGGATCAAAATCATCGCGAACCGGAGGGTGGTTTTCAACACTGTCTGGGGAAAAATGATAGACTTTTAATTAATAATTAGTGAGAGGTGAAAATGAGTAAGGTATTGGTAACAGGTGGTCTGGGGTTCATTGGTTCGAATCTGGTTCCCGAACTCAGACGGCGGGATCATCAAGTCTACACTTGTGATTTATATCATTCTTATGAACCTAATCATTTCCGTGCAGACGTGCGTGAATTTAGGCAAATTGAAAACGTCATTGAGAAAGTAAACCCCGATTATGTATATCATCTGGCAGCGGAATACGGAAGATGGAATGGCGAAGATTATTATGAGAAATTGTGGCTCACCAATGTAGTGGGGACAAAGAATATAATCCGACTTCAAGAAAAGAAGAGATATAAGATGATATTCTTTAGTAGTGCCGAAGTCTATGGTGATTATGAAGGGAAAATGAGCGAAGCGGTAATGGATCATGTCCCCATCAAGCAAATGAATGATTACGCCATGAGCAAATGGGTTGGAGAATTGCAGGTTTTAAATTCGGCAATTATGTTTAACACCGAAACGGTCAGGGTCCGGCCAGTGAACGCTTACGGACCCCACGAACATGCTACGCCATATCGGGGTGTAATTCCTAACTTCATCTTTAAGGCAATCAAAGGCGAACCATATACAGTTTATATGGGGCATAAACGTATTTTTGACTACGTAGAAGACACCTGTCATACTTTCGCGAATATAGTTGATAATTTCAAGCCAGGTGAAGTTTATAATGTCGGTGGCAAAGAAGAGTGGGAACATGACATTAAATACGTTTCCGACCTCATCTTGAAGGGCTTGGCATTAAATGACACCAAGGTTATTTATAAAACCGCTGAGCCCTTTACGACCAAAGTGAAGCATATGGATTTTTCCAAAGCGCGGCAAGATTTGAGGCATAATCCACAAATACCGATAGAAGAGGGCATATTAAAAACAATAGAATGGTCGAAGAAGGTTTACGCCAATAAATGAAGATTCTGTTGACGCAAGAGACCGATTGGCTTACCAGAACGCCCGCTCAACAACATCATTTATCAGAAATGTTGGCAAAAAAAGGCGACGAAATTCACGTAATTGATTTCGAAATTCAATGGCAAAAAAATGGTAAAAGAGAATTATCTTCAAAGCGGCAGGTTTACGAACACGTGTCTAAAATATATCCCGAGGCTGAGGTTATAGTCATTCGCCCAGGGATAATTAAAGTCCCTGTGTTGGTATACATATCAATGTGGTTTTCCCATAATAAGGAAATTGACCGGCAAATCGCCGAGTTCCACCCGGATGTTATCATTGGCTTCGGCATCTTAAATAGTTATCTTGCCATGCGGGCAGCCAGCAAGCACAAAATACCATTTGTTTATTATTGGATTGATGTCTTGGACCTGCTTATCCCGACAAAGATTTTCCAACCATTGGGCCGATCAGTAGAACGAGCCACCTTGAAAAGAGCCGACCGGGTATTGACTATAAATGAAAAACTCAAGGAGTTAGTCTTGAGACTAGGTGCGCGCCCCCAATCTACTTCCGTTGTAAGAGCAGGTATAGATTTTACGAAATTCCAAATTACCGATTCCAGTAGCATCAAGAGTCAGTACAATATTCAAAAAGGTGATATCGTCCTTTTCTTTATGGGGTGGCTCTATCATTTCTCAGGATTAAAGGAAGTGGCTATGCAATTAACAAAAGTTCAAAATCCTCATGTTAAGTTATTGATTGTTGGAGATGGTGATGCCTTTAATGAATTGCAACAAATTCAGAAAAAATACAATTTACACAACAACCTTATTCTCACTGGCAAGAGACCATATAAAGAAATCCCGGCATTCGTGAGTGCATCAGATATTTGCCTGCTACCGGCCTATCCCGATGAAAAAATCATGCAGGACATTGTCCCCATCAAGATGTATGAATATATGGCGATGGGAAAACCGGTAATTGCGACTAAGCTGCCCGGGGTGGTAATGGAATTTGGTAATGATAATGGTGTAGAATACGTAAATCGACCCGAAGAGGTTATTACTAAGGCTAATGAACTTTGCAAAGATGGCCGATTAAATGAGCTTGGCGGTAAAGCTAAGAAGTTTGTTGAAGTATTGACTTGGGATAGGATAACGGCTCAATTCGAAAATATTTTGGGAGATTCAGTGAAGGAGAAAAAGAAGGGATAGATGGACAAACAATTTATTAATTATCGGGATTCTTACAAGAGGAAAAACGTTCTCATTACAGGTGGCGCGGGATGCGTGGGCAGCAATCTTACTAAAGCTTTGATCAAAGCCGATGCAGCCAGAATCATCATCTTAGATGACTTGTCTTCGGCCGAGAAATGGAATATACCTTATTCGTCAACAGTATCATTTATCAAAGGGAGTGTATTAGATGAAGAGATGTTGAAGAGAGCCTATTCTCAAGGACTTGATTACGTTTTCCACTTGGCAGCCCATTTTGCCAACCAGAACTCGGTAGATAATCCCGAGACAGACCTTATGGTAAATGGGCTGGGAACCTTGAAAATCCTTGAATATTCCCGTCTTGCGAAAGTGTCCAAAGTTGTTTTTGCGTCATCAGGTTGTTCAGTCTACGGCAGTCAAGCCCCTCTCCCTTTGAAGGAGGATTTCACCTCGCTACATCTTGATACACCTTATCAAATTACTAAACTATTGGGCGAAACATATTGTAATTTCTTTTATGACTATTATAAATTGCCCGTAGTCATCGCGCGATATTTCAATATCTATGGTCCAGGTGAAATTCCAGGAATGTACCGTAATGTGATCCCCAACTTTATCTGGAAAGCTCTGCATCATGAACCTTTATCTATTACGGGTACAGGTGAAGAGACCCGTGACTTTACCTTTGTTGAAGACATAGTAGATGGTACGCTGCGCTTGGGTATTTTTCCAGAGGCAGTTGGTGATGCCTTCAATCTTGCCTCTGAGAAAGAGACCACGGTTATAGACGTCGCCAACATTGTGAATTCACTAACGGGAAATGACAAAGGGGTGACATACACCACAAAAAGGGATTGGGATAAGATCACCCGCAGGAGAGCCTCAATAGAAAAAGCTAGCCGGGTCTTGGGCTATGCGCCTAAAATGAAGATCGAAAATGGAATTAAACGAGCTTATGAATGGATAGTTGAAAATCGTGAACGAATCGAAGTTAGTGCGAAATTCTAGAGGGAGGGTATATTTATATATTCTACGAATATATAACAATTATAAGTTTTTCTGGTGATAATTCTTGTTTGGGGTTTCCATACCGAAAGGCCTGGATTGTGTAAATAAAAACGATTAAATTATTTGGCAGATCTGAAACGGCTAAAAAAGAAAGTAGTAAAAGTTGGGACCGTCTTGTGTAACAAGTCTACAACTATACTCAGGAGAGTAATTTATTATGGAAGACCGAATCCCATTATTTAAAATTTACTGGGACCAGGATGACATCGAACTCGTTAGCGAGACTATTAAGAAGGGAGCCTATTGGACAATCGGTTCGAACACTACCAAATTTGAAGAAATGATTTCACAATACATTGGGACCAAATATTGTCTGGTTTTTAATTCGGGGACATCAGCTTTACATGCCATTTTACTGGCCTACGGGCTTGGTCCAGGTGATGAAGTAATTGTTCCATCATTCACTTTCATAGCTACTGCAAATTCCGCTCTGTTCGTGGGCGCCACACCAATATTCGCTGATATAGAAGAGCGGACTTATGGTTTGGATCCGGAGGACGTATTGAGAAAAATCACTCCGAGAACCAAAGCGATAATCCCTGTTCATTACGCAGGTTCACCTTGTTTGGTGAAAGAATTGAGACAGATAGCTGATGAGCATGGGTTAATCCTTATCGAAGATGCGGCCGAGGCTTTTGGGAGCCGCATTGGAACAAAGATGGTGGGGACCTTCGGACATTCAGCCATACTCAGCTTTTGTCAAAATAAGATAATCACTACCGGCGAAGGTGGCGCGGTTATTACAGATTCCAAAGAGGTATACGAGAAGCTAAAATTGATAAGGTCACAAGGAAGGTTGGATACCGCCAATTACTTCACCTCCACGGAATATCTGGATTACGTGACATTGGGCTATAATTTTCGACTTTCAGATATATCAGCTGGTTTGGGAATAGCTCAAATGAAGAAGGTCAATAAAATCATTGAAATGAGACGCCGAGTTGCGGCACATTGGGACCTGAAACTTATCAACGTGACACAATTAATTGTTCCTAAAAACCCGGAGGATTATTTCAATGTTTATCAGATGTATAAAGTTTTAGTAAAAAGTGGTAAGCCTCAGCGAGATAATTTAGTTGCTTTCCTAGGGAACCAGGGAATTACGGCAAAAGTGAATTTCTATCCTGTCCATTTGACCAAATTCTACAGGGAGCAATTTGATCATCATCAGGGTGAGTTAACCACAACTGAATTAGTATCGGAACAAGTAATTACCCTCCCAATGTACCCTTCATTGTCAGAAGATCAGATAGACTATATCGCAGAACAAATAGTTAACTTTTTCAGTAATCATATCGGCTAGTTAGATTGAAAACAATTTTGAATAGGAAAAGTTCGCGTAGTTGAAAATTAGAACATGGACCATGGTTATCGTTTTAAATCGGCTAAACAAGATAAGGATAAGAATTGTATACGCTACGAATCCTAACAACAATGGACAAGCAAGTCTGGCATGATTTGTTGAGTCGTTTTCAAATTCATGATGTTAATTATTTACCCGAGTATTTGGAAATTTATGAACGGGAGACTAATCGAGATGCATTTATTCATTACGGGGGACAAGGATTTTTGTGCGTCTACGGTGATGAAAATAATATTATCATTTATTCTTTCTTCAAGAGAAGAATCGCCGATTTAGGATTTGCAGATCAGAAAGTAAATGAATGGTACGACATTATCTCTCCATATGGGTACTGCGGACCGCGGACGTATTGCAAAGACCCATCAGTAACAGAGGCATTGTGGCAGGGCTTTTTCCCGAGTTTCCATGCATTTTGCATTGAGAATAAAATTATTTCGGAATTTGCGAGATTACATCCTTTTGTTGAGAATCAGATACCCTTGAGCCATTTTTCACAAGGGATCACGGAAAAACTTGGGCAAATTATCTACGTCGACTTGGGACTTTCGGAGAATGAGCTCTTTGACTCTATGGCAAGAGGACACCGCCGTCATTACCGCCGGGCATTGGAAAATTCATTAACGTTTTGCACAAAAGGTCAGGTGAATGATGCCCGAAATTTCTTTAATCTTTACACCCAAACAATGGAGAGAACGAAAGCAGACAACAAATACTACTTCTCGCAGGCTTTTTTCGATTTTGGCTTAAATAACTTGGGAGATACCATTAAATTCTGGCGTGTTACCTTCCACAATGAAATCATATCGGGATGGTTAATTATGAAATGTGATGACCTGGCATATGCCTGGCTTTCTGGCACTAAAGAAGAATATTTCAATCTCTTTCCCTCTAATTATCTGGTTTTTCAAACGATACTTCAATTAAAAAAAGAAGGATGTAAAACTTTCATTTTAGGTGGAGGGAAATCAGTAAAAAACGATACGGTTTTCAGATATAAGGAAGGGTTTTCACCTTTAAAGAAAGACTATTTTATTTATAAACAAGTTCATTTACCCAAAGAATATGATAAATTGGTTCAGCTTCAAGGCGAAATTGCTGAAACCGCCACTAATTATTTCCCAAAATATCGGGCGAATAGTGATATCCAATTTAAAGGGCAAATATCTTCTCAGGAGGAACATAATAATGACTAGTCCAGGTAAACGATGGGGCAATATTATTAAAAAACTGATCCCTGCTTTTATCAGAGAAGACTATACTCCTTACGATTGTAAGGTATCAGCGCTCAAAGAGAATTATAATCTAAGGGCGCGCATTATACACGCTAAAAACATTATAAAGTCGTCTATAAATCTCAAGCGAATACCGTTTCGAACTCCGATTCAATGCAATAATTGCCTTTTTGATACAAGGGTACCCAATATATATATCACGCGAGATGGTATCTGCAATATGTGCGCCGCATATAAAAAGAATTTAGATGTAAATTTACTTAAAACTGAATTGAATCAGTTCTTGTCTATAAAAAATGAATCTGGTGCAAAATACGATGCTATTGTTGCTTTCTCCGGAGGAAAAGACAGTACCGTGAGTTTGTGCATCGCCGTTCAAGAATTAAAGCTGAAAGTGATTGCTGTTCTCGTAGATAATGGTTTTATTCCCCAAGCTGTTATCCAAAATGGGCAAGAAATATGTGATAAACTGGGAGTTCCTTTAAGAATAGAAAAAATAAATTTTGCACCAAAGGTCGCAGAATTATTGAAAACAAATTTTTCAACTGGTTATCCTTGCAACATATGTACTGTTCTTTTCCACGATGTTCTCACCAATGTTTGTATTGAACAACGAGTAAACCGTGTAATACTTGGCAGAAATTGGTGGAGGATATTAGATCCAAAAGTAAAATCAGTCAGAATAGTTGAACCCCCAGGTGTCAATTGGAATATTCAATTTATGTCGTTGCCATTTGCTCTTCAATTGAAGGAGGGAGATCAAAAACTATATCTCAAAAGTGTTGGTTGGCAAAATAAATCAATATATGGAGACAGCACGAATTGTTTAATTCCTGGATTAGTGGAACAGATTGTGTTCAACCGAATTGGGTATCATCCTGAGTTAAATCTTTTAAGTAGGGAGGTTATTACTGGCTTCATCACTAAGGAAGAAGCATCACCTAAAATAGCAAAAGTGAAAGATTTATCCAGAGACCTAAAGAAAATTTTAAAATTAAAAACCGAACTATGACACATTAACTAAATAACCATTGGAACGGTCAATTTGTCATTCGTATCTCAATAAAAAGGTGGTAATAAAAACATGAGCCATGTACTAACTGGTAAGTCAATCTTAGTAACTGGAGGGACCGGTTCGATAGGAAGTGAACTTGTCAGGCAAGCATTGTTGGAAGGTGCCCAGAATGTAATTATATTTAGTCGGGACGAAATAAAACATTTTCTAATTCGCAAAATGCTTGCTAGCGATAGATTACATACGATTGTGGGTGATGTGAGGAATATTAGAAGCGTAGAACAGGTATTTACGCAATTTGACGTGGATATCATCTATCACACAGCAGCGATGAAACACCTAGTTTTGTGTGAAGAATTTCCATTAGAGGCTGTGTTAACCAATATTGAAGGGACTCAAAATCTGATTGATGTCGCAGCAAAATATAAAAGAGTATCGAAAATCATAACGATAAGTACTGACAAAGCTGCGTATCCTGCCAATGTACTGGGTGCCACTAAATTTATTGCAGAACGGATTACCCTAAATGCAAATAGAAATAAGTTTAATAATCAAATATTATCTTGTGTTCGTTTTGGTAATGTAGCCTGTTCTCGAGGATCTGTAATTCCCGTGTTTATAGACAACTTGCTGTATAAAAAGCCCCTACAAATCACTAATCCTGAAGTGACTCGTTTTATTATGGAAATACCAGACGCGGTAAAGTTGATCATTAGAGCTACCGAACAATCAATTGGAGGGGAAATATTTATATTGAAAATGAAGGCCTTCAAATTGAAAAATCTATTAGACGTTCTTTTAGAACAAATTGCACCCAGACTGGGGATACTCAAACAAGATATAAAAATAGAAACGACAGGGCTGGTTCCAGGTGAAAAACTCCATGAAGATCTAATTAGCTACAATGAAATGCCTAGATGTTATGAATTGGGAGATATGTATGTGATTTTACCCGAGGTTAATTGTGATAAACAAATGGCCGGAATAAGAAAAACGGAATTTTTGGGATATAGTTCTAAGGACGCAGAATATTTATCAAATCAAGACATTGAAAATATTATAATAAAATATTTGAAAAGTCGTTCAATCATTCATAATTAGGGAGAAAGGATATGTTTTTTGGCGATCAACTTATGGGCGAAAAAGTTAAAAAGAAATTGAAGAGCTGTGGAAGCGAAGTTAAAATCTTTCCTCTTGCCAAGATAGCGAATCCAAAGATGGTAGAAATCGGTAATAATTCAATGATTGATGATTATACTTTTATTAATGGAGGTCTCGGCGTCAAGATTGGAAAATATGTACATATGGCAATATTTTCCTGTATTATTGGTGGCGGTGAAATAGTTATCGAAGACTATTGTGTCATCGGTTATGGTACGATAATAATAACTGGTACCGATAATTATAGGGGTGGCAAGAGGATGAGTACTGCTTTGCCTGAAGAACAACGGAATATAGAGCGTGGTTCTATTGTTATCGAACAAGATGCTTTTATCGGTGCAAAAGTAGTAATTCATCCAAATGTAACGATAGGCGAGGGCGCCATTATAGGTAGTAACAGTCTAGTCTTGAAAGATCTTGAACCATGGACTATTTATGCGGGAAATCCATGCAAGATAATCGGAAAGAGGCCCAGAATTAATGAAAATGACATCTTATAAAAGAGATAGTGCAAATTGTCTTCCAAAATTATGTGTTATTACTCAACGGCTCCCCAATAGAGAAGGTAGTGACGTACTTGTAACTGATCTTTTAAGAGTTCTTGAGCCAATTGCCAGCGAAATTTTTGTGATTAGTGGTAATTTCCCTGAAAAATCAATATCGGGAAAAATCCATGTTTTAAATATTAAGAATAGTAATAAACGTCGATCGATGTTCGTGAGAACTTTGAACTATCTTATAGAACAAATAAAAGTATCGATGAAGATTGCCAAACTCCCTCGGGACGTAGATATTGTAATTTTTTATATTGGGGCAAATTTTTATATATTTGGAAATTTAATTGCTAAATTACTGAAGAAAAAGACTGTAATAATTGTCACCGGGTCGGCAGCTTGTGCCAAAAATATATATGGCAATAATGTTTTCCCGGTTATTATGATTGCCTTGGAAAAATTCGCATATAACTTGACCGATCATATTATTGTGGAGTCAAAGAGTATCATTTCACAACTTGGATTAAAGAGATACAAGAAAAAGATTATTTTAGGTGGCAGTTTTTTTGATACTAATTTGTTTAGATTAGAAAAATCAATATCTCAAAGAGAAGAGCTGGTTGGATACATCGGTAGGTTAGGAGAAGAGAAAGGAATAATTAACTTTGTTACGGCGATCCCTTTAATACTTAAAAAACGCACCGATCTCAAATTTCTCATCGGGGGAGACGGACAATTACGCGAACAAATTGAAAAATTTTTGAGTTTCAACAACCTGTTAGATAAAGTTGAGTTTAAGGGGTGGATTCCACGCGACCAGCTTGTAAATTATTATAACGAATTCAAGTTGTTGGTTGTACCATCTTATTTCGAGTCGATTCCAATTGTGGCCCTAGAAGCAATGGCTTGTGGGACACCGGTTCTAGCAACGCCTGTTGGTGGCATTACCGATGTAATTAAAGACGAGGAAAATGGTTTTATCTTGCAAAATAATTTGAAGGAAACTATTGCAGATGCTGTGGTTAACATTCTAAAATCTAGTATACTTGACGATATTTCAAAATCAGCTCATTCTTACATACAGAATGACTTTACTTTCGCATCAGCCACTGAAAGATATCGCGCAATATTGAATGACATAAGGCCTTAAACAATGGCGAATTCTGTATTTTTTTTCATTAATAGATCGGCATGATAGGCTATTAGGTCCTTGGTGGATGATAAATGCTTAATACTCAACATGCTTATAACAGTCCGCTGGTTGTAAAACGGCTGGCAGCTGAAAGAATGACCACAGAAAGAAGGAAATGGAAATCAAAGATCAAGGCGATGATGGTACGAATAAACGGAGAGGACTCACATTCACTTTCTTCAAAGAAAGAATAAACATATTAACACGGGAGCCATTATACAAAAACGCCGTTTATTTAATAATGACATCAGGGTTTGGCTCACTTTTGGGCTTTGTATCTTGGATAATTATTGCAAGAATATATAATGCGAGCGAAGTTGGTTTGGCGGCAGCTATAATTTCTTCCACTTCATTATTAGGTACGTTTTCTAAATTAGGATTTGACTTCAGTGTAATACGCTATTTACCCATTGAAAATGATAAAAAAGGACTAATTAATTCGTCGCAAACCATAGTAGGTATTTTTTCACTGATATTGGCGCTAATATTTGTTGCCGGACTTCAATGGTGGGCACCAGCATTATTGTTGATCCAGAGAAATATTGCCTTTTTGGCGTTATTTATCGTTTTTACTGCAGTGTTTTCTCTATCAAACCTGCAATATAGCATATATATTGGATTGAGATCTGGGAAATATTCTTTATATGAGAGTTTAATTTCGAGTGTCCTATCAATACCACTACCTATTATATTTGCGTCTTTAGGAGCGCTTGGTATTTTCTTATCTTCCGGTCTCGCCAGCCTCGTGGCATTTGCAATTGGACTATTTGTCTTAATACCAAGGTTGGTAATCGGCTATTTCCCAAAGCCTACAATTAATAAAAAGATAATATTTCCAATAATGCATTTTTCAGTAGGGAACTATATTGCAGAAATTCTTGATTCACTCCCGGGATTATTATTTCCCTTGATAATTATCAATTACTTGACAACACAAATAAACGCTTACTTTTTTATAGTCTGGACCATAGCAAACACCATTTTTACTGTACCGGTAGCTATCAGCACTTCATTATTGGTAGAGGGTTCTTATGAGCCTCAGCAGTTTCAGAAAGATATAAAAAAAGCGATTAAATTCACCTTTCTTTTAATTATACCAATAACCATTATAATTTTCTTTTTTGGTGGAAACATTTTATTACTTTTCGGTAAGAAATATTCTCAAGGCGGAGTGCAGCTATTACAAATATTGGTGTTATCAAGCATACCGCTTTCGATCAACAGAATCTACATCACAATCAAAAGAATACAGGAACAAATTCGTCCGATAATATTCGTTTATTTGTGCAATACCATTTTTACTTTGTCAGCGACTTTTGTATTACTACCAAGAATCGGTCTACTGGCTATTGGTATAGCATGGATTACTACTCAAACGCTAATTGCAATAATACTGGGAATTCTAATTATTAGGAACAATAATGAATAAATCTAAAAACGTGAAAAAAGTCCCATCGGAATTTTGGAATGAAGAACAGCTTTTGCTGAAATGTGAAGGCCATAAGGAGTTCTTAGAAGGTAAAATTGACGCGAGTTATGCGACAGTATTACAACTGATTAAACTGGATGTAAATTCGAAAATTCTGGATATAGGTTGTGGCAGAGGGGAAATTATTAAAGAAAGCTCAAAGATTACTGACTGGGCAGTCGGAATGGACTACTCAGCGGACGCAGTAAATATTGCCCACCACTATGCCGAATCAGGAAATGTGATTCGAGGAACAGCTACTAATTTTCCTTTTCAAAATAATGTCTTTGACTATGTAACCATTTTGGGTTTCATTGAATGTCTCGACAAGGAAGATATCGCTAAATGTCTTCAAGAATCCAAGAGAGTATTAAAACAAGATGGGAAGATTTATCTGGCAACACCAAATGCGTTCGGCGTTATTTTTTTTGAATTCTTTGCTACTTTACACAATTTAATCGTCCTAAGGAAGAATCCAAAAAAGAATAATTGGCACCATTCTCGTTATGTTTGTAGTACCTTCAATTATTTTTCACTGAGGCAGCTTTTAAAGAAAAACTGTCTGAAGCCGAGAATCCGGTTCGATAGCTCGACTAAAGGACGATTGCCTTCTTTCGTGTATAAAATATTATTTTTTACCGCTCCTCTTCATTGTATTGCTGAAATAGAAAAGTAACCGAGGTGCTGAAATGAAAATTCCTCTGTTAAAAAGAATATTTGAGAATTTTGATAGGATTTTAGCTATTATAGGGTCGATAATAGCTCTTATGTTTAGTATATGGTCGTTCTTTTATTTACATAAATATTTTGAGGTGGGGATAATTGCTTACCTAGCCTGCGGCGCTTATTTGTTAATGAGAAAGCGTCTTTTTCGCGATAGTTTCTCGTCTTTAAAGGAATTGTCCACTAATAGCACAGTTTACATGATTTTAAACATATTATTTTTCCTCTTCCTTTTTATAAGTGCATTACTTATTATTTTGAGACCAAACCTTTACGACCGTCCGACAGGTTATTTTATTGCCATTACTCTCTTAACTGTAATCTTGTCTGTCGAAATATTATTTCTTCCTCAAAATGAGATTTATAGAATTTTTGTATTATTTAAAATTATAATATTTTCCTTCGGACTAATTTGTGTTCCTCAATTCATTTATCAAGAGCTGATTGGGGTGGACCCATGGTATCATCAGATGGTGGTCGCGAGTATCATAAAAAATGGGGTTATACCTGCGGGAACAAACTATTCACTAACGCCTATTTTTCAACTACTCATAACTAATATCTCATTGTTGACTCACCTAAATTATATGTTTGCAACAATAGCCTCTATGTTTATGTTTACTGTTATCGCCCTAGGTTTTATCTTTCTTATCGGTAGATCTCTATTCAACTCAAAAGTAGGTCTTTTAGGTGCATTATTGCTCGGGACCGGAGTTCAATGGATGGCTTATGGGACAGGTCCGATTCCACAAAATCTAGGTTTAATCCTCATTTCAATATTGATATATTTGGTATTAGTTAAAAAGCAGGTAAACTTAATTTATACATATTTGACAATGGTTGTCATGTTGGTATTGATATTGAGCCATGCCCTAAGCGCATCATGTCTAGCAATAATTCTCTTTTGTTTTCTTGAAGGGTTTTTACTTTATGGAATATTGAATTTGAAAAAGGTTGGATTGGCGTTAATCTTATATTTTTTTCTGTTTTTTACTGTGGCAATGTTTGGATGGTGGATATATTTTTCCAATCAATCTTCTATATTAAAACAATTAATTCAATCTGATTTTCATATAAGCGCCTGGAAAACGTCTGATGCTTATGCTCAATACATGCTCACTGTACCCTACTCAGAGTATTTTTTGGATCTTCTAGGTTTTTTAGTTTTCATTGCGTTTTCGATCGTCGGCTCTTTTTATATGTTATCTAAAAAATTCGGCAGTAAAGAGACATTTGCTCTGGTTATTGGGGGGCTAAGTATTTTATTAATAAGTTTTATTACTTTACCGTTAGGATTAACCGGTTTTCTCGCACAACGATGGTGGTATTATGCCTATTTAGTTTTGGCAATTCCTGCTGCAATCGGAGTTTTTTCAATCTGTCGATGTTTTTCAAGTAAAATTATCCGCACAATAGTTATGAGTGTTTTGATATTTATTCTAGCGTTTTTTTCATTTACGAGCCCAGAAGTCAATTATGATAATAGAATTTATAATAAAAATACCGGTGATCGATATGCCTTGACTAAATCCGAAATATCAGATTTCGGCGCTATCGCCGATATTTGGGATGGGACAGTGGGAGTAGTATCCGCTCCCGATTACTACTTTTTTAGTTATAACCAACATATGAACGTAAAAGATATTTCATCTAATTTATTTAATCAAGATTTCTCAGGACTCAATAACGTCCTTGTGATAATTGATAACGAAATATTGACTGATATCCCCGATGTGGCAGGTGGTTTGTATAGATTGAATTATGATCCGAGATCAGCGCTTGAAAGAGATGGATTCATATGTATTTATCAGGGTGCCGATACCAGTGCTTACTTAAAACAATAGAAGCATCCAAAAAGGTATGGATTTAATGAGTCAGAGGGCTGCCAAAGACAGATCCGATCGGGAGAAACAAATTGCCAGAGCACAAGAGATTATTAATACCCCAAAGGTGAAGATGCGCCGCTATCGATTCATTAAAACGGCAGGAGAAACAATTACCCTTAATGTGGATTTAGTTACAAAGGCAGAAAAGATAGAAGGCATAAAAGGCTATATTACCAACACCCAACTTCCCGATGCCAAGGTTATTGAGCGTTACCATGATTTGTGGCGAATTGAATACGCCTTTCGGTTGACAAAGTCTGACCTAAAAGCCAGACCGGTATTTCATCGTTTGGATGAGACTATCCAAGCTCATCTGGTGATCGTATTTGCCGGGTTAGCCATTTGTAAATACATAGTGCGTACGCCGGTGCGAAACGACGACGTGACCGTTTAAATCCTACACCTTGGCCGGAAAATACCGACACCCCGGCCGCGAAGTCCGACAATTTATTTATTTATTTGTACGCGGCGACCAACCGGAAGTCAGCCGCCGCGCAGGAGTTGGTTATTCGGGGATGCTTTTCCGCTTTCTCATAGAGTCGCCGTCTATCTTGA
>Ga0182011_10002167_pt1 | contig 16749 bp, 15 predicted proteins | sample 711E1DmetaG_FD_120481 | JGI IMG/M metagenome (GOLD analysis project Ga0182011, IMG submission 120481) | Permafrost microbial communities from Stordalen Mire, Sweden - 711E1D metaG | ecosystem: Environmental > Terrestrial > Soil > Wetlands > Permafrost | place: Sweden: Stordalen | collected... | reverse complement strand
TGTCGCGGAAAATGATCGGCTCAGGTTTGTGGTTATGCAAGTACTCCAATACATCACATATTTCTATTGACCAGATGATCACTTGATCTTCTCGTATAGGCTCGACTGATGATTTAAGCACAGCTTCAAGATCTCTTCCATTGACATATTCCAAAACCAAGTAAGAACGATTTTCATGAGTGAAAAAATCATATATTTTGGGGATCGAAGGGTGATTCAAAGTCACTAAAATATTGGCTTCGCGTTCAAAGTTTCTTACAATTGTCTCCCGGACAAGCGGATCAGGAGCCTGGTTTATCATTTCCTTGACTGCTACCAATTTGATTACATTTGGAAAATGTAAATCCCTCGCCCGATAAACAGAACCCATTCCCCCAATACCAATTACATCTTGAATTTGATAGCGATCCACCAGGACTGTCCCTTCAGTTATCTGTAAAAAGGTCCCAGTGTTATTCTCCAATTGTTGAGTGATTCTTCTCGTGCCTGGTTGATCGCGTGTTGGGTCCATGCATCCCTCAAATATAAATATTATGACAAGTAAAATTATAAGCGCCATTGAGCGTGCTGACAACTCGAAAAGGTGACCATTATTTATTGGGGTGGTTAGACTTGTAAGCCTGGTTCAAGTACAATTTACTGGCAAGTAAATATTTCGAAGAGGAGAAATTATGCTCAATACCTTCACTGAGGCTGATCAATTCATAAAAGAGCATTCAGTACGAATGGTAGATTTAAAATTCACCGACTTATGGGGTCGGTGGCATCATGTCACCCTTTCCTCCAGTCAATTCCAAGCCAGATTAATGGAAGATGGAGTAGGGTTTGATGGTTCCAGCGTCGGGTTGAAATCAGTGAAATCCGATGATATGGTCCTTATCCCGGATTTATCTACCGGTTTTTTGGATCCATTTTGTGAAGTTTCCACAATCAGTTTTCTGTGTGACACTCTCGAGGCAACTACTAAAATTGCTTTTCGTAAAGACCCTCGCCAAATTGCTAAAAATGCCGAAGCCTCCATGGTCAAGAACACGATTGCTGACAGTAGTCTTTGGGGACCCGAATTTGAATTCTATGTTCTCGATTCAGTCTCTTTCGAGAATAATATGTCAACTGCATCCTATCACCTGGAGGCAGAAGAAATTAACCAAAATGATCGCTGGTCAGAATCAGATGGCCATACCATTCCTACACATGGAGGGTACCATGCAATCTCTCCCAGAGATAAACTTTTTAATCTTCGCACTTTGATGTGTGTGGCTCTCGAAGACGCTGGAGTACCAGTAAAATATCACCACCACGAAGTCGGTTCTGCAGGACAATGCGAGATCGAAACACCCCTGTTGGGTTTCTTAAAAGCTGCCGATTCTGTCATGATGGTCAAATATTTTACAAAAAATATAGCAGTTCTAAATGGAAAGACCGTCACATTTTTGCCAAAACCATTCTTTGGCGAATCCGGGAGCGGAATGCATTTCCATCAGCAATTATTTAAAAATAATATTAATTTATTTTTTGATCCAAAAGCGGAGAACTTGTTAAGCCAGACCGCTCTTTATTATATTGGTGGTTTATTGAAACATGCCCCGGCAGTTTTAGCCTTTACAAATCCATCAACGAACTCATACCGAAGGCTGGTTCCGGGTTTTGAAGCACCAGTAAACTGCTTTTTCTCCAGTGGCAATCGTAGCGCTGCAATACGCGTTCCCAAATATGCCACTCAACCGGACAAAGTTCGTTTTGAATTTCGCCCACCGGATGCGACCTGTAACCCGTACCTGGCGATGTCTGCCCAACTGTTAGCTGGAATGGATGGAATTCTTCATCAAATCGACCCAACAGCAGAAGGGTTTGGCCCGTTTGATGAAGACGTCTTTTCCTGGACTCCAGAAAAACGAGCTACGATCAAGAGTTTGCCCCTTTCGCTTGAAGCTGCCCTGTCAGCATTGAAAGAGGATCACAATTTTCTATTATTTGAGAACGTCTTCTCAGAGGAATTAATTTCAGATTGGATCAAAGCCAAGCAAACGGAAATTGAAGAAATTCGCCTGCGTCCCCATCCATTTGAAATTGAGAAATATTTCGACTTTTGAGAAAGAAAACCGGAGAAGATGATTCATCCGGCTTGATTTTATTGGCCCTCTATCAGGCTTAAGTAATCAGCAGCGGCCCAACCCTGGCGATTTTGATCGTAGGGTGTCACCAACTTCCACCAAATCAAGCCATCCTGCAAAATTGGACCGTCGATCACCTGGAATGCTTCAGACTCAGCGCCCAAAAAATTCATATCACCTTGAAGCCCCGGAGTTTTTCTGATCCGTAACCCCAGGCCAGACGTTCCGGATATTTGCACATATAACTTTAGCTTTATCCCCTTCAGATCACCCAGCGATGTATCCAGCGTTGGTGTGGGCGTGGATACCAACAAGGACAAATCCTGTGTCGGTATCCCCCCCGGTGCAATAACGGTCAAGTAGGCAGTCGCTCGATTGACAGTAGTTTTTTGATAAGCAATTCCGTTCAACGTGAGAATTCCATAGATAACAATCAAAATTGCGACTACTGTAGCCCCGGCGATAACCCGTTTATTGATCACCATATTCACTCCATTACGGATGAATTATACGCGAAAGCTCTCCAGGTTGCCTGTGATATAATCCCAAATATGGTAAACGTTATAGCTGCAAACACGGTTTTAGGCAATCGCTATCACTTGATCCATCAAGTGGGGAAAGGCGGTATGGCCCTCGTGTACGAAGGTTATGACCAAATGCTAGAACGACCAGTTGCCATCAAATTATTACGAGAAGATTTTCTAGCGGACGAAGGTTTTCGGGAGCGTTTCAGGCAAGAAGCCAAGTCAGCAGCCAACCTGACCCATCCAAACATTGTCACGATTTATGATTTTGGTTTTGACGATAATGGCCTTTTTATCGTGATGGAATTTGTGAAAGGGACTGATCTCAAGACCAAAATTCGAGAAAAGCATATTTTCTCAGTAGAAGAAGGCATTCCGCTCATCTTGCAAGCCTGTGCTGCTCTAGGATACGCGCATCGAGCAGGAATCGTACATTGTGATGTAAAACCACATAATATGTTGGTCACCCGGGATAATCGCTTGAAAATTACGGATTTTGGAATCGCCAGGGCATTATCTACCATCGATCCACACGAAAAACAGGAAGTGGTTTGGGGATCACCTCAATACCTTTCTCCTGAACAGGCACAAGGCTCTGCGCCTACTCCGGCTTCTGATGTTTATTCTTTGGGAGTCGTCATCTATGAGATGTTTACCGGACGCTTGCCGTTCGAAACTAATGATTCAGACGAACTGGCAGCTTTACGATTGTCAACTGATCCTTTACCCCCCCATTTGCTCAATCCGTTAATTCCAAGTGCATTGGAACAAATCATTCTCAAAGTTTTATCAAAAGAACCTTCTCAACGCTATCGTACTGCCGATCAATTAGGCAGGGTTTTGCTCTCTTTTGGGCAGCTTCCAGATAAATATAATCTTGTTCCTCCCCCAATCGTGCCGGTTTTAAGCTCAGAGACACAGAGCAACAATCAGCAACCGCCGGCAATCAATACGATATCCTCTGAAGATGAAATCATTTCCCCATTTTCGGTTGATTGGAAAACAATCGGATTGGAACTGGTTTGCATTTTACTCGTCGGTGGCTTGATTCCGTTCTGGTTATTTGTTTGGTTCTCCATCAAACCTTTTTTTAATTAGGAAAAAATGTCTAAATCTATTCTTTCTGCATCGATTCTTTCGGCTGATTTTAGTAAACTGGGAAACGAAATTTCTCAGTGCGAATCGGCTGGTTGTGATTGGATCCATATTGATGTAATGGATGGCCATTTTGTACCGAATATTACAATGGGGCCATTCATCGTCGAAACCTGTCACCGAATCAGCAAACTTCCTCTCGATGTGCATTTGATGATCGATAATGCTGAAGATTATGTAGAGTCTTTCATTAATGCCGGAGCTTCCAACATCACCGTTCACATCGAAAGGGACCAAAATATTTTGAGAACACTGCAACGGATTCGTTCGCTCGGTGCCCATCCCGGAGTTGCCATCAACCCGGGAACTGCGCCGTCATCAATCGAATCGGTTCTCCCCTTTTTGGATATGGTACTGGTGATGACGGTTAATCCTGGTTTTTCCGGGCAAAAATTTATCCCGGAAATGGTGGAAAAAATAGCTGCTGTTAAAACCATGATCAATGCACAAAATCACGCCATCCGTCTCGAAGTCGATGGAGGAATTACCGGAGAGACTATACCCCTCTGTTTCAATGCCGGCGCGGATACTTATGTTGCGGCTACAGTCATATTTAATAATACTGGCGGAATTAAAGCTGGAGTTGAAGAATTAAGTCATTTCATTAAATAAAAATACGGCAATTGCCGTATTTTTATCAAGTCAATTATTTTTAATGGGTCTTAACCATTGCTCGAATGCATTTGGTACAAAGCGTCTTTTGAACCTTCTTGCCATTTTCGATCACCGTAATCTTCTGAAGGTTGGGTTTAAAAGACCGGTTAGTTGCTCTTAAAGAGAAACTGCGGTTGTGACCAAAGGTCGTTGTTTTTCCACAGGAATCACACTTAGCCATTTTGAAGTCCCTTTCCTTACATTATTTCAAAAAATGAGTAAAATCAAGGTTGTATGCAACCCACGAGCAAGCTGCGATTGTATCACAAAGCGTATCTTTTTTCAAGAAATGCTGTTATAAACAAAAGGATAAAAACATGAGTTCAGTGAACAATCCACTTGGAAGTATTTTTGTATCGCATAGAGCCATTGCAGCGATTGCCTATCATACCACGATGGAATCTTACGGGGTCGTAGGCCTTGCCGCAAAGAGTCTGGCTGAAGGTCTTTCACAGGTACTCGTCAAAGATCCGATTCTGGGCGTGGATGTCGATTTTAAGGATAATGTAGTTGCGATCGACCTGTATGTAATCATTGAGTATGGTGTTCGAATCAAAGCAGTTGCTTCAAGTATCTCGGAAAATGTCAAATATCGCATTGAGAAAGACACGGGCCTCACCATCGATCACATTGACGTTCACATCCGTGGACTACGTATCAGCAATTCTGATTGAAATATCTCTTATTGCATTTGGAGCGACATGAATAGCGATTCAATCCTTACCGAGCCATCGGTCACCAGCTCTACTCCTGAAGTTTTATCAATTAATGGCCATTCATTAAAAAATCTACTTGAAGCAGCTCTTCTGTGGTTAAAAGTAAATCAACAAATCGTCAATGCCTTGAATGTATTTCCTGTACCTGATGGAGATACTGGAACGAATATGCTGTTAACCATGCAGGCTGCATACAATGAAATTCTTAAATCAGAAGAGACTAATATCGGTAAGATGGCAAAAGACATTGCCCAGGGCGCATTGATGGGTGCGCGAGGCAACTCAGGGGTGATCCTTTCCCAGATTTTACGTGGATTTGCCCGTACATTGGATAGTTCTTCCGAGATGGATGCAGCAATGCTCGTCTCTGCCTTTTCTGAGAGCCGGAATACTGCTTATAAGGGGGTCGTTCGCCCGGTAGAAGGAACGATACTGACTGTCATCAATGACGTTTCAATCGCAGTCGCGGATGCCTCTACTCGTTCACAAAACCTGGTCGCGCTCCTCGAAGAAGCTGTAAAAGCTGCAGACATTTCTGTCAAAAATACGCCTGAATTATTGCCAATCCTCAAAACAGCAGGAGTTGTTGACTCGGGAGGCAAGGGGTTGTACTACTTGCTCGAAGGAATGTTACGTTTTGTAAGGAACCAACCTTTGGAAGGAATTGCAGCAAGCATACAAGAGATTTCGGCGATGAATCTTAAGGACACAATGGAAGAAGTCGAGGAAGGACAGGATATTGAGGTTGTCATCGATTTCAAGCCCTCCTCCCCCCTTAACCTGGGCCTTTTCTATCAAGAACTTGAAAAAATTGGAACCTCAATTCAAGTGGGCGAAGGGGATGGAATGTACCGCATGCACATTCACCTTGCCGAAGGACGGCAAGACGAACCTTTACAATATATTTCAACGCTGGGTACATGGTCAAAAATTGCCATGGAAAATCTGCGTGCCCAGATGGCCGAGAAGAAAGAGAATTCCTCTCCCTTCGAGCTTCATCCTCTCGATCCGGGACAAATTGCGGTCATAGCGGTATCGCCAGGGGATGGAATTTCAAAAATTTTTGCCAGCCTGGGTGTGGCCGCCATCGTGAGCGGCGGTCAGACGATGAATCCAAGCACAGAGGAAATTCTCAAATCATTTGAGGAGCTCCAGACGGAGAATATCATTATTCTTCCCAATAACAAAAACATCATTTTAGCTGCCGATACAGCCAAAACTTTGAGTACCAAAAATGTAATGGTCGTGCACAGCAAGAACATAGCACAGGGCCTTTCCGCCTTGTTACGTCTCGTTCCGGATGGTGATCCGGACGAAGTTTTTTCAGAAATGAATGAAGCGTTGAGTGAAGTGGATTGCGGAGAAATTACCATCGCTACCCGAACTGTAGAAATCGATGGTGTTCACGTTGAAGAAGGAAAAATTATCGGTTTACAAAATGAAACACTGGCCGTCTCTGCAGACGATATCAATCAGGCAACCTTGAAACTGCTTGAAAAAATGGAAATTCAAAATCGCGAACATATCACGATCTTTTATGGTAATAACATCACCCGACCGGATGTCGAAAAAATCGCTGAAAACGTCGGGAAGGCCTACCCTTCGATCGAGGTCGAAATTCATGACGGTGGACAGCCTCACTATTTCATGATTTTGAGTGTCGAATAACGATGACGTCCACTTGCATCATTACTGATAACTCGGCACAATTTTCTTTTCCCGGGTTTCCGGGTAATGATTGTTTAAAACTACTACATCATCAATTCAGTTTCTCACCAACCACTGAAATTGCGAAACCACTACCAAAAGTCAGTGAGCTTCCGTTATATACAGGTCACACTTTTTCCCCGCGGGTTTTTGCGCCCACGCCGGAAACTGTTTATTCGACACTTTTTGATTCGCTGCCTTTTTATGATGATATCTTCATCATCCTTCTATCCAAAGAAATCAGCTCGCTATATCAAGAGACTGAAAAAATTACCAATTCCTTGCATGGTCACGCAAATCTTCACCTGATCGACTCACAAAATACTTCACTTGGACTTGGCCTTCTCGTCCAATATGCCGCAGAGTTAATTTCAAAAAATCTCCCGGTCACTGAAATTGAAAAAAAACTGCGATTGATCATCCCCCATATCTATACGCTATTTTGCACTCCAAATCTTTCATATTTGTATTCAGCCGGGATTTTAGATATCGGGCAATCGGTGGTGGGAGAAATGATGAATCTCTTCCCTTTGTTCGTCTTGGAAGAAGGAAAACTAAACCCGCTGCTAAAAGTAAAAAGTCAGCACTCTGCAATCGATTATTTTATTGAATTCGTCGATGAATTCGACGAATTGCACCATGTGGCCTTCATCCAACCCACAGCACCAGTAATCAATGAATCGAAATTATTGCATCAACATCTGGATGAAACCTTTCCAAATACCACCTATACAGAACATCTCATCAACCCATACCTTTCTTCGCTTTTTGGACCGCGCGGATTTGGAATGGTAGTGATGGAAAAAATCTAATCGCCTCCTCATTCACTATTTCGCAAATAAATGTCATAATACCTAAAAGAGACTGTGCACCTTTGGGGTAAAATAAGAACATGCTTCCTTCAATCGATAAACTCATAAAAATACTTACTCTCGAAGCTCAACAATTCAATTACTCGGACCGCGCGATCATAGGCGGCCTCGAAAAGTTTTTGCCGGTTTGGATCCAGGAAGCTACCAAAGATAAAGCTCCTGAAGGCTTGCTGAACAATATAAAATCAGCTATGGATGGCTATAGCAGCGCTCCGGTCGAGGACCGCTATACGAAAATCGTTGACCTTATCACTGTCATAAAAGCAGCATACCCTGCTGACCCCAAAATAAACAAAGCCGAAGCTGTGTTTCTGACCACAAAGCCACAACCTCAGGCAGGACCACCCATCATCGAAAAAAAAGCGGAACCCTTACCCGATACAAACGGGGCAGTAACTCCCTCAAGCCCCAAACCGATCGGGCTGGGATTGAAAGCACCACTGATCACCATTCGGGGCATAGGCCCGGAATTATCAAAACGGTACGCCAATCTGGGCGTTAAGACACTGGGTGATTTATTTTACTATTTTCCAAGACGCTACGATGATTATTCACAACTAAAGCCCATCAATCGTCTGGAATACGGGGACGAACTGACTATCATCGCCACCGTCCAGAGTACCCTGATCACGCAACAAAAAAATAAGAATATGGCTCGTATCGAAGTGGTTGTTAGCGATGGTACCGGTTTCCTTCGATTGATCTTCTTCCGGTACGGACCTGAAGTTGCCCGCTATATGGAAAATCAATTCAAACATGGAAACCAACTGGTCATTTCGGGCCGAGTCGATATGTATTTAGGTCGATTGCAAATGCGCGACCCAGATTATGAACCACTCGAAAAAATCCACTTAAATACCAATGGCATCATTCCGGTGTACCCTCTGACTGCCGGACTCAGCCAAAATACGATACGTAAAGATATTCATGAAGTCATCAATTTTTACGGGAACAAAATTACAGATTTCCTGCCTGCCGAAATCAAGCGGTCCGCTAACCTCATCGACTTATCGGTCGCTTTGCATCAAGTTCACTATCCGGCCAACCAAAACTTGTTGGTTTCGGCACGCGAACGCCTTTCATTCGACGAAATTTTCTTGATGCAGCTAGGGGTTCTTCAACAAAAACAAAACTGGCAATCTGGAACTGCCCAAAAGTTTTCACTTTCAGAAGAGAAATTGAAACGCATGCTCTCCAACTTGCCATTCACATTGACGAATGCACAAAATAAAGTGCTTGGTGAAGTTCAGGGTGATCTGGATTCAGGCATACCTATGAACCGCTTGATCCAGGGTGATGTCGGCTCCGGAAAAACGATCATTGCTGCTCTCGCCTCCTGGATCGTCGCAGACAGCGGTGCCCAGAGTGCCCTGATGGCGCCAACGAGCATCCTGGCGGAACAGCACTACAATACATTGAGTAAATTGGCTGCTTCAATGCCAGAAGATTCACCCCTGCACCAAAGTGAGATCCGTTTATTGACCGGCGATACACCACAAAAAGAACGCGATGAACTGTTCAAAGCACTCGCAGACGGTTCTGTCAAGCTCCTGATCGGTACTCATGCTTTGATTGAAAGTCCGGTAAAATTCAAAAATCTTCAACTCGTTATCATCGACGAACAGCACCGCTTTGGTGTAGCACAACGGGCTGCGTTGCGGCAAAAAGGTCAAACTCCTCACCTGCTGGTGATGACTGCTACCCCAATTCCTCGATCTTTGGCATTAACCCTTTACGGTGATCTTGATCTTTCAGTCATGGACGAAATGCCTTTAGGACGAATCCCGGTAGAGACGCATGTATTACATCCCCTGGAACGTGAACGGGGTTACCAAATCGTCACCTCTCAGATTCAACAAGGGTTCCAGGCTTTTTTCGTTTATCCTTTAATTGAAAAAGGAGAGGACGATGAAGCCAAAGCGGCTGTGGAAGAACATGACTACCTGCAGCGTGAAATCTTCCCCAACCTAAAACTGGGTTTATTGCACGGCCGCATGAAAGCGGATGAAAAAGAGAACGTGATGAGGGAATTCCGCGACAAGCATTTCGATATACTGGTATCGACAACTGTCGTGGAAGTCGGCGTCGATATTCCTAATGCCACTGTCATGTTGATCGAAGGCGCAAATCGATTTGGTTTGGCACAACTTCATCAATTACGCGGGCGAGTAGGCCGAGGAGAAAGCAAATCTTACTGCCTGTTAGTTCCAGACAATGAAGATGCCCTGCAAAATGAGCGGCTTGAAGTGATGACGCAGACCAACGACGGATTCGTCCTGGCAGAAAAAGATTTACAACAACGTGGTCCGGGAGATTTTATCGGCTCACGCCAATCCGGTTTTGCTGAATTAAAGATGGCCACCTATACTGATCTCAAAACCATCGAAAAAGCCCGCGTTCTGGCCAGTGATTTGTATAAAAAAGACCCTGACCTTTCGCAAGCCGAGAATCAGTTACTCCTAGAAAAATTAGCCGAATTTTGGCAACCGACAACAAGTGACATTAGTTAAGGATATTCAATGATTAGAGCTGTATTTCCCGGTTCGTTTGATCCGATCCATAATGGTCATATTGACATCGCATTGCGCGCATCAAAGTTGGTCGATGAACTCTACGTTTCTGTCTATGATAAGCCTCTCAAAAATTTTCTGTTCTCTCCAGAAGAACGTATTGCTCTGGTTAAAGGAGTCTTTGTTGACACTCCCAAGATAACCGTAGTCGGTTATTCCGGACTCACGGTCAAATTTTGCCAGAGAATCAATGCCCAGGTGATCGTTCGTGGATTGCGGGTATTTTCTGATTTCGAATACGAGTTTCGCATGGGATTAGCGAATCACAGGCTGGCACCGGACGTGGAGGTGCTGGCTTTGATTACAAGTGAGGAACATACTTTCTTGTCCTCTTCAACTGTGAGGGAAATTTCGTCTCTGGGTGGTGATGTATCATCAATGGTCCCGAAATCCGTTGAAAAAGCACTCATCGATAAATTTAAGGAACTCGGCGACAACCATTCGGTGATTCTGTCCCAATCCATGCGGGATTGAGAATCAGGCGCAAAGATTGCAACGTATTAATACGCAAATAATTGTATAATTTATTTGCAGGAGACAGCCAATGGATATTTTACATCTGATTGACCGCTTGGAAGAATTATTTAATGAAAGTAGGCCGATCTGGTTTACGCACAGCGTCGTCATGGACGAGGATCGGTTATTGGATTTGATCGATCAGATGCGGGTGGCTATTCCTGAAGAAATTAAAAAGTCACAACAGCTACTTTCGCAAAAAGATCGCATCCTAGCTCAGGCGCAGGAAGAAGCCAACCGCACCATCGGTCTGGCACGCGAAAAAGCCGATAAAATGGTCGAAAAAGACCCGATCACCCAGGCCGCTCAAGTCAGGGCAGATCAAATCATCGACCAAACCCGCCAGGAATGTGAGCAAATGAAGCGCGACGCCGATGATTATGTATTACATTCCCTGCAAGACATGCAAACTGAGGTGGAAAAGATCACCAATCAAGTGAAAAATGGTATTCTTACCATCGAAAATTCAAAAAAATCTCCGGACCAAGCAAAGTAATTCCTTTCACAGGCAAAAAACACCCAGGCACAGAATTCTCCTGCCCGGATGTTTTTTAACCTTATACAACCATTAGACATTGTATAATTATTCATTATAATTAAGGTGATAAATGGTGGATTCGATGTCAGTAGAGGTTGGGAATGATAAAAATCGTTACGGATAGTACCTGCGATTTGCCAGAAGAGACCATAAACAAATACGATATTACTATTATTCCATGCTATATCAATTTTTCTGATAAGAGCTATCTGGATGGCGTAGATATTACACGTAAAGAGTTTTACGAGAAATTACCAAACTATAACACTCCCCCCACGACATCAGCACCTGCCATTGGGACATTTGCCAAAGTCTATAAACAATTGATGGATAAGGGCGCAACGGCCATCCTCTCCATTCACATTTCATCGGCACTAAGCGGTATCTATAACGTTGCTGTACTCGCAGCAGAAGCAATGGAAAACAAATTGATTTTAACTTTCGACCCAGGGCAGTTGAGCCTGGGGACAGGCCTGGTCGTCGAAGCCGCGGCTAAGTCTGCTCAAGAGGGCAAAACGCTGGATGAAGTACTGAATAAAGCCAGGGATATCTCCAGACGAACGTATACATTTGCCACGGCAAATACACTCATTTACCTGCAACGGAGTGGTCGAGTTTCTCAAATAAAAGCAAAATTGGGAAGTTTATTACAGATCAAACCCATTCTGGAGATGAATCAGGGCAAGATTTCAACCTACACAGCACGGACATTCAAAGGGTCAATGACCCGCTTAATCGAAATTCTCAAAGGGCTTGGCCCGTTGGAGCAACTCGCATTGGTTCATACGAATGCGCCGGAACGAGCAGATATGCTCTTTTCTGAAAGCCGGAATTATTTTCCGGACCCTCACCATTTCTACAAAGTTGACATCACCCCCGTGTTAGGATCGCACCTCGGCCCCGGTGTTATTGGTTTTGTTGCAGTCACCGTTTAGCTCGTTGGAGGAATCAAATGAATTTTATTCCCCTTTATCTTATCGGTGCAAGCGCCATTTTTGCGTTCATGTTGGTTCTCTGGGGCATTAGCCTTGCCCTCAAGAATTCTAGCATCGTGGATATTTTTTGGGGATTTGGATTTGTCCTTTCGGCATGGCTCTATTTTTTCATCACACCTCAAGGATTTCTGCTGCGGAAAATACTCATCTTAGTTCTGGTGACCATCTGGGGATTGCGGTTAACGATCCATATCTTGATGCGCAACTGGGGAAAGCCCGAAGACTTCCGCTATCAAAAATGGCGCGAAGAGGCCGGACATGCCTGGTGGATCCTTAGTTTATTCAAGGTCTTTTTACTACAAGGACTATTAATGTGGTTGATTTCGATCCCCCTGTTGGCCGGGCAATATTTCCAGGTAACCCCTCATTTCAGTTTCGTGGACACTCTGGCTATCATAATTTGGATAATCGGATTCCTTTTTGAGTCATTGGGCGATGCGCAACTATCGACATTCCGGGCCAACCCGGCCAATCATGGAAAATTACTCGACACCGGGGTCTGGCACTATACCCGGCACCCCAACTACTTTGGCGATTCTGCCCAATGGTGGGCTTATTATCTGTTGGCTTTGGTCGCCGGTGGTTGGTGGACGATCTTCAGTCCCGTGCTCATGACCTTGTTCCTGATCAAAGTATCCGGGGTTGCCTTGCTTGAAAAGACCCTGGCGCAAACCAAACCTGGTTATCAGGAATACATGGATTCCACCAGCACTTTTATCCCGTGGTTTCCGAAGAAAATAAAACCTGAGAGACTTCAACCAAAAGAATAATTAGACAAAATTAGTGCAATTTATTTTGGTATAATAAATCACGATGAGTGCAAACGTCTCTCGCCGTGACTTTTTGAAATTAGGTGCCTTGAGCCTTGCCGGCCTGGCTTTCAAGCCTGCATATAACTTTGGCGAATTATTGGATGGAGAGAATCTCGCACGGATAACGCTAGGCTCGGTAAGCGTTCACAGCGAACCCGATGAAGAAAGCACGATCAAATTCCAACGGACTCGCGATGAAATCTTCACCATCTATAAAGAAGTCATATCCGACAAGAAGCCGCTTTTCAATCCCCTCTGGTACAAGGTTTGGGGAGGGTACATTAATTCAGAATACACGCAAAGGGTGGAAACCCGCCTTAATCCGATTGTCGATAATCTAGGTGACACCCTTCACGCCGCCGAAATTACCGTTCCCTATTCACAAAGCTACTTGCAGCGCCAAAAGGGGGTCTGGACTCCGCTTTACAAGTTATATTACCTGAGCACCTACTGGGTGACTGAATTAGTCACAGGTCCTGATGGCCAGCCTTGGTACCGCATCAAAGACGATGCTCTCATGTTAGACTCATTGGATTATTATGTACCGGCACAACATGTTCGCCTGATCCCGGCGAATGAACTGACCCCGATTTCAGCCAATATTCCACCTGAAAAGAAAAGGGTGGAAGTTTCTCTGGAAAAGCAGGAATTGACGGCCTACGAAGATTCACTTGTCGTCCTGAAGACAAAAATCTCCTCCGGTTTAAATTATTTCCCGGTCGGACAAACAGCATGGAATACTCCGCGAGGCACTTACTATATCCAGAAAAAAATGATTTCCAGACATATGGGTGATGGAACTCTATCCACGGATCCCGATGCCTATGAACTCCCTGGCGTACCCTGGACATCATTCTTTCAATGGGGTCTTGGAGTCGCTTTTCATGGAACTTACTGGCATCACAATTTTGGCAACCAAATGAGCCACGGATGCGTCAATATGCAAATCGATCAAGCAAAATGGCTTTTCCGCTGGCTGACCCCACCAGTGACCGACATCAAACAGATGATGACGAACGGAAATGGCACAAAAGTGACCGTGTATTAGCCGGATGACAAAACTTTGGGTACTTCATTCCCGATAAATTGCATAAAAACCTGATTTCCAAGCATGCGTCCTCTGTGTGTCAACCGGAATCGATCTCCATTTTCCCCAAATTCTTCCAACAACCCGGATTGGATGCATTTGCTCAATTGAGTCCCAAAGACCTCTTTGCAAGAAATTCCAAAACGCTCCAAAAAACTCGATTGTGATACACCTTCATGGGTCAGGCGCAAGCCAACCATCATCCACTCTTGCATCTCATCCCATGTATCCAGACTTTCCACTTCTTCTGCGGCCGGCCAGGGTCCTTGCTGAGACGACATTTTGTGGATATAAGCAGGAATCGGTCCAACGTTTGCAGTTCGGGTATGGCCAATGAATCCGTGTGCACCGGCTCCAAAGCCGAAATAAGGCTGGAAACGCCAGGTATATAAATTATGGCGGCAATGGGTGTCCAGCCCATCCTTACGCTTCTTTGCCCAGTTGGAAATCTCATATTGGACAAATCCCATTTGATGCAAATTATCCATTGCATATTGATACATGGAAGCGGATAAATCATCATCGACGGTCTCCAGCATCCCTTTTTGGTTCCATAACGCCATTGGCGTACCTTCCTCAATGGTGAGTGAATACAGAGAAAGATGATCCACATTAAATGCTGAGGCCAACCGCAATGTCTCCTGCCAACGTTCCAGACTCTGCCCGGGAATGCCGAAGATCAAGTCCAGATTGATGTGCTGAAACCCCGCCAACCGGCTCCATTCTACGGCATTGACGACATCCACGAACTGGTGTTGCCGATCCAGAGTCTTCAAGTCCTGGGGGTTCGCTGATTGCATTCCAAAACTGATGCGGGTGAAACCCATCTGACGTAAATCAGCAAGATAATTCCGAGATACGGTACCGGGGTTGGCTTCGAGTGTTATTTCAGCATCCTCTGCAATCACAAAAGATTTGTTAAGCTGAGCAAAGATTTCAGAAAATTGTTGGGTGCTGAGCAAGGAAGGCGTTCCGCCACCAAAGAAGACTGTTTGAATTGACGAAGAATACTTTTGCTGGTCAACGACATATTCAACCTCTTTGCACAACGCCTTGACATAAGCGGGGATAGCGTGAGAGAATCCCGCATATGTGTTAAAATCACAATAGCCACATCTGCGACGACAAAAAGGGATGTGCAGATAAATACTTGTTTCAAGCATCATCGAAGTAGAATAACACACTCAGGTATAGAAGAAAAGGATAAGAAATACACTCATACCGCTGTGGTATAATGCGGTTTTCAAGTGAGTAAAACTAATTATGAGCCCTGAAAATACAACCTCAAATACAAAAGTCTGTCCAACCTGCGGTACACGATTGAGTGAAAATGCGACACGCTGTCTGGTTTGCGGACGAAATTTCTCGGTACCGACTTCAACCCAACCTGCCCAATCCAACCCGGTAGCAAGCCCGCGTTTGCCAGAATTAAAACTCAGCTTACCGGCAGCGTTAGGGCTGATCGTCCTCGTTCTGGCATTGGGTGCGGCGATCGTCTTTCTCATTCTCCAAGGGACAGGCCATGTTGCCACTCCAACCTCGACACCTACTTTGACCTTGACCCCTACGAGCACAGTCGCTCAACCAACCGTAATACCCACTATAGTTCCCTCATTCACGCCATTGCCTCCGATCACTTACACTATTCAATCCGGAGACCTGTGTTCCGGGCTGGCTGCTTATTATCATGTCTCCATAAACAGTATCATCGATCTAAACAGCCTGGATGCCAACTGTGATATTTATCCCGGCAATACTATAAAAATTCCCCAGCCCACACCCACTGCTTCTCCCCAACCCACCGGCACGTTGAATGCAGCGGAAGCAACGTCAGCAGCCTGCCAGACATTCCAGTACACAGTCCAGGCAAATGACACATTAAGTTCGATTTCCATCAATTACAACATCAGCGTAGCTTCCATTCAAAGTTTCAATAATATACAATCAGATTTCGTCTGGTCCGGTGAAATCTTGAATCTGCCCTTGTGCCAGCGGTTACCGACCGAAGGACCCACGCCAACGCCAACAACTCCTCCACCCTACCCGGCGGCAAATCTATTGCTGCCTGACGATGGTGTGGTCTACTCGAGCGTGACGGATACCATCATCTTGCAGTGGTCTTCAGTGGGAACATTGCGCGACAATGAAGCCTATATGGTTACCATCGAGGACGTCTCATCCACGGGCACAAAACGCGATGTCGAATACGTTAGGGATAATAAATTAACCATCCCGTTAAGCCTGCGGCCTTTGGATAACACAAGCCATATTTTCCGCTGGTGGGTCGTCGCTGCACGCCAGACCGGCTCCAATGCAGACGGCACTCCCATTTACGTCACGAACGGTGCAACCAGTTCCACGCGTGTCTTTGGATGGGCCGGAACCAACAGCGGCACCAATCCCACTGCCACACCCTGAAACCAGCCAAAAACTTAAAATCCCGTGACAGCAATATCACGGGATTTTTTTATAGATTTTCGAGAAACCTA
>Ga0182011_10002166_pt1 | contig 16751 bp, 11 predicted proteins | sample 711E1DmetaG_FD_120481 | JGI IMG/M metagenome (GOLD analysis project Ga0182011, IMG submission 120481) | Permafrost microbial communities from Stordalen Mire, Sweden - 711E1D metaG | ecosystem: Environmental > Terrestrial > Soil > Wetlands > Permafrost | place: Sweden: Stordalen | collected... | reverse complement strand
CAGGGCAGGAAAAAATGGATGAAAAGAACACCTGCGATGGCAGAAGGACTGACTGATCATGTCTGGACTCTCAAGGAGCTAATGGCATTCAGGATGCCAATTCAGTAATATGAGTACACGACCTAATGTCTCGCAGGGACTCTATCGCACCAGTTACGCTGCCGTTGGAATCATATAGTGGAGAGGCTTTGGCCCAAATGTAGGTGCCGTTTGTTCCAAAGGAAGAAATAAATACCTCGCCTGTGAGGCTCATGCCGTCTCTTTCCATGGCCTCGTATCCCGCTTCGAGGTTCGGGTCCGGTTGGAGGACCAGATCGATCAAAATAGGTTGCCTGAAACCGTAGAAAGGAAGGGAATACTCATAATCACCAAAACCCAGAATATCATCTGCCTTGACGCCGGTCATACTCTCCATGGCCCTGTTCCAGGCAATGACCCGGCCTTCCTTGTCTATAGCGAAGGTTGCATCCGGGAGGAAACTCACAATGCCGTTTAACTGTCGTTCTGATTCTGATCTTATCCCTGGGTAGGATACAAAATCAGGTTTGTCACGGCTTCGCTCCATCTCATCCATCTCTTCATCCACGATCTGTTCTCCAGGCCAGAAACTTACATCCACAACTTTTAGCTATTATGTATTTAACTAAGCTAAAAACTTTTTGGAGAGATACAGAGATTGAACAATGAGCCGCATTCCTAAAAACTGAGGAAATCTGCCGAAATATTTTCGATTATTGGAAGACATATAGCCAGCAGAAATTAAGGTTATTCTTTGTTTATGCGGAAATAATCGATCCTAAATCCAAATCTAAATGAGAATGGGGCCAGGAACTACTGCACCCCAGTTCCGGTGAGCGCTTCATCTCGCAGAACGAATGCATTCGATATCATATCACTATCTTTGCCTGACCGACTCTCTTGAAATCAATAAATCCACGCTCGACATCCACGGAGATCAATTGCACGCGAATCTGGTCGCCAACGTCGATGCCCTCAAACCCGCTTTTCAGCATCCCTTCAATCGGCATATCGAGAAGCCGAACCCAGTTGCCTTTGGCGGAAGCACCCGTAACCATGGATTCAAATTGCTCTCCAATTTTAGATTCAAGCAGGAGTGCAGCTGCGGATTTTCCGACCTGCCGTTCGACTTTGTTGGCAGCATCCTCCTGTTCTGTGCATTGAGTCGCAAGATTATCCAGCTCTTTCTTGTTGTAAGGCATCGGCTTTGCAGCTATGGCGGCCTTCAGCAAGCGTTGCGTGATCAGATCCGGATAGCGTCGATTCGGAGCTGTGGAGTGAGTATAGTCCTTGACCGCCAGCCCAAAGTGCCCGGTGACCGCATTTTCTGGAAGTTCTGCTAAGTATTCGCCCGATCCCAGGAGTTTGATCACTACTAGAGACAGATCAGGAAATCGGAGTGGATCCTTTGATCTCTCCTTCGTCAGAAATTCCTCCAGCGCTTTTGAATCCGGACTGCCGGGAAGCCTGAAACCGTGTTCTGCTGCAATCTCGACTATTCGACCCCATCGTTTTGGAACCCGGACCACGCGGCGAATGGAAGCAATTTTTCTGGAGGAGAGATACCGGACGGTCACGCCGTTTGCAGCGATCATAAAATCCTCGATAATATCCTTGGCGCGATTTCTTTCTTCTACTTGCAGACTGCGAATGAAATCTCCCTCAAATACCGGTCGCGCCTCAATAGTTTCAAGACTTAGCGCCCCTTGAGCATGCCGCAAATCCTTCATAGATTGGGCGGCTTTGTCCTGCAGGCGCAGGTTCTCGGCCAGTCCGTCGACACCGTCGATTCCCGGAGGCATGGCTCCGCCGTCCAGCCATGCGGCAACGCTATTGTAGGCGAGCTTGGCATGATTACGGACTCGTGCCCGGTAAACATTCGAATCCCCAAGCGATCCATCCGCTCCAATCACCATTTCCACGACAATTGCCAGGCGATCTTCATTGAAGTTCAGGGATGTCAAGCTGGTGGAAAGCTTCTCAGGAAGCATGGGAAAGATCTTGGCTGCAGTGTAAACCGAGGTCGTGTTTTGACGTGCGTGCTCATCTATGGCGGAGCCCTTTTTCACGAGAGCGTCCACGTCCGCTATGGCGACCATTACTTTTATTTTACCATCCGACATTGCAGATGCAATAGTTAGCTGATCGAGGTCCTGGGAGTCATCGTTGTCGATGGAAGCCCAAGAGAGGCCCCTCAAGTCGCGCGCCTCCTCTATGTTTGTAGTTGCAGGTGCTCGGATTTTGCCCAGCTCTGCAACCACGCCGGTGGAAAAGTCGGGGAGCAATCCTCTCTCAAGCATTGCCCTGTTTGCGATCTCCTCTAAGATCTCTCGCTGTTGATTTTCATTCTTCTTCATGGGATTTACTCCAATAGTCGTAACAAAATCGAATTATCAAGCCGATCAATCGCCGAACCTCCTTATGAACCAGGTCTTTACGAACTGGGTTAGAGTCACATAGCATACCAGCATAATCGCCAGGAGCAGCCAAAACTTCGGCGGCAGCGGAACGAAACCGAGGGCATCGGCCAGAGGTGAAACCGTCAGCCATGCGCCGACGGCAACAATAATCAAGGAACTGACGATCAGCGGCCAGCTTGCACGGCTTTCGATGAATGGGATCTTGTTGGTACGGATGATATGAATGACCAGAGTCTGGGTAAAGAGCGACTCTACGAACCAGCCGGTGTGAAATAGTGCGGGATTTGTCCAGGCGCTAAAGAAGTAGATCATAATGAAGAACGTCACATAATCGAAGATCGAGCTGATGGGTCCGATAAATAGAATGAAACGCTTTATATCCCCAATCGCCCACTTGCGCGGTTTGGCAAGCCAATCAGCGTCGACTTCGTCTGTGGGGATGGTGGTTTGCGAAAAATCGTATAGCAGGTTGTTCGTCAGCACCTGGATGGGCAGCATGGGCAGGAAGGGCAGGAAGGCGCTGGCACCAACGACGCTCAGCATATTGCCGAAATTGGAAGAGGCAGCCATCTTGATGTACTTGATGATATTGCCGAATACGCGTCGCCCTTCCATTACACCCTCCTCCAGTATGAGAAGACTGTTCTCCAGCAGAATGATGTCGGACGACTCTTTGGCGATGTCCACGGCGCTATCGACCGAAATGCCTACATCGGCAGCTTTCAAAGCCGGTGCATCGTTGATACCGTCTCCCATAAAGCCGACGACGTGACCGTTTTTCTGCAGAGCATGGACAACTCGCTCCTTGTGGGCAGGTACGAGCCTCGCAAAGACGCTGGCTGTGCGGACAGCTTCTGCCAGTTCTGTATCGCTCATCTTCTCGATAAGGGAACCGAGCAATAGATTATCCACCGGCATGCCCACCTGATTGCAGATGTAGCTGGTGATGATTTCATTGTCGCCAGTCAGGATCTTGACGTCCACGTTCAAAGCATGCAGTCGCTTCAGTGCCTCCGATGCGGTCTCCTTGGGCGGATCGAGGAATGCCAGGAAGCCCTGCAGTATCAGATCCGACTCGTCCTTGACCGAATAAACCGGTTCGTCCTTCGCACCCGGCATTTCTTTATACGCCAGAGCTATGACGCGAAAGCCCTCACTGTTCAGAACGCCTACCAATTGCCGGCTTTTGGCGTCGTATTCTGGAGACATGGCGACGACCTCGCCATTGATCTCCATCCGGCTGCACTGGCTCATCACTTCATCCAGCGCGCCTTTGCAGATGAGAATGTTCAGACCGGTCTCATCTTCGATCACAACTGACATCCTGCGCCGCACAAAATCGAAGGGAATCTCGTCGATCTTGCGGTACTTTTCATTGGCTTTCAGGCGTTCTTCCAGCTCCTCGTGATCGAGAATCGCCTCGTCGAGCAGGTTTTTGAGACCGGTATGGTGGTAGCTGTTCAGGTAACCGTAGTGCAACACCTTCTCGCTGGGCTCACCCCTGACGTCCAGGTGCTTTTCCAGAACGATCTTTCCTTTGGTAATGGTTCCAGTTTTGTCTGTGCAAAGGACATCCATGGCGCCAAAATTTTGGATGGCGTTTAGACGTTTGACGATCACCTTCTTGCCCGCCATCGTGAGCGCGCCCTGGGATAGATTGACAGTCACGATCATGGGCAGCATCTCCGGGGTCAGCCCGACGGCCACCGCGACAGCAAAAAGGAATGCTTCCAGCCAGTTGTGCTTGGTCAGCCCGTTGATGAGGAAGACGGCCGGCACCATCACGGCAATGAAGCGGATCATCAGCCAGGTGAATTGGTTGATTCCCTTGTCGAAACTGGTGAGCACCCGCTGACCGACAATACTCGCAGCCAGCGATCCAAAATAAGTTTGGTCGCCGGTGTGCACTACTACGGCGGTCGCGGATCCGCTCTCGACGTTTGAACCCATAAAGCAGATGTTGACAAGCTCCAGAGGGTTCTGGATGTCTGACGATAAAGAAGCCGCTTTTTTCTCCACAGGCAGGGATTCACCCGTAAGTGCCGACTGGTTCAGGAACAGGTCTTTTGCGAGCAGCACCCGCACGTCGGCCGGCACCAGATCACCCGCAGACAGCCGGATGATGTCGCCCGGCACCAGCAACTTTAGTTGAACCTCAGATTCCTTGCCGTTCCGCACAACGGTCGCGGTGTTGCTGACCATCGCTTTGAGCTTTTCAGCCGCATTATCGGCACGCATCTCCTGATAAAAGCGCAGCACTATGCCCAAGAGAACCATAATGAAGATGACCGCAGTCGCCCGCATGTCACCGGTGAGAAAAGAGATCACGCCTAGCGAAGCAAGAAGAATGACCAGTGGATTTTTGACATTACTGAGCAAACGCATAAGCCCGGACTGGCGCTTCTCCCGGGCTATCTCATTCGGGCCATACTTTTTCAGGCGAGAATCGGCTTCTGACTGGCTCAAGCCTTCCAGACGAGTTTCTAGCTCCAAGAGGACGGTATCGATGCTCTGGCGCGACTTTTCCAGCAACTCTGCCGAGACTTCGGCCCCTTTTCCGCCTGCAAGCTTGGCCGGAGGCTCGGATGAATTTGGAGTGACTAGGGTTTTTGGAGGTTCCATTTGTTGTATCATTATACTGAATCGTATAAGGAATCTTTGATTGAAGAATTTCTTCAAATTTCGAAAATCTGACCGTGAAGTCGAGAGCAAACTGGACAATACGCTGAGAACTGACGCAGTACAGGCTATCCAAATCCAGTTTGCAGCATGAATTCCCAACAAATCAGGATCTCCCCCGTCCATAAATTTTCAGGTCGAAGCGCTCCCTCTTCGGAGATATATAATTATCAAAAAAGATTAATGAAGCACAACTCTCTTATTTTGGAATTACGCCTTTCCTGGGAAATTGAAACAAGTGCAATCGAAGACGTCGCTGGCGGACTTGATTGCATTTGCGTCTTCATAGTTCATGTCGCTAAATCCGCCTGAACAACATGGCAGCCATGGATCTTCTCTCAAATCATCATCTGAATAGGTGTATAGATTCATATTTTTCTTTATATGATAGTTCCCCACATAATCCTCATCCAGTTCTATCAAAGGCTTTTTCCAGGCTTTCATTGCCTGGCCGAGGACTTGAGCATCCCCCGAATCTTCTTTCGGCTCTTCCTCCACAGGGATTCCAGCAAGCTGAAGCGCTCCAAAGTGTGCCCGGCCGTTAACCAAATTCTCTTCTATGTTCATTGTGTTATTTATTGCATCGGATTGAGCATTAAACGCTATATTCAGTCCATGAGCTTGATCCACACTATGATGCAAGGAATTCAACCCATCACGGTTTTTTATCCAGTATTCTTCGTTCAGCAACGCATTGAACGCAATAGGATGTAGATCGTAATATCGTGATCCTATGGCCATTACCAAGGGGTTGTAGACCATTTGGCCGGTCTCATTCATCTGAACAACGCTTGTTGTTTTTTGGTCATCCGGAGTCTCTTGAATTACCTCACCATTTTCATCGTAGACTCCGTTGATCCAGGTCTTATTCGTGAATGAACTCTCTGCATACATATTCGAATTTGTAGCGATTTTCCCGCTTCCGTGAGCTTTGTTTCTAGCCTCGACGCCATTGAATAGAAGCCCTTCAGTGCCGCTAGCATCTGGCATCAAAGCGTATTTGTAGTCTGCATAGAAGCCGGCCCCGCTTACATTCTGTTCCATGCTGAATTTCAGATTTTCTTCTTCTAATGTCGTCGGATTGTCGTATGCTGCATTATTTTCCTCTAGTTGCTCCTTTTTCTCTTCATTATCGGCTATGGCCATGCCAATTAAAGCAAAGAGAGCCAGCAATAAAATAATCTCTCTCAAATCAATCCCACCTCTGATGACATTATCGATGTTAGCACGTTTCTCTCATTTTATTTTAAGGTACTGTTAAGTAACTCTCAGATGCAGCATGATAGCAATAATTATTCGTTTCTTTGTATTACTGCGAACAAAAAATAATTAGAACCATTTTGAACGTCATACATAAAAATCAGAAGCAGTTGTTACTTGATATGATTCAAGATATCACTTCGATCAATGGCGGAGCAATTCCTAATTCTTGCTCATTGTGTCAAGATCGGCTCGCCCATCGACGTGCGCCAGATAAATATGCCCCACAAGCGAGATAGAATAGCGCGCCGAAAAACCTAGTGGCAGAAGAATGAATACCTTAGCTCTGAAGAACCGGGGACGATATTTGCGCCAGAGGATGCCCGGGAATGGCAAGTACATCGACATAGATACCGAGGTTGTGGAGGGCTCCTTTCATGGACATGAGGCTCGGCTATTGCCAGGAGATCGCAGAGAATGCAGACGGAAAATACTATCCTCTGTCCGGCTTGAGAGAGACAGAAGCTCGAATAGAGATAGGATTAAGATCGTATAGAGATCGGATAAAGACTGCATGTGTGCCCGCGATATGAGTAGGATGATTGAGATACGTGGACTATGCAAGGACTACTCCGGCCAGAAGGTGATTGACGGCCTGGATCTGGCGGTTGAATCTGGAGAGCTCTTCGGTTTCCTGGGGCCCAATGGAGCCGGCAAGACCACTTCCATTCGCATACTGACCACCCTCACCAAACCCACATCCGGGCGGGTTCTGATCAACGGCATAGATGTGGCCAGAGATCCTGCCCGTGTGAAGGCGGAGTTCGGCATAGTCCAGCAACACCAGAGCCTGAACAGGGATCTGACCATTGCTGAGAACCTGGAGCTGCACGCAAGGCTGCATCATCTTTCGAGGACAGAGAGAAGCGAGCGCATTGCAGAACTCCTGGATTATGTGGAACTAACCGACCATGCCGACTATCTCGTTGACGATGTCTCGGGTGGCATGAAGAGGCGAGCTATGATTGCGCGGGCTCTCATCCACAGGCCGAAGCTCCTCTTTCTGGATGAGCCGACTGTCGGCCTGGACGCTCATACACGCCGCAGGGTCTGGGATCTCATCCGCAGAATGAACTCAGAGGGAGCTACCGTCTTTCTGACTACGCATTATATTGAGGAAGCAGAGGCGTTATGCAAAAGGGTAGGTGTGCTGCATCACGGCCGGATTATTGCCATCGGTTCGCCTCTGGACTTGCGCCGCAATCTAGGCATGGTTGCCGTGGAGATGCAAACGCCGGAAAACGGCACCCAATACAGGTATTTCCCTGATAGGGCCACGGCCGGGGTATACATTAAGACGCTGCCTGACTCTGAAAAGGTGGTCATGCGGGAGTCGAATTTAGAAGATGTTTTCATCGAACTCACCGGCCAGAAGGTCACCGGGGATTAAACAGGATCGACAAGGGATTGGCAAAGAAATTGACAATAAAATTGACAATGGAATCAACAAGGGAATCAACAATGGAATTGACGATGGAATCGATAATGGATGCCTACAGCATACTCTGGGCGGACATCACGGCACTCAAGCGCCGCTGGCCCAAATTTCTCATCACCACTCTTGTCAGTCCACTGCTCTATCTGGTGGCCTTCGGTTGGGGTCTGGGCAGAGGGATGAGTCTTAATGGAACGAGCTATCTCGAATTTGTGATTCCGGGCATCATCGCCCTCACCGCCATGACCACCAGCTTCAACGGCGCCGGAAACCGTCTGAACGTAGACCGTCTATTCTACAAGAGCTTCGATGAGTGCCTCATGGCTCCTATCGGGTTGACTTCACTGTTGGTGGGAAAAGCCCTGATCGGAGTGGTCCGTGGCCTGATCAGCTCAGTGGCCTTTCTGGCTGTAGCCCTGCTGATTGCGCCCGCTATGCACATCGGCCCGCTGTTTCTGGCCGGCCTTATCCTCACCTGCCTGACCTTCGCCTTCCTCGGCGTTCTGGCGGCCCTTCTAGCCAGATCCCATGAGGACATGGCCACCTTCGGAAGCCTGATTCTGATGCCCATGACATTCCTCGGCGGGACCTTCTTCTCTTTATCCCAGGTGCCTCTGGGACTGAAGTATGCACTCTATATTCTGCCTCTAACTCATGCCAGCCTGTTCCTGAGGGCTGTGGCACTGGACCAGCCCCTGCCCTGGACATCCTTTCTGGCACTCGCAGCTTTTTTTGTGATATTTCTTTTGGGTGGCATGATGGCTTTGAAGAGAGCGAGCGTTTAGAGGCCTAATGCATGATCAGGACCGGATTATGATCGTTGATCCGGGACCCGGCAGACGGCGGGGCAATGGAGAGGATCGAGTTCCCCGACATTCGAGCTGAAGATCCAAAATGAAATATACACCTTATTAGAAATTATCAGATAGTCCACAAAGGATAAAAATACGATCCGAATTGGTGGTTCTTAGGAGAGGTTAAAATGGCGCTCATCGAAGGGATGCATGTTCAGAACTATAGGGCATTAAAGGATTTGTCCATCGGCAGGACTTTTGAGAATCAAGGAAGGAAACCCTTGCCGCGTTTGATGACTTTCATCGGGCCCAATGGTTCTGGCAAGTCCTCTCTGATGGATGCTCTGGGCTTCATAGGAGACTGTTTACAATTTGGAGTGGAAGAAGCCTGCGATTTGCCTCATCGTGGTGGATTTGAACGCCTTCGAACAAGAGGCACAAAAGAACCGATAAAATTTGAAATATATTATAGACAAGAGAAGAACAGTCGCCCAATAAGTTATTCTCTGCACATAGATTTGGGAAATGATGGGCGTCCATTTGTAACCTATGAGCGTTTGAGACAACGACGAAAAGGTCAATCTAGGGGTCAATCATACTCATTTCTGGAAATGACAAAAGGAGAAGGCTTCGCATGGGCTGGCGAAGCCACTGAAAAAGAAGAAGGAAATAAAAAAATTGAGGTAAAATTAGAGGACAAGCAACGTTTAGGCATTACTACACTTGGGAATCTAGCAGATCACCCACGGATTGTAGATTTCCGTCAATTCTTAGAGAGTTGGTACCTCTCGTATTTTGTCCCGGATCTCGCGCGCGGCTTGCCTATGACTGGTGCTCAAAAGCATTTAAATCGCAAAGGAGACAATTTAGCCAATTATGTGCAATTTATAGAGCGGCAACACCCCAAGCGATTTGCTCAAGTTTTAGCGAGTATATCTAAAAAAATTCCAGGAATATATAAAATTACGCATGAGCGGCAGAAAGATGGAAGATTGCTCCTTCAATTTAACGAACATGGTTACGAAGATCCATTTTATCAACTAGATATGTCCGATGGCACTCTTAAAATGTTTGCCTACTTATTGCTACTTGAAGATCCTGATCCTGCACCGTTGATTGGCATAGAAGAGCCGGAAAATGGCTTGCATCACCAATTGCTGGAACCTCTTGCATTAGAAATGAAGCAATATGCATATAATGAAAAAGGAGGTCCACAAATTGTAATTACGACTCATTCTCCGTATTTTGTAGATGCTCTAACACCCGACGAGGTATGGATATTAGAAAAAGGGGAAGATGGTTTCAGTATGGCGACATTAGCCGCAGATATTCCAGGTATTAGGGAGTTGTACGCTGAGGGCATCACAATGGGAAGTTTATGGTATAGCAATCATTTTGGACGGGGAAGTCCTTAATGTTTATGGAAGTTCTGGTTGAAGGGGGCGCAGACGTACCGGCAGTTAGAGAGATCCTGGAACGCAGATTTAATTTAAAGGAGGATATAAATTTTAGGATCCATTCTCATAGAGGGAAAGGTAAAATTCCAGAAAATATCTTTTCTAAGCCGAATCCTCGGAACAGAGGCTTGCTTGATCAACTTCCGGCAAAACTCAGAGGTTTCGGGAAATTGCCTGTTCCCTGCTGCGTAGTCGTTTTAGTTGATGCTGACGATGATAACTGCAGAGATTTGAAATCAGACTTAATTGATGTTTATCAAAAAATTGATTTCGAAACCATCTTGCGTTCTATTCAGGATCGCAGTTGAAGAAACCGAATCATGGTTCATCGCAGATGCTTCCGCGGCTAAGAGTGCTTATCCCAAAGTAGATTTAAATAAAATTCCTAAATCGCCTCCAGATAGCATAATTGGTGCATGGGAGAATCTCGCTAAAGCTCTAGGGAGAAAGCCAGAAGATTGCGTGGGTGCCGACAAATTCGAGTGGGCCAAGCGAATTTCCCCCTACTTGGACCTTAACGATCCTAAGTCACCCAGTCTAAACACATTTTTGCTTGGGATAAATAGTATATTATTAAATATATTACAATAATTATTTTATAGATCCTCGCAATTTTTTGCAAGTTATCTTTCTGGAAATTCCATATGAACGTGAATTCGATTGTGAACGATGCATGTCCTCGGTCAACCAAAAGTTCCATCAATCCCCTGTTTCATCCTCTCGTTCATGTCTATTCATCCCATCGAATTCAGGTACGGCACCAAAGAGATGAAGGCCATCTGGGAAGAGGATTTCAGGTTGCGCTGTCTCTTCCGGGTGGAGGCTGCCCTTTCCTTGGCCGAAGAAGAGCTGGGCATGATCCCCAATGGGGCCGCAGCCGAAATCGCGAATGCCGCCGAGAAGACCCGTCCAGAAAGGGCCAAAGAGATCGAAGATGAGATCGGCCATGACATGATGGCCACGGTTCTGGCCATGGCCGAGGAGAGCCCAAAATACGGAGAATGGATCCATCTGGGAGCGACCTCCAACGATATCCTGGACACGGCCACGGGTCTGCAGATCAAAGCCTCCCTGGACGTGCTGGAGCCCAAGCTGAAGACCCTACTGGCACTGCTTCTGGACCTGGCCATGAAAACCAGGAATCTGGTCTGCGCCGGCAGGACCCACGGCCAGATCGCCGTGCCCACCACCTACGGCCTGAGATTCGCCATCTGGGCCTCGGAGATTGCCCGCCATATTGAGCGGCTGGAAGAGCTGCGCCCCCGTGCAGCCGTAGGCAAAATGAGCGGTGCCGTGGGAACCCAGGCCGCCTTTGGAAAGAACGGCATGGAGATCCAGACAAGGGTCATGCGACACCTGGGCCTCAATGAAGTGGATGTCTCCAATCAGGTGGTGCAGCGCGACCGGCATGCTGAGATGGTCTGCTGGATGGCGCTCGTCGCTTCCACTCTGGACAAGATATTCGTGGAGATGAGAACTCTGCAGCGAACGGAGATAGCGGAGGTCGAGGAGGGTTTCGGCAAAAAGCAAGTGGGCTCATCTACCATGCCCCACAAAAGAAATCCGATTAAGTCGGAGCAGATCTGCGGCCTGGCTCGCGTGGTGCGGGCGCAACTGATGCCTGCCTTTGAGAACATCCCGCTCTGGGATGAGCGCGACCTGACCAACAGCAGCTGCGAGCGCATCGTCTTCCCGGAGTCCTTCATCTTCACCGATCATCTCATCACCCTGTCCACACGTACCCTCACCAACATGCGGCTGCGGCCGGATAATATCGAACGAAATCTCACGCTGCTGCACGGCCTGAATATGGCTGAGAACGTGATGGTGGAGCTGGCAAAGAAGGGCGTTGGCCGCCAGCAGGCTCATGAGATCATGCGCCAGTGCAGCATGACCGCCTTCGAGCAGAAGAGAGAGCTGGCAGATGTGCTCATGGAGAACCAGACCGTCATGGGTCACCTTAAGCCGGAGGAGATCCAGGCCCTGCTCGATCCGCACCAGTACATCGGCACTGCCGTTTTGCAGGTGGAGAGGCTGAACGATAAGCTGAAGAGGCTCTATCTGGATTGAATGCCCAGAGTCTTCCTTCTCAAGCCCGGCTCGATCCTGAAGGATGAGTCCGGCGAGATCCTCGATGCCCGGTCTTCGGTGACACTGATAATCAGCGGGCCGAGGAAGATCGTCGTGGACACCGGGCAGGAGGGCGAGGCAGATCTTATACTCAAGGCATTGGCCAGCCTCGGTCTTTTGCCGGAGGAGATCGACTGCATTGTGAATACCCATTCACATCCCGATCACTGTGGGAACAACAACCTTTTTTGCCGGGCAGAGATTCTAGCCCCCAAAGATAAGCAGCTGATTGGCCCGGGCATTTGGGCCATGTCAACTCCGGGCCATACTCAGGACAGCCTTTCCATTGTCATTGGGGCTATGCCACCAGATACGAAAACGGCGGATATGCCACCAACAATAGTAATTGCAGGAGATGCCCTCCCTACCTTCGGCAACTTCCAAAAGAACGTTCCTCCTGCGTTGCATACCGATCATGACCTGGCCGTCTCCAGCATGGGAAAAATAGTGGCACTTGCAGACATAATCGTTCCCGGACATGATTTTCCCTTTTCTGTCAGACAGGTATTTTGGAATCAGTCATTGGATTATCGATGAATATCTTCAGCAAGCCATTTGATCTGCATGAGTAGCTTCCTGGAGATGCCTGTGATCCTCTCACTCTTTATCGTGAACGCGAAGAAATTGAAAAGAGAGTCATTCTAGCCCCAACATGCTAAGGTAAGTACCTCTATGACGCCAGACCTCGGCATATCTTGGATCTATTATTCTTGCTTTTTCGATTTCGTCAGCCTTAGAGGCCGCTTTCTCCTGGCGCTGGTATTCGGACCCAGAAAGCATGGCCGAGCTGTAGAGTGCAGGAGAATAATCCTTGACCATCTTTTTGGATTTATCAAAAGCTAGACGAGCATCAATATCCCTTCCCATACTGAAGAGAACATTTCCTTTTCCAGTGCAAGCTTTCGCTGATGACAATGAGGATATAAGCGGCATTAGGGCCGGGCCAGCTCCTTTGGGCTCGCTGATCAAGACTGCCTTTTCATAAGCTAGGAGGGCTTCTCGATATCGGCACATCTTGAACAAAACAAATCCTTTACCAGCTAAGGCATCGCTGTCTCTAGGAAACCTGTCCAAAACCTCGATGGACCTCTTGTATGCCTTGAAAGCTTCATCTTCATCTTTGAGCCTGTCGGAAATATCCTTTTGAGATTCTGAAATCTTGGAATGAGCGTCTCCCTTCCCCATCCAAATATGAGCAGCCAACTTCCAAATCGCATCTCCTTTTCCTCTCCAGAGATTGGCATTTTGGAGATCAGTTGATTCCGAGTGAAGCTCTAATGCTTTTTCATAGGCATTTAGAGCATCTTGGTACTTAATTTGATCCATGTATGCATCGCCCAGGTCGCTCCATATGAATGATACATTCTTTGTGTCCAGTTCGATTAAGGATTTATGATAGTCTTCAAGGATAGACTCTTCGAAGTCGTCCGGATTTTTTAAATAAGTTTGTTTAGATTTGGCATAGCCTTTGCCCCATCTGGCGCTGGCAATACAGGCTTTATCGCCTACTTTCAATTGAGAACAAAGTTCCATCGCTTTGTCAAAACAATCAATGGCCTCTTTATATAATTCCCTTTCCAAATTAACATCCGCCCAGTAGATCAGGGCTAGACCCTTATAAACGCAGAGTTTTGCCTCCATCGATGAGTAATTCTTGAAAAGAGCCAGAGATTTGTCATAATCGGCAAAACATTCGTCTGATCTTCCCAGCTGCTGGAGTGTTAGCGTCTTGTCCAATAGGATATTTATATACATGCCGGGGGCTTGAGGGCTCGAATTTAGGGCTTGCAGGCAGGCATTTAAGGCTTCATCATAAGAGCTCAGAGCTTCTTTTGCCAGCATAACCTTATCCTCTCCTATCTCCGAGGATTCTTCTTTCTTTTCTTTTTCATCCTCGTTCCTTAATTCTTTTTCATCTTCTGCTTCTATATTCTTTTCAGGTATGTCAAAGCCTTGCATCGCCAAGTTTTGCTTCGCAGCTGCCTTGTGGTACAAGGCTTCTGTCATCTGGATTCCCGAAAGGGCTGGGTAAATATCACGATATTGCTCAATGGCCTTATCGTAGGCCATAACGGAATTGGCAAAGTCGCCTAGGCTTGCAAGAGCCGTGCCCTTGCCATACCAGGCCTTTCCTAGAGCCAGTGGATCCTCAACACTCAGGGATTCAATTTCCTGCAAGCCGCTCCCTTCGTTTTCATCTTGGCCTTTGCAGGTGAGAAGATAGATGGCCTTCTCATATTGCTCAATGGCTGCATCGTATTCTCCCTCTTCAGCCAGAGATTCGCCCTTGCGGACTACAGCTCGCGGATCTTTGCAGTCGAAGATCTCATCATTGACGAAGGCTTTGCTCATATCTATTCCGAAGATTAGGGCCAGTCCACAAGCCGCCCAAGTATTAAGTGCCCAAGACAGGCTCACGAATATGGGCAGCCGGGCGAAACCTTCTTTTTGCATTAAGTCTATATAATCTGATAAATTTAAATTAATGCTAGATGTAGATCCGCCAAAAGCCATTCCAATAAAAGCAGGCAAATCGTTGTGAGGGTAGGCCCAATAGCCGGAAAGAGCTCCAAAATACTCCGTAAAAAATCCGAGACCTACTGCTACCATGACCATGGCTATGTTCCAGTTCAGGCCCTCTTTCTCATTGAAATATAGGCCTAAAATAGCGAGGACGGCATAGATCAAGATCATATTCCTGGTGGGATCTTTGAGTGCGTCATAGTTCGGGGCGAGATAGCCCTCGAGATAAAGGAACAGGAAGAGAGCAGTCATTATGACTGCATAGGGCACGAGCCTGAACCTCCGTCCCTTCAGGCTTGATAGTACAGGAGTTAAGACGTAAGTCAAGCCAATGATGGAGATTATGAAAATAGGAACCGCCAAGAGCGGATAATAGGGTGGAAGGGGAAGACCAAACCATCCGTTCGAGAGTTCTTTGCTTTCTCTTAGGTAGACCCACCAACCAGCCCAAGGGGCGAAGCTCTCCACAAAGTATGACACCCCAATCGAAGAGAGAGTGATCGCCACCAGGTGTTTTGTCTGCATCATGCGGGAGAAGAAAGCCCCAAGAATTAGCGCAAATGCAAAACCCAGGAAGTATTCAAGGGATCTGTTGAAGTCGGAGAGCCAGTTGTCGTCATGTCGTGGGAGATAGCCAGCAAAGAAGTACAGCGATACAAGCGCAATGAAGACGAAGATACCCAGGTTGATCCGCCTTCGACTTACGTCCAGAGCACTATCCTTGGTCTTCCTGATCCAGAACCGGGGGGAGAATAGGATCTCCATAAGAGCCGTCTGCAAGATTTTCCAGTAGGGCAGTCTGGCTGCATCTAGAAGAATGAAATCGGCACCTATGCTGAACAGAGTTGCCATTCCCGGAAACCCTAGAAGGTTCTCCATGAAACTCCAAGTCTCCTCCGCCACCTCGGGTATGGGCAGCTGCCATTTGCCGTCCTTGGAATTCATGGGGAGATCAAGCACGTTTATGAGTTGCGCCGCCGTGTAGTTCATTTCTTTGGGAATGACGCTCAGAAGACCATTTGCATCGCCCATATGTTCCTTTACGAATCTCAGAAACTTGAGATCAGCGAATGGGTGTTCAAATCCCATCAATTTTGCGGCAATTGCGTCTGCCCAGACCACATTGTTAGAGGCGATGATGGTATTGAACTGGACGGAATGAGCCGCAAGTGGACCTTCGGCCTCGCCCCCCTCACTCCCATCTATTATTGTCAAAGTAGGAGTAAAAGCATGGTTGACCCAGTACAAGAGCTCCTCAACTCCACCTTTCTGATGATAGAAAGCCTTGTCCTCTTCAGGCAGGGTTCCATACATATTCTTCATGCCCAGGGTCACATCGGCACCGAAGTGCGTCTTCATCTTAGGGATATTGATGATCACATCTGCGTCCAGAACCCTTGCAGAAACGATCTCCTGATTCGGCTTCTCGTTACATGAGAACAGGGTGCCCTCGCCGAAATCGAAATACACCAGATTCGTTTCTGTGAGGTTGACCAATTCCACATTATTCTTTTTGGCCCATTTATCCCAGCCCTCAGCCTTGACCTGGACCCAGAACTTCGCCCATACCATATCGGCATCGCAGACAAAAGGTTTACCGCCTGCTTCCCGAACCATGTCCACTACATATCCTACCACCTCCTGAGATGTGTACGTGGCCGAAATATCTGGATTTCCTCCGCAAATATTTGCCTTTATTAGGACTGTGTCTCCTTTTTGTACGAAATTTGGACTCATGCCCCCGAGACCCTCGATTGCCGCCTCTACAGCCTCCTTCAGGTTGTTGATTCCACGCTGGCCATCCGGATAGCGCGCCACTGAAAAACGAGGTTCTTTAGCGACTCTTGTCCTGCTCTTGACATCCTCATAGGATCTTGATCCCAACAGCAATTTCCGGCTTTGCTTTTTCGAGTAGGAGAGTGCCGTTGCATAACCCAGGAAGATCGCCACTGGATAGAGAAGGAAAAGAACAATTGCGAAGAATAGGGGGAAGTTATCTTTGGAAATATAATTAGAGTTATTAGAGTTATTAAAT
>Ga0182011_10002161_pt1 | contig 16772 bp, 12 predicted proteins | sample 711E1DmetaG_FD_120481 | JGI IMG/M metagenome (GOLD analysis project Ga0182011, IMG submission 120481) | Permafrost microbial communities from Stordalen Mire, Sweden - 711E1D metaG | ecosystem: Environmental > Terrestrial > Soil > Wetlands > Permafrost | place: Sweden: Stordalen | collected... | reverse complement strand
TTCACGGCGGAGGAGTTGGACTTCATCCTGAACTACGACATCAAATACCGCCTCGGTCGTGACCCCGAATCCGATGCGGAATGAAACCCATCCCGCTCAACGCCACTGACGCCCGTTATCCCGCGCGTTTGGTTGCTGGCACGATGCCGCAACTGTCCGCCTTTGGTAATCTCAACCTGCTCGCATTACCCAAAACCGCGCTATTTTGTTCCGCCCGTTGCCCCGGCCACGCCATCCTCTCCGCCTACGACCAAGCCGCCCGCTGGCGCGATGCTGGTCGCTGCATCATCAGCGGTTTTCATTCGCCGGTGGAAAAAGAATGTCTCCGCATTCTCCTGCGCGGCAGTCAGCCCATCATCATTTGTGCTGCCCGCAGTCTGGAAAAAATGCGTCTCACAGCGGACTGGCAAAAACCTCTGGCCGATGGCCGGCTTTTGATTCTGTCCTGCTTCAGCGGGAACGAGCATCGCATCACCAGCACCCTTGCCGCCCGCCGGAACGAATTTGTCGCTGCGCTCGCAGATGAAGTTTGGTTCGCGCACGTTGCACCCGGCGGGCAGATGCAACGCTTGGCACAGAAAATTGCCGCGCGGGATTGATTTCCTCCCGATGCAGATCATTCGTGTCTTGCAAGTGAGCGCCGATCATTACGCGAGCACAAGCGTCCATCAGAGTATCGAGCCGCCGGTCAAATGCCCTCATTGTGACGCGGTGGATGTGCTAAAGGCGTTGGGCTATTATTCCCGTAATGTTACCAGCACGAATCGCGGCGTCTTACGCATTTTAGTGCGACGGTTTCGATGTCGTTGTTGTGGCAGAACGGTCAGCATCCTTCCATCATTCGCGCAACCATACCGACTGGTTTTGAATGCCACGATAAATGAATTTTTCGGAGGGACTTTAGGCGCCAACTCGCTTTCGTGGCTCTCGCTTCTGCAACAATACTGGAACCGGTTCACTAAATGGATTCCAGAAATTAACCGCGTCATAAAATCCGTGGTGGAGCGTTCGCCCCCTCACCCAGACGCCGCTGGATGGTGGAAGGTTATAGTTGCGGCTTTCGGCGACCTCGAAAAAATCACCGAGACGCTTGTGAGCAGGTTTGGGGTCACTCTATTTGGTCGTTACCGATGCCATTCACCTTGTGCCGAAGAATGAGCCGCCGTGAACCCGCTCCACACAACTTAGCTATTTTCCTGAATAGCAATCCGTGGAAATCTTTCCGCGCCAATGAAAAGTGCCATTGAATCATTTTTGAGTGCCGAACGAAGTGTTCCAGGCGCGTTACGTTTCAAAATCAGGGAACAGACAAGCCACAATTTTGATCTCATCATCAGTGGCGAATGATTTATTTTGTATGAATACAGGAAAAACAAATTTGCCAACCATGAGTGTTGCCGTTTACGTCGGGAAGTCCAAGAAACACCGGCAATTTTCGATCAGCGATCAGATTCGTGTGATTCGCAAATATGCGAAACGGCGCGGGTTGGTGATCGTGAAGGCGTATGCAGACGAGTTGAAAGGCGGCGGGACGCCATGAGTCAGGATGTTCCCAACGAACCGTCACCAGCCGACGACAACCCATTCCAGCCGCACCGGGCGCCCGGTGCCAACCCCGACGAGTGGTTGAACAGCGCGGCGGTGTATGTGCGGATGTCCACGGAACATCAGCAATATTCCACGAGCAATCAGATGGACGTGATCCGCGAGTATGCCAAAAAACGCGGGCAGGAAATTGTCAAAGAATATTCGGATGACGGGAAAAGTGGTCTGAACATCAAAGGCCGGGGTTCGCTGGAACAAATGATCCGTGATGTGCTTGAGGGCAAAGCGCATTACAAATCCATTCTGGTTTATGACGTGAGCCGGTGGGGCCGATTTCAAGATGCCGACGAAAGCGCCTATTACGAATATATCTGCAAACAGGCGGGCGTTGCGGTTCACTACTGCGCGGAACAATTTGAAAATGACGGCAGCCCGATCTCCACCATTATCAAGGGCATCAAGCGGACGATGGCGGGTGAATACAGCCGGGAACTTTCGACGAAGGTTTATCAAGGGGCGTGCCGGCTGGTGAAACTTGGATTCCGGCAGGGCGGCGCGGCGGGTTACGGGCTGCGCCGGGTTTTGGTGGACGCCAACGGCGTGAAAAAAGGCGAGTTGAAAATGGGCGAACAAAAGAGCATCCAGACCGACCGCGTTGTGCTGGTGGCCGGACCGGACGAGGAGGTCGAAGTCGTTCGGCGGATTTATACACAGTTCACCACTGACGGAAAGTTGGAATCCGAGATTGCCGCCGGATTGAACGCGCAAGGCATCTTGACGGACTACGGGCGAGCTTGGAACCGGGGAACAGTGCATCAAGTGCTGACCAGCGAAAAATACATCGGGAACAACGTCTATTCCCGGACTTCGTGCAAACTGAAAAAGAAGCACGTCAACAATCCGCCGTCCGAATGGGTGCGAGCGAACGGCGCTTTCGCGGGCATCATCGAACCAGAATTATTCCTGAAGGCGCAGGAAATCATCCTGGCCCGCAGCCGGAAATATACCGATGCCGAGATGCTGGAACATCTACGCGCCGTGTTACTAAAACACGGACGCATTTCGGGCATCCTGATTGACGCATCGGAAGACCTGCCATCGAGCACGGCATTTAGTCATCGCTTCGGCACCCTGGTGAATGCCTACAAGATGATTGGCTATAATCCGGGAATTGATTTCAGTTTCGTCGAGGAAAACCGGCGGCTGCGGAAACGCCATCCAGAATTGGTGGCGGAGGTAATTCAAAAAATCACAGCGCTGGGCGCACACGCGGTCTGGAACAAAGAAACCGAATTGCTGGACCTGAACCACGAAATGAGCGTGTCTATTGTGCTCTGCCGACATACCGAGACCGGCGCGGGTTCGTCGCGCTGGCTGATCCGGCTGGATGCCAGCGCCCGGCCCGACATCACAATCGCTGTGCGCATGGACGCCACGAACGAGGGTATCCGTGATTATTATGTGCTTCCGGCAATTGACATGACGTGGGAAAACCTGCGCGTGGCCGAGGTCAACGGCATTTATCTGGACACCTACCGCTGCGACACGCTGGATTATTTTTTCGGCATGGCGGAGCGAGTGAACCTGGAGGAAACGATATGAATGATGAAGTAATAATGATTCCCATTGCGGAGATTCACATTTTGAATCCGCGCCACCGCGACCAGAAGAAATTCGAGGTGATCGTCAACAGCATCAAGACTCTGGGCCTGAAGATGCCGATTACCGTCAGCCTGCGGGGGGAGAACGAACCGGCGGGGCCGAAATATGACCTTGTCTGTGGCCAAGGACGGATGGAAGCGTTTATCGCGCTTGGCCATCTGGAAATTCCGGCCATCGTGGTGGAAATCACGAAAGAGGAACGGTTGATCCGCAGTTTGGTCGAGAACATCGCGCGACGTTATCCCTCGCCGATGGATTTGATTCGCGAGATTGAGCGTTTGCGCGCCGAAGGCTACAACAACCATCAAATCAGCGCAAAACTGGATATATCCGATACGATGGTCAGCGGGCTGCTGTCCTTGAAAAAGGCGGGCGAAGGGCGATTGCTCCAGGCAGCGCTCGCGGGAAAAATTCCGTTGTGGGTCGCCATTGGCATTTCCAAAGCAGACACGCCGGAGATGCAGCGAGAACTGCTGAAAGCCTACGAGGGCAAACAACTGAATTATATCTCCCTGCGCATGGTCAGGCGCCTGATTGAAAAACGGCGTTTGCTGGGCAAACAAAACAAAGATGGCCCGCGTAGCAGCCGGACCAGCGCCGAAAAGATTGTGGCCAACTTCCGCAGAGAAACCGAGCGGCAGAAACTGATGATTAAGAAATCTCGAATTTGCGATGCGCGGCTGTTGAACGTGGTTACGGCCTTTAACAAGCTGGTGGCTGATGAGCATTTCCTGACGCTGCTGCGGGCGGAAGCACTGGAGACGATGCCGAAATTTCTTTGGTCTAAATTAACACCCTCAATAAAACCAACCACATGAGCAACGCAAAAATTGATTCGCGATGAAAACAATCCGGCTGCTGCTGGAAAACATCCTGCCGGTGCGGCAAATCACCGAAGCGCACAAAAAAGCCAACCGATACGAAACCATCCTGGCCTCCCTCAAGGTCGTTGGATTGGTCGAGCCGCTGGTGGTGTTTCCGCAAAAAGGCCAGCCGGGGAAATACATGCTGGTGAACGGACACATGCGCCACTGTGCGATGAAAGAATTGGGAATGACCGCAGCCGACTGCATCATCGCCAACGACGACGAAGGTTTCACCTACAACGCGCGCATCAGCCGGCTGCCAGCGATTCAGGAACACAAAATGATCTCACGAGCCGTGAAAAACGGCGCAAGTCTGGAACGCATCGCGGCGGCGCTGAACATTTCAACACAGGGGGTGAAAGCCTCGTTGAACCTGTTGATCGGCATCAGCCATGAAGCCGTGGAATTGCTGAAAGACAAACCCATTCCGCCCAAATCCCTCCGACTGCTGAAAAAGGTGACGGACGAGCGGCAGGTTGAAATCGCGAGACTGATGATTGACGCCAATAATTATTTTGCCGGGTATGCCGAGGGCTTGGTCTTGGGCACGCGCAAGGAATTACTGGTCGCTGCTGACCAGCCGAAAAAGAAAAAGGGCATGTCCGCCGAGTCCATCGCCAAAATGGAGCAGGAAATGGAGACGCTGGAAAGCGGCATGAAGGCGATCTCGGAAAATTACAAAGAAAACATGTTCACCCTGCAAACCGCCCACACCTACATCAAAGCCCTGCTGAAAAACACGCGGGTGGCCAAGTATTTGAAGGCGAAGCACGCCGAAATTAGCACGGAATTTCAAAACATTGCGGCGGCTGAAGCGGTGTGATTTATTTGACGGAACTCGCGGCGTTACCGAGCGTTTCCTTGAATGCGACAAATGATTTGTCAGACGGCTCAAAACGGCGCAGAATCCGAAAGCACATGAGCGGTAAAATTGCAGAAAAAGTCCTTAAAATTGAGGCGTTGGACGTTGACCAACTGCTGCTCGATCCGGAAAACCCGCGACTGGAAGGAATGGGGACGCTGAAGGACCAGTTGGACCTCATCAAGGCAATGTGGCGAGAAATGGCCGTAAGCGAGGTTGCGCTCTCCATTGCTGCGAACGGATTTTTTGAAGAAGAACCGTTGTTTGCAATTCCCGGACCAACCATCAACGGGAAACCCGGCTATTACGTCGTCGAGGGCAACCGGCGACTCACGGCCGTCAAATTGTTGCTGGATGAAAACCTTCGGAAAACCGTTCGGGCAACGGATTTGCCAAAGCTTGATGCAAAATCCCTGGACAAACTGAGAAGCCTGCCCGTTTCGATCTATCCAAAACGCGAGGCGCTGTGGGAATACTTTGGCTTTCGTCATGTGAACGGGCCGAAGGAATGGGATTCTTTAAGCAAGGCGGCGTATGTGGCAAAAGTCCGCCGTGAGTATGGCAAAAGCCTGGAAGAAATTACGCGGAAGATTGGCGACCAGCACAGCACTGTTAAACGAATTTATCGCGGGTATGTTCTTTTGGAGCAGGCTGAAAAATCCACAAAATTCAACCGCGAGGATATTCACCGAAACCGATTTTTCTTTTCGCATTTATACACCGCGACGGATTACGAGGAAGTTCTAGCCTTTTTAGGCACCGATGCGGAAGCTTCCTTGCATGACAGTCCAATCGCCAAAAAACACCTGGCCGACTTGGAGCAATTGATGGTTTGGTTGTTTGGCAGCAAAGAACGCAAAATTGAACCGGTAGTCCGGACTCAAGCGCCGGACTTGTCCTACCTCCGGTCAGTTATTGGCAACAAGCCAGCCTTGGCTGCCCTGCGTTCAGGGATTAGCCTGCAACGGGCGCACGCGATCAGCCTGGGAGACAGTCGTCGCTTTGAAGATTCCTTGGCTCAAGCCAAAGACGCCTTGCAAGAAGCCAAGGCGACGGTGACAACCGGTTACAAAGGCGACAAGGAACTGTTGCAACAGATGGAATCAATTGGAACCCTCACCACGAGCCTGCTGGAAGAGATGCGTAAAATTAAATCCAAGTAACGCATTTTTACTATCATGGCTCTTATTGAATTTCCAGGTTCCAATCTGCCGGAAGACCTAGCCGACTGGCTAGAACTCACCGCCATTCAGTCAGCAAATAAAAACGGCAGCGCCGGCGATTTGGAGCGTGAACTCAAACGCCTTGGCAAAAGCGGCACGGAAGAACTCATTGGAAACGCATTCACCGAGATTGACCGGCGAGAAAAATCTGCGGGCAAGGATGCCTACCCCTTTGAACGAAAAGACACCTCGATTGAGTTGAAAGCCGGCAACTACCCCGCCTACATTTTTTGCTTGGCGCTTTCCTATTGCAAATGGAAAGCCCGAAAAGGTGCGCCGGAAAATCCGTGGCTGCTTTTTGAGGAACTGGCGCGCTATACCGCCAAAAATTATCTGGGCGGTGATGCCATTATATTTGGAACAAGCTGCCGGCAAAAAAAATCAGGTGAGAAACGGTTTGTGGCAAATATTAACGACCTAGCCAAAAAGCTGGGCGAGGGCGAAGGTTTCAAAAAACAATCCACCTTTTCCGCCAAGGACAGCAAACTTGATCTGGTGGCATGGAAAAGCTTTCAAGACGGCAGACCCAGCCAAATCATTTTATTCGGGCAATGCGCGGCAGGGGATAATTGGACGAATAAATTGACAGAACTTATCCCGGAAGATTTTTGGGACCAATGGATGGCGCGAGCGAAAGTCAGTTCACCGTTAAGGTCGGTTTTCATGCCGCACCGGGTTTACGATCATGAGCGGTGGGACAAACACGCACGGTCGGCCCGGTTGCTCTTCGACCGTTGCCGGGTAGTTGCTCATGCGCACCAAGACACAGTGACCGGGAGATTTGCCACTCGGTTGCTCAATTGTTGCCGGACGGAGTGGAAGCTGCGCGTTTAAGTTTGTCCGATTTACCAAACGCCTACCGGTTTTCTGCGCGCGGGGATTTCAGCCAGCCAAAATCCTTGGAAATCATCAGTTCTCGTTTGGTTTTATGATGTGTCGTGCGCATGGAAATTGTCTTCACTTGAAAACCATACGTCCTAGCCCATTGCCGCACCTCACTCGTATCATCATAAGTCATCAGGACGTCTCCAGCCACCTGTTGTAAAATCCGAAACAAATTTTCGTGGTCAATTTCCCAATGGCGGTAGAGACGACGGGCGGCTTTGGTGTATGGCGGATCTACAAAAAAAACTGTGTTTTTTTTGTGCTGGTGCTTTTTTATCAAGGTGAAGCCATCCTCCCGGCCAAAATCCAATTTTTTCTTGAAAGAGGAAATTGCCGTAATCCGGTCAGCTATGGTTTGGGGATACCAGCGCGAACGAAGCCCCCTGCCATCCTCGCCTTTCCGGATCAAGCCGGCCCCTTCAGCGATCACGCCACCGCGAGCCGTGCGGTTGCGAAGCAGGCACAAAAAAGCCCGCTCATGTTGCGACGCCGGTTTCCGCTGAAGTTGCTCTTCCACCCTCGGCCGGCTGATGCGAAATGAGCGAATTTCGCTGGCGAGCCAGTCGGCATGACCATTCAGTATGGTTTTCCAGGTGGCCGCAACGTCCCGGTCAAGTTCAGCAAAAGCCGCCCTATCCACGAGTTGGGTGAAAACAGCGGACAAGGAAATGTTGGCACCACCGGCGAATGGTTCCACCAGCAGCTTCGGCCGAGGCGTCTGGTTTTTCAGCCATTTGCAAGCCGTTTTAACAAACCAACTCTTGCCGCCAGCATAACGGAACGGACTTTTCAAACCGCGTTTCGCGGGTTTAGCCGGTTTCGCTGTTACTTTGATAGGTTTACGTTTCGTCACGGCACAGATTTTCAGAACTTTTTAACTGCAAAAATCAATTTAACATTCCATCATGCCGGTTGTCATTATTTTCATTTGCTCCGGCATTACCCACGCGCACAGATGGCGGGTGAGTTTTTCCAAGTGACCGCCGACAGTGGCGTGGGCGATGAAAACTTCGTCGGCCAGAGTGGCGACGAACTCATTGCGCCGCACGGCGAGTTCGGCGGCGGTCTCGGCTGGCATTAAATGATTCATATCAGTTTTTGTTGGCGATTATTTGTTTCAGGCGATCAAGATCGTGCTCTTTTCCTCGCATTAAGTGAAGCATCCGGTGACAGTTGTCACAGACGGTGACAAGGTCTTCCACCATGATGACGGAAACTTGCCGCCAATTCAAACGGATTGATTCTGGAACGGAAAAACGAAGCGTTGATTTTCTATTAGCGAAATTTCGCTTCAAGCACTACACCCATTGTAATGCCAATCACCATGCCGATGGCAATCAGTCCGAGCCAGGCCAGCCAGTCCCGTCTTAATTGCACCCCATTGATCCGGCCATCCAGGTCCTCGCAGGTTTTACGAAACATTTCTCCGCCAGCTTTCAAGTCGGTTTTGATGTGATTATATGAGGAAATCCCGTCGTCCAAATGTTTTCTAATATCTTGGGTGAAGGCTCCGATGGATTTCAACTGGCTGCGAAATGAACCGGAAGCCAGATTCAACGCCTCGGTGTGGGCTTTGACGACGTTTTTCAATTCATCGGTCTGGTCTTCACCGACGGCAGAAAGATTTTTAACCAGCTCGGCGGTTTGCCTCCGGTATTCGGCCAGATGCAATTCAATCAATTTTCTGGACTCATTGACCGCCTGCGGCACGAGTGCCGCCGCACGCCATTGCGCGCGCGTCAGCAATGCAAATTGCACCGGAAAACCATTTTCGTCCCCGTCACTCCATTCGGCCATCATCTTCCGAAACAGCTTGGCTTCCTCGGCGGAAAAATCTTTACACAACAAATCGAAACAGGTGTCATCCATACGTCATTCCCCAAAATTTAATTGCGGCTGCGGTTCGGTCTTCGATTTTTCCTTCGCTGGCGCGGATTTTTCTTTGGGAACAAACTCCGTCGGCAGCAATAATTCCGCAATCGCGTCGTATTGCCGGAAAAGTTTTTGCATTGCCCATTGAATTTCACCCGCCAGCAACCGTTCCAAATAACCGGCTTCAACGTGTGACAATTCGGCGAAACTCAAGCCGCGCTTGGCGATGGCCTCCGCTTTTTCAATCGCGAGCAGCGTGGTCGGCGTGACCGCCGGCAACGTCACGGACTTCGCGCCAAATTCCATCAACTGCTTTTCCAGTTGTGAGCCTTTGAACAAATCGCCGCGCGCCTTGGCGGGATTGTGGACGATGACATAATCTACCCGGTCGCCCGCGTAGAAAAATAATTTGCCCGCATTGGTCATGCTTTCTGTGTCGTCGGTCGGGAACAGAAAAAATGTCAGCCGGACGCCCTGTTCGGCGCACACGTCCAGCACCTGCAATTCCTCCAGTGCGCCCAAGATCAGCGCGTCAGCCTGTGCGCGGGTGTCAATGACGTGGACCGGGGCGGAATCTTTCAGCACGCGCCGAAACAAACTTAACAAAGCAGTTTTGCTCTCATGCTCGTTGCCGAGATGATACGAGCGCACCGCTTCACGGTGCCGATGGGCAAAGGTGTGATGCCGGTCGTCGAGGTCGGAACCGTTCCACGGCACGCCGAGCTTGTCGAGCCAGGCGGTGCGAAATTCGGCTTCAAAACTTTTGCCGAGATTGCCTTTGGATTGGGGATTGAGGTGGATGCGTCGAGTTGTATTCATATATTTGTTGGGTCGTTTAGTTTCATGTCTTCGGGATTTGGCCGGCGAACCTCGCGCGATTGCGGAGTCGCGGCCAAAATTGGTTTTCGCGCCGGTGCCGGAGCGATGACGGTTTGAGTGGTGATCGCTTTCGACACAGATGGTGTTTCTTCCCAATGCGCTTGCGCCCGACGTTGAACGTAGCGCCGAAAAAATTGATGAACGCCCTGCGCGGTGATGGCGCAGCCTTTTTCACTGAAAAGCACGGCGGCAATTTCCTGCCACGTCCTGCGCCGCTGGCGTTGTTCACGGATGAATTCCACGAATGGTTCAAGCCGGCTGTGAAAAGCCCGACCGCCGCCGCAGCGTTTGCGCTTCACCGGCCGGCCATCGTTGATGATGTCTTGATTCATCAACGCAAAGTTTAGGGTTCTTCGCACCAAAGCGGTTAGCGCATACTCGGCGGATTAAATAGCAAAGGTGGCTGATTAGGCCGGATAGCACCGATGATGAAGTTTTCGGGCGTTGAATTCCGTTGACGCGACGTGTTGAATCGCGTTGAGCGGTGTTGACGACGGATGTTGAAAGGCGTTTAGCCGCGTTGACAACATCAACGCACATCAACGGAATTCAATGCCCACTTTTTTCCGTGTCAGTTTCCGAAGCGAATGCTTCGGGGATGGTGTCTAACAAAATGACCGGCTTTCAAATTCCAGAAAGCCGCCAAAAAGTTTGTTCGGTTGAACGTATTAAAATTGTCGCACTGGTGTGCAAATTACAAAGCACTGAACGGGCATTCTGAAACCGGCAGCGAAACGAAGCAGGTCGGGAGTGGCATGAACGGACGACGGCGGAGTGGAGCGCGGTTTCAGGAATGATCGTTGAGTGCTCGACCGTCTAGGTTCGGATGAGGCGATTTGTCTGGCCGGTTTCCGAGTGCCCGCAGGAAAGCCGGCCAGTCAAAGCGCCGGGTTTTCCATGAAATTCATCTGTCTTGAGAATGCGATTGATGCCAGAGGCCGATGGGCTGCTGTTTCTTATCAACCATGCTTTCACTTTCAATCGGGTGCCAAGACGATTGTAACTCCTGTGCGCGTCTAATGACTCGGTCAACAATTTCGGATTTAGTCGAGGACTTCGATGCCGGTTCGAGTTCGGGTGTGATATTCAGTTCTGTTAAGCGTCCAAACATCGGTTTCAAAGCACGGTCTTCGTCGCGGAAAAAGAGACTGCCGCGAATCCGCACGAACTTCCATCCAAGACGTTCGAGAATTGCCTGACGCTCGGCGTCTTCTTGAAGTTTCTCCAGCCCGTGGTATCGCTCGCCGTCGCATTCCACTGCGAGGCGACGACCGTTTCCGGTGACAACGAGATCAATTCTATATGCCCCGACATGAAATTGCGGAAGCACGTTGTAGTGCGCTTCCATGAGACGCCGAAGCACGCGCTCCTCAAAAATGGATTCGGTGCGCTCGATGCGTTTTCGTAGTTCTCGTTCCCAGGCATTTGGGTCAAGAGCGTGCTCAATGAGACGGCGGCGATAATCTCCCGGCTGTAAATCAGTTTCGTGATTCAGGCTATGGACAATCCACATTTGATTACGTGCGCGGCTCGCAGCGACATTGAATCGCTTTTTGAAAATCTTTTTCCCGCCTTCCTGTCGCATGGTGAGCGGAGGTTCGCTGGGCGGCGAATCCACGACGGACAAAAACATGACATCGCGTTCGTCGCCTTGAAACTGAGCAGAGTCACCGCAAAGAATTTGTCTGCGCCGATACTCGGCCAGTTCGAGTCGTTGCCGGAGTATGCCGTCTATTTTCAAAGCCTGTTTGTCAGCGACCAATGAGATGACACCGAAGGACGTTGGTTTGCCTTCATCATTCTTTGCATATTCCGGCTGCTCCGTTGCGGCGCAGATCAGTGCGGCAATCGTCTCGGCTTCGATTTCGTTGACGTTGTCACCACGCTCACGTCCGCCCTGAACCCGGTAGTGAACGACATGTGGATTGAGTGGAATTGAAGAAGCCTCGCGAAGTGGTTTAATTTCGCCTTTGTAAGAGAGGTTGTTGCTGAAAGCGATGATGTCTGGCGCACAACGGAAATGCTCGGTCAGCCGAATCACACCACCGAATGCGATCTGCGCCAGTTCATAGACAGACGTTTCGCCGTCGTAGAGTTCTTTGTGTGGCACGCCATTCAAGAAAATGCGGATGAGCTTCGTCACTTCTTCTGCTTGGACGCCGACGGCAACGGGTGTGACCTGTTCATCGTCACCAACGACGATAGTTTGCCGACCGAGATACAATGCAAACAGTGACGATGGATCGCATTGACTGGCTTCATCAATAATCACCACATCAAATCTCGCCTTGCTCGGATCGAAGGTGTCAGCGACTTCCGCCAGCGGCATGATCCACACAGGCACGGCATCTTTGGCGGTCGTCATTTCGCGGCGGGCGGCAGCACGAAGTTCTGCGTCTCTGACTCCCTTGCCTGTTTTGGTCAACTTGTTTCGCATCGCGGCATAAGCTCCAAGAGCTTGCTTTTGCTCGCCGCCGGTTTGCCGGATTTGTTTCATCCAAGTTTGCTTTTCGACAAGTTGCGCAGTGACTTCGAGAAGTTGATGTCCAAGATTTTCAATTTCCCTTTGCAACTGGTCGAGCGAGACGTTCGCCCTCCGTTCCAATTCATCGTGAAGCTGCCGCCATTCCCAAGCAGATTCCGGTTCGCCCGGCGGTTCTGGCTGGTTGTGTTTGGGATGCCGGTTTTCGATGGCAGAAGCCCAAGCCGGTGCGGAACGACTGACTTGTTTTAACAACGCGCGACGACGAGCCAAGTCTAACTCCAAGTTTTTCAGCCGCACCAATTCTTCGTAAGCAGCTTGATAAGCCGCTGGCGACATTTCGCGGAGCGCACGGCGCAAGCTTTGCGTCACCAACGCATCCGGCGTTTGCGAAGTTGGCACTAATTGCAGCGACGCGGCGAGAATTTCTTTAAGTTGCTTGTGGCGAAGCCAGCCATTACGCGATCCAAGAATTGTGCCGAGGTCTCCCGTCACCGCACGGCGAATCCGATTCAGTTCGGCGTTTGTTCCAGTCTGTGGCTGCGTGGATTCAAGAAATGCAGACCACAAGAAACCCAATCGCTGAAATTCAGATTCAAGCGGTTGCCATGTCGAGTTGTGCCATTCCAAGCAGGTGTGAATTGTGCCGACGAATTGTTTGCAGACTTGCTCCGGGCGGTCGCCAAGTTCCGAGCAGGCCGGACCGCCCTGACAAGCCATCTGACGTTCCCACCGTCCAATCAATTCGGAACGGAGTTGCCGCATTCGCAGCAATGCGCGCACCGCACGCAAATCAGCCGAGTTGTTCAAGTCCAAGACCCGACTTCTGACTTGGGCTTTTTCCCTGAACTCAAACCAATGTCTCTTGGTTAATTTGGTGAGCAATCCAAACGAATTACCGGCTTCGCTGTGATGAATGATTTCCTCGACGACTACAAGGAGTTCATGCGGTGGCCGAGTATCAGAAATTACAGGCCCGTGTTCCAACACGAGCGCATGACATTCATGCACCTCGCGCCAGGTTGTTTCAATCAACTCCGAAAGCGACAGCCACACACGACGCGCTTCGTCACCGTCACGCCCGGCCTGAATCGCCTCCAATTGCCACGGTGCGCTGTCCCGCAAAAATTCAATTGTCTTTCTCGCCGTTTCGAGCATCCGGTCGAACTCCTTCAAATCTTTCGGCTCAAAGGTTGCGTTCCAAAGTTCTTCGCGAAAGTGAAGGTCACAAGCCGCGAGTGAATTCAGTTCTTCAACGACGCCTTGATAATCTTTGGGTGTCGGCAGCGCGCTCAATTCCGGCCTGAAACCGTTTAACTCACGCTCGTCGGCGGCAGAAATGCGCGCGTTCGTTTGGTAGAGCGCAACTACGTCTGCAAAGGAAACAGGCAAAGATTCGCCGAGCGTAACCGGGCTTGGAATCCAGTCATCCTTGCCAGTGCCATCTTTCACGCGCTTTGCCGCCTCGATTGGACGTGTTCCCTTGCCAGCAAAAACCACGTCGTGGATTTCATCTTGGCGTGCATCAAGGAATTTTTCCCGCGTGTCGCACAACGCTTTGAGAATCCGCTTTCGCTCATCGCGCGAACGCTGCGCGTCCCGCTCCAGAAGTCGGTCATCTTCTGAAAGTCGCAAATGAATCTTCCGCACGGAAGATTGAAGGTCTTCCTGACTTTGCTTGTCATTGTGAAGAACGCTGATGCAAAGCGGCTGAAGCGCTTCAACAACTTTTTGACGCAGAACGCGCAAAGCTTTCGGCGTGTGTGCGGTCACGAGAACGCGTTTGCCCTGCGCGAGCAAGTGACCAAGCAAGTTGGCGATAGTGTGAGTTTTTCCAGTGCCGGGCGGCCCTTGCACGAGCACGCAATCTCTGCGCGCGAGCTGCTTCGCGATTTCAAGCTGTTCCCGATTGGCTGGTTTGCTCAACAGAACATCCTCGTCTTCGTTTCCAAGACCCAGACCACCAGCATTTGATTCTGTCTGAATGGGCGTGCTTTCTGCCAAGCCGAGGATTTGTAAAAGTGCGGGCGAAAAACCATCAACACGGTTCGCGATGTCTTGCAATACCGCGTCGAAAATACTGCTTGGTCCTGTGCGGCGTTGGCGCATGAAGATGACAGGCTGCCGCTCGATAGTCGGGCTGCCCGCTTGTGCTTCGAGATCAAGTTGGTCACTGCCTTCACGCACCGCACCACGGCTGGGAAACAAACCTTGAATCAGGCGGAGCAAAAAACCATCCGTGTCATCCTCGCCAAGTGGTGCGAATTCTGTCTTCTTCAATTCATCGGCGCAGCGGGCAAGCTGTTGGGTGTTCACTTCTGGCAACACGCGCAGAAACTCCATGTAAAGTTCCGGCGGCTGCTCGCGTTTGCGAAAGACGAACTGCGGTTGTTTCTTTTCCGGGTAAAATTCCAATTCCAACTTTTGCAGCAAGACCGGATGACGAAACTTGCCAGCGGCGTCAGGACAACAAAGCAAGCCGTCACCAACCATCAGTTCAATCTTTTCACCTTCGCGTTCCAGAATCCCATACCACTCGTAAACAGTTTGGAACAGCGCCAGTGTTTGGCGTGCGGGCGTTTCTTTTTTGACCCACTGCTCGCGCTGCCGCTGCCAGTCTCTCAATAATGTGGGGCGCTGATAGTTGTCCTCGAATCGTTCGATGCATGTCTTGCCATCCGTGACGACATTCCGAGTCGCCTCGACTTCAACTGTGCCGCGATATTCCCGCCAACCCAGCTTGAGCCATTCGGACAGCGCCGCTGGCGGTGGTGGACAGGGCGTGGTTGCTGGTCGCGTCAGACGAAACGCCACATCGCTATCGTCAGTTTCATCGTCGGCGTTGCCAGTGTCGCGGAACAATTCAACGGATGGATGGGCAGGCAGGTCTTTGAGCCAAAGAGTGCGAGGCTGCTGATTGATGTCGCGAACCGGCGGATAGCGGAGGTCAGTGTATGCCTTGAGGAATTCAAAAAGCTTGGTCAACCGTTCGCGCGTGGCTTGCGTGTCGGGTTGTTTATTCATGGCCATATTGTGCCGACCAACGATTCAACTGACAAGCCGCGACAAATTGGAACAGGCCGGTTGTCAACCTGTGCGGAAATCGCACTGCCACGGCTTAATTCTGTGGGAAAATGTCGCCATGAATCATTTTAACCAAAGTTTGATGACTGACGGAGTGCGTTGTGAACGGCTGGTAGAAGATTGTGTAAAGATTACACAAAAGGCGGCTTTTCTTCGGCCATGCTGGTTGGCGGATGAAAAAATCATCGGTCGAGTGCATTTCGTGTATCACATACACCTCTGCGCGGAAAAATCCGGTTAAACTGCCAGACATGAATAAAACTGGATTCACTCGTGACTACCCAGGCAAGAATGCACTTCGTGTGCCTCGCACGCCATGCTCCGGTGGCTTCGGGTAAAATGGCCAAACGATGAATGAAAATCGGAAAAAAATTAGCGATTGTTCCAAAAACGAACAAATCCTTTTGGATAAAAGTTAAAATCGCGTTTTATGTTCACTGCCGTTCCACAGAAAAAACTGTTCGTTGCGAAGGTTGGCCAGCCGGGGCCAACCGATTGTGCAATGATTGAACAATCGGGCCGATGATTTCTGGCAGACTTTTACGCATGAAAAACATTACCGCCGATAAAACAGTCCGGGTGCCACAGTTTGTTTCTGATAGGCACAAGGCGATTGCGGAAACCTGATAGCGTTGCACCGTATGTTCACTGCCGTTGCGCATAAAAATCTGGCCGATGCCGAGAGCTACTTCGATGAGCATCTGGCGCAGAACGATTACTACGCCGCCGGTGAAATCCGTCCCGGCCAGTGGATCGGCGCGGGCGCGGAACGGCTGGGATTGAAAAACGTCGTCACCCGCGAACAATTTCAGGCGCTGTGTGAAAACCAAAATCCCGAAACCAGCGAACGACTGACGCAACGGCAACAAAAAGAAGACAAGCGGCGCGTGTTTTATGATTTCACCTGCTCGGCACCAAAATCGGTTTCCGTGCTGGCGATGACATTGGATGATGACCGGCTGGTGACGGCACACGAGGAAGCAACACGCATTGCGTTCCGCGAACTCGAAACCTTCGCCGCAACCCGAGTCCGCAAGCAGGGCAATCAACGAGACCGGACGACCGGCAATCTGGTCGCCGCCGCGTTCACGCACACGAGCAGTCGCGCGCTCGACCCGCAGTTGCACACGCATTTCACCGTGTTCAACGCCACGTTTGATGAAAGTGAACGGTGCTGGAAAGCCCTGCAAGCGGGCGGCATGTATGACGCCATCCGTTACGGGACGGCGGTTTATCGGAACGAACTGGCGAAGCGGGTTCGAGAGATTGGTTATCGAACCGTTCCGGCCAAACACGGTTTTGAAATCGAGGGTGTCAGCCCGGATGTCCTGAAACGATTTTCCAAGCGGTCGCAACAGCGTGACGCGGTGGTGAAGGAGTTGGAACAAAAGCTGGGACACAAATTGTCGAAT
>Ga0182011_10002157_pt1 | contig 16795 bp, 18 predicted proteins | sample 711E1DmetaG_FD_120481 | JGI IMG/M metagenome (GOLD analysis project Ga0182011, IMG submission 120481) | Permafrost microbial communities from Stordalen Mire, Sweden - 711E1D metaG | ecosystem: Environmental > Terrestrial > Soil > Wetlands > Permafrost | place: Sweden: Stordalen | collected... | reverse complement strand
GGGGTCGTAATTGTGGACAACATAGAGGCACAACCTCAGGAGACTGTTCTGGACTACGCCCTGGCGCTGGACTACTTCACCTGGACCTATCTGGAGGACGAGGTCAAGTACAGGCTGCTTTGTGAAGAGTCCTTCTCCCTGGCCAGGCAGTTCAGCTGGAAAGAGCCCGTCATGGAATATTATAAAAATCTTGTAGTTTGAATCGGATTCAGGAGCAATTTGTCAATGCGAATCGCCTATCTTAGCACGGAGTATCCTCCCCTTATCTACGGAGGCCTGGGTGTCTATGTGGATAACATCTCCCGCAATCTAGCAAGCCTTGGCCAGAAGATCTCAGTCTTTTCCTGGGGTCTTGAGGCTCTGCCCGGCCGGGAGAATTTCGGGGGCGTGGAGGTATTCCGGGAGTCTCCCGAAGCAATGAAAGACTGTATGGAGATATTCCTTTCACCCGAGACTCTGGCCTGGGGAGAGGGTCTCAAATATCTGCTCGATCTTTTCAGCTACAACCAGCTTTCTCTCTCAGATCTCATGCGGGAGGGACCGTTCCATCTCGTCGTCGCCCACGACTGGCTCGGTCTGCCTGGGGGAATGGCTGCCAGGAGAAAAGGCATCCCACTGATCTATCATGTGCATGGCTTAGAAGGGGGCCGCTCGGAGAGGCCCAATCCAGAACTGGTAGCTCTGGAGCGCAAAGGCGCCGATGTTGCGGATCTTGTTATCACCGTATCTGAAGCCATGAAAAGAGAGGTTGTCTCGCTGGGCGTCCCGGCGGAAAAAGTAAGGGTCTGCTACCATGGTGTAGATACCGAATTCTTTGATCCCGAGAGTGTCGATCCCGGCGCATTGGAAACACTGCGAAAGAAGTACGGCTATGCAAAGGACGACATCATCGTCCTATTCGTAGGACGCCTGGAGCCGGTAAAAGGCGTCAGGGAGCTGTTTTCTGCGATGCCGCATGTTCTGGCGGAGCACGCGCGGGTGAAGCTGCTGGTAGTGGGCAAAGGCAGCCTGGAGACCTGGGCCCGGGGAGAATTGCCTAAACAGAGCAACATAAGACTGGTGACGGACTTTCTCGATGATGAGGAGAAAAGGCTCCACTACGCTTTATCGGATTTGTGCGTATTTCCCAGCCTCTATGAGCCTTTTGGTATCGTGGCTCTGGAGGCTGCAGCCATGGGCAAACCCTGTGTGGTGGGCGCTGCCGGAACCAGCGGCCTGGCTGAGATTGTGCAAAATCCGGCAACAGAAAGACCTACGGGCGTTCACGTTAACGCTCGGGACCCTAAGGATTTGGCCTGGGGCATCAACCTCGCACTGGCTGATATTGAGAGGCTGAAGACCTGGGGAAGGAATGCCAGGGATCGGACGATAACGGAATTCAGCTGGCAGAAAGCTGCCGAGAAGACGCTGGAGATTTATGAAGAATTGGCCTGAACTGTCCGAGGAGTCGACGAAATGCCGGAGCTGAGACGCCATTATTTCCTGGAGGAGTACTGCATAATTGCCTCCGAGAGGAGTAAGAGACCGTCAGATTTTCCTGTGGCAAGAGCAGTCCCTGGAGACGAAAAAACATGTCCTTTCTGTCCGGAAAACGAGGAGATGACTCCGCCAAGCGTTGCGGTCTATACGGATAAAGGCGTCCTTTCCGAGTATCTTGGAAGTGGCCAGGGCTGGCAATTGAGAGTCTTTCCCAATGTTTTCGCTGCCATGGTATCCAACCCAATGCCGCCCACGGCCGAATGGATAGCTCTGCCTGGGCACGGCCACCATGAAGTGATTGTGGATTCACCTCTGCACAGGGAAAACCCTGCGGATTTCAGTTTGGACCATATGGAGCGGCTCCTCCTGGTTTACAGGGATCGCTATCTCCACTACAGCAACTTAGACGAGGTAAAATACATATCCATCTTCAAGAATTGGGGCAAGGAAGCAGGAGCATCGTTATCACATAGCCATTCTCAGATTATCACCCTTCCCATACTGCCGCCGCTGATGAAGAGGGAGCAGGAAGCCATCTTGCAATCTTCATTCTGCCCGTTCTGCAATATCGTGGAGCGAGAGAGAACGTCATCCCGTCTCATCGCCGAGGATGAGCATTGGCTCCTCATCGCACCCTTCTACTCTCTTGCGCCTTATGAGACCTGGATTCTCCCTAAGCGGCATCTGAGCAACCTGGCGGAGATCAAGGAGCTTGAACGCAAAAGTCTGGCCGTTCTTATAAAAAATGTCCTGGGCAGCTTGCGGTCCCTATTGGACGATCCGCCTTATAATTTGATGATATTCCAGCAACCCGCGGGCTACCACTTTAACATCAGAATTCAGCCTGCCGTCTCGAAGATTGCGGGATTCGAGAGAAGCACAGGTATATACATCAACTCCGTTCCGCCAGAGCAAGCGGCAGCGGAGCTTTCGGAACTATACAAGAGCACCATATCGCCGAAAGGTTAATCAATTATCCGCTCTCATAGTATCACAAATTGTTATTTCAAGCTAAATGACTTTCATAAAGCGTGGGCGAGACGATATATAAAAAGCGCTAAAATCCTTATACAGGCTACAATTGCAGCGTCAAACGATCAACAACTATTGCTGAAGGCATAATAAGTACGGTGAATAGATGCGAATTGCAATGCTCTCCTGGGAGAGCTTATACTCAATAAAAGTAGGTGGCGTGGCTCCCCACGTCTCAGAGATCTCCGAAGCTCTGGCCCGAAGGGGTCACGAAGTTCACATTTTTACTCGCAGGGGCGATTATGAGTCCTACGACAAGATCAACGGGGTACACTACCAGAGATCAGATGTGGATAGCTCTGGGGACGTCCTCACTCAGATGAATCGAATGTGCGATGCTCTATACGATCGTTTCAATGCGGTGCAAAAAATCTTCGGCAACTTCGATGTAGTGCACGGGCACGATTGGCATCCAGTGTTGGCTCTAACCCGCATAAAACAGGACTACCGACTGCCTTTTCTCTTAACTATGCACAGCACGGAATGGGGGCGAAATGGAAACAACTTTGGATACGGCATATCACAGGAGATCTCCCACCGAGAGTGGCTGGGCTGCTTTGAGGCCTCGAAAGTGATTGTGACTACAAGAAGGATGCAAGATGAGCTTCTATGGATATACAATCTGCCTCCAGACAAGACCTCAATCATACCCAACGGCATTACGCTCGGGAAGATGAAGCGGGGCGTCGATGCAGGCCGGGTCAAGGAGAGGTATGGCTTTCATCCACTGGCGCCGATGGTGCTCTTCTGCGGCAGGATGAGCATTCAGAAGGGGCCTGACCTCCTGGTGGAAGCCGTACCTCGTATTTTGGCGAACAGATCAGATGTCTGTTTCATCTTTATGGGCGAGGGTGGGATGAGAGCGGATTGCGAGCGCAGAGCTCGCGAGCTTGGCGTCGAGAGATCCTGCAGATTCCTCGGGTACACCTCCAGTGCAGAGAAACAGGAGCTTGTGAATGCATGCGACCTCATGTGCGTTCCAAGCCGCAACGAACCTTTTGGAGTGGTCGTCCTGGAGGCATGGGACGCCTGCAAACCTGTTGTGGCGACGGAGGCCGTGAGCATCATCAAGAACTTCGAGGACGGGCTCCTGGCCTATGTGCAACCGGAGTCCATCGCCTGGTGCATAAACCGGCTGATAAGCAACCCCACTGAGATGAAAGAGCTGGCCCGGGCTGGATGCAGCAGGATTGATAGCGAGTTCAGCTGGGATATCATAGCCAAGAGGACGGAAGATGTCTATGAGCAGGCCCTGGAGCAGAGCCTATGACATCATCTCTTCCTCTTTTCGTGTCTGTGACTCAAAGGCAGAAGTCCTATATTTCCGGTTCCAACCGAAAGGTTCATGAAGGGTTAACACAAGGGGCTCTTGGCGCCTCGATAGCTTAGCCCGGTATAGCGCGTCCTTGGTAAGGACGAGGTCGCGGGTTCGAATCCCGTCCGAGGCTTAATTTCTAACTTTTTTCGTCGAGAATTGGTCTCTGACGAATGCATAATAATCAAGAACTGTCGTGTGATTGCTGTGTAAATTCTATTATGCTATTTTTGCGCCTCTGCCCAGGCTCTCAGCACTTCCGCCACCGACCAGGCCTGGGCAATGCAGCCGCCCGGACGTTGCGGCTGGTCGCCGTCAAAGATCTCGGGAATGGTGTTTATTCCGCCAGCGTTCAAATCCAGCAGATGCCCTAAGATCTCCTCTGCCTTCAGGCGAGTCTCCTCAGATCTGCCGTTCGCCGAGAGATAGGCATCGATGTATGGTCCCAGGAGCCAGGGCCAGACCGAGCCCTGGTGATAAGCTCCATCCCTCTGGCGAGGATCTCCCTCATATCTGCCCACATAACGCGGATCGCGTGGTGAAAGGGTTCTCAGGCCGTAGGGTGTAAGGAGATCTCTTGTTACCACCTCAAGAATGCTCTTTCTCCTGGTCAATGATAGCAGATCGGGAACTGTGGTCGCTATGATCTGATTGGGCCTAATCGACGCATCCTCCGGGTCTATAACATCATAGAGGCATCCCGTCTCGCTGTTCCAAAATCTGTTGTAGCTTTGCAGAACAATCTCTTTACGTTCTGAAAAACCTGGACCCCCGGGGGCTTCCAGGGCTTCTGCCAGAGTCTCCATCCTGTCCAATGCATAGTACCAGAGGGCATTTATCTCGCAACACTTCCCGGCCCGGGGTGTAACCGGCCGCCCGTCCACCCTCGCATCCATCCAGGTTAGAGCCGGGCCCGACGTTATGAGTCCATCCTCGTCCCCTCCAAAGTCCTTTCCCGGCTGAGAGTAGCGGTTCACAACTTCCAGCAACCTTGGCCAGAGCCGTCGCACGAACTCCAGATCGCCGGAATAATGGTAATAACTCCATACGGCCCGGATGAACCAGAGGGAAGCGTCCACGGTGTTGTAAGATCGGGCGCCAAGGTCGTTGGGCAGCATTCCGTCGATCATTGCCCCGGCAAAGGATTTCAGGACCAACCTGGCCTCTCTAAAGCGGCCTGTGGTCAGAAGAAGACCCGGCAGCGCAATCATGGCATCCCGTCCCCAATCGTCAAACCAGTGATATCCGGCAATGAGGCTCAATGAATTGCCTCTCTTGACCAGAAAGGCGTCCGCGGCTCTTGCCAATTCCGGAACTGGTGCCACAAGGGCCTTTAGACGCGTCTCTTCCTTCTTCTTCTCTGCACCCCAGTCTGCCATAGAAGTCCTCTCGGTGGAGGCAACGATGGCAAAGTTAGTATCCCCGGAAAGTTCCAGGGAGAAGTAGCCTGGTGAAAAGAGGTTCTCCCGGCCGGCCAAACCACGGCGCTGCTCTTCCTCGTACTCAAAGTTATAATAAATCGTCTCCTGAGGCACATAGCAGGCCCTGTCCGAGAAAAGGGTCAACCTGGTGCTCGATTGGAGGACCGTTCCATCGATTCCTGCATCTTGATGGATCTCGGGCAGCTCTGAGGCGGCATGAAAGTTGCGGCTGTGAACCAGTGGGAAGACCCTCATCGTTCCCTGGCCGCTATGTATTTTGTAGCTGATGATGGTGGTATTCTCTCCATTGATCATGGAAATGGTCTTCTCGATGCTGGTTTTTCCGACCTGATAACGGAATCTGGGAATCGGATCGATCCAAAACTCCTGCAGATATCGAAATCCTTGGGGATGGACCACGCCGGGATATTTGTGGTTGGCGAGCTTCTGGCCATTGATCTCCTCGTCAAGAGATGAGAGCAAAAGCCTGCGGTTCCCGGGAGGGGTCAGGGCCGCCACGAGAAGACCGTGATAGGCACGGGTGTTGCAGCCAATGGCAGTGGCTCCGGCGTAGCCACCCAGACCGTTAGTCACCAGCCACTCTCGGCTAGTTCCCTGTTCGTAGCTCTCCGGCCTAAAGTGGGCCGCCGTCGGCATCATCTTCTCTCCGAGAGTGTGGCGTCCATGGCCTTTAGTAGGCTCTTTCGCAGTCTTTCGCCCCTCTGAGATTGCAGCTTGGTCATCTTTTCCGCCAGGAATTCGTCTCCCAGGCTCGTCCTGGCCCAGGATGCATAATCACCTTCACAATTATGATATTCCAGCGAGGCCAGTGGTAGGGTGCCCAAGATCTCTTGCATCCCGGCCAGGGTCCAGGCTTCCTCCCCAGTGAACTCATCGATCCCTGTGGCAAAGAGGAAGGGTGAATCGGCCAGATGGGTTTTCTGCTTGAGCCGATAGTGCAGATCGCATAAAACGCTGAAGAAGGTGACCGAAGCGTCATATGGGCTGCCGTACGGGCTGAAGTAGCTGTGCACCTCGCCAGGACCTCCCCCATGAGTGAAAATGTAATAAAGATGATCGGAGAGGCCGAGAATCCTCCAAATCTCCAGAAGATCATTATCGCCACTCTCCTTAGCCGGAGCTTCCAGCCCCTTTTGGTATATGAAACAGGCCTGTTGCAGGGCATTGCCCAGCCAGCAGCTCGTATCTCTCTCCACGTCCGCCCAGGAGACGTATCTTGGCACGGAAAGCTCTCTTTCGGGCCTTACATCCCTGGCAATCTCGCACGGTTTGGCGAATTCGAGATTATTATATCTGAGCACCTGATCCGGCAGACAGCGGAGAAACTCGAAGATGCCTGTCTCCTTCCACTGGTGCTCTCCGAAGGTCTCGTAGTCACAGAAGATGTTTATGCACTTGCCTGGTGTTGAGGCCAGCCAGCGAGCATATTTGTCTGCGGTGAGGGGGTACTCTTCCCAGCCATGAGAAGAGAAGCGAAAGCCGACATCGTCCGTGAGCTGATAATTTCGCAGCAGCAAGGAGAGGCTGGTTTCCGGGGGCCTGTAAACGAAGTTTGGATTCTCGATCACTCCCTCAGCGAATATGGCCCTGTATCCCATGGATTCGACCATTCGCGCAATCTCTTCGCTGTAGATCAGTTCGGTATTCTCGAAAGTGGTCGGCTTCACTCCAAAAATATCCCAGACCTGCTCCTTATGCATCTTAACCTGCTCGTAGAACTCCCTATGGTCCTCGTAGAGGCTGGCCAGCGAGTGATAGTAGGTCTGCTCCATCACCTCAACCTGGCCCGTCTCCACCAGCTCGACGAACGAGTCCAAGACCTCCGGCCGGTATTTTCGGCACTGTTCCAGGAATATGCCGGAAAAGCTGTATGCGACCTTGAAAGGCCTATCCGATCCCACATGCTTCTGGATGCTCTCCAGGATCACCTTATTGGCCGGCAAATAGCATTTATCGGAAATGCGCTCGAAGATCCTTCTATTCTCGGAATCATCGAAATAGAACTTCCTCAAATCGGGAACGACCTGCCTATGCAGCGATCTATCCCAGAAGAAGTTTTTGTTCAGCCTGATGGGCTGGTGGACCTCGAAGCAGAGGGAAACAAAGGTCATGTCTTATTATCCGGCTACAAAATATTTACATCCTTCGCATTTGTTCCCATTTAGATATCCAATCTTGATTTGTCCGGCTCTGAATGTGGGGCTGCATAATTTCGGAGCGAAAGGCAGAACAATATATAATTTTTTGACTTTTCTAGTCTGACTTAAATACATCTATCGATTTAATATTTAATTCTCTTTTCATCATAATAGCAGAAACTATAAATAGCACTATGACACAAACTGTTGGCTTCCAGTGGGGGAATTTGAATAGTAATTGGATTGACAATGATCAAGGTAAGGTCTGACAAGGAAAGATCGGTTTATGCCGATCTAAAGAAAAGGCCAGAAGTAAGAGACGTCTATCGTCTCTTTGGTGAATATGACTTCTTCCTGGTTATGCAGGCAGATGGTGAAAAAAGGTTAGGTCAAATGATGAGCCAGATCAAAGAAGGAGAGAACGTTATCAAGACCGGCCCGGTACTTTTAACCGTAGTAGATAGTGATTTCGAGAAAATCACTGAGGCGAATTCAGTCACTCTCGTTGGCTGAATTCAATAAACCTTCTGCCTCCTCCAGGCAAGCCGGGGCCGGCTCGACCAGAGGCGCGAACTTTGTGCCGTAGTAGATAATGCCTCTATCGCCCTCTTTTCCCAGGATGCGAAAGACAGGACGAACGCGCATACCTATCTTTACCTCCTCTGAACAGGAGATGATCTGGCCTGTGATCTTGGGTCCCTCATCCAGTTGGATGATGGCGAGATTGTAGGGCGTAAGCCGCTCGAACTCTTCTGTAGCATTATAAATGGTGGTATATGTGACGATGGTTCCCGTCCCCTTGAAGGTATATTCCTCTAGATGCGCTCCGCGGCGGCAATTGGGGCAGAGGTTGCGAGGAGGAAAGAAGTATTCATTGCAGCTGTTGCAGTGCGTTCCCAAGAGGTTGTACCTCTGAGGTATGCTTCTCCAGAATCTAGGCGCTTGCGTTGTCATCTTCACCTCGTAAATATGTGAACCAGGGCCGTTCCGCCCGAACCGCCCACATTGTGAGCAAGTCCTACTTCCACCTCATCGACCTGACGCTTTCCGGCTTCACCCCTCAGTTGCAGAGCGATCTCGTAGGCCTGTTTTATTCCTGTGGCCCCGACGGGATGACCGCAGGCCTTCAGCCCTCCGGAGGTGTTGATGGGAATGGTGCCTCCCAAGGCCGTCAGCCCTTCTTCGGTGGCCTTTCCGCCCTGGCCTTTCTCGACAAATCCCAGGTCTTCAATGGCCAGGATCTCAGCGATAGTGAAGCAGTCATGCACTTCCGCCACATCCACCTGACGCGGCTCTATTCCTGCCTGGCGGAAGGCGGCTCGGCCGGCATGGACGGTGGCGTCGAGTGTGGTCAGATCGCGGCGATCATGCAGAGCCAGCGTGTCGCTTGCCTGACCGCTGCCCACTATTTTGATGGGCGTATCCGAAAACCGCCTGGCTATATCCGTTGGCGCTAGCACGACCGCCGCCGCGCCATCTGATATCGGCGAGCAGTCCAGGACGTGCAATGGATCCGCAACCATTGGCGATTTATTCACGTCTTCGATAGATATCTCCATATGATACTGCGCTATCGGATTCATGCAGGCATGATGGTGATTTTTCACAGCTACCTGGGCCATCTGATCGTGCGTGGTCCCATAGCGACGCATATGCAGCTTGGCCATCATGGCGTAAAGCGCAGGGAAAGTCGCGCCAAAGAAGCATTCCCACTCGCGGTCGGCAGCGGCAGCAAGCGCGTCAGCGGCAGTGCCGGAGGAGACATCGGTCATCTTCTCGACGCCTGCAGCGATTACGATATCGCTATAGCCGCTGGCAACAGACAGGATACCTTGACGGAGTGCAAGCCCTCCTGAGGCGCAGGCAGCCTCTACACGAGTGGAAGGAATGTGCAGGCGTGACAGGCCGGCGCAGTCTGCGATAAGCGCCCCGATATGTTCCTGCTCTATGAATCTGCCGCCGCTCATATTGCCCACATAGAGAGCGTCGATCTGCTCACCTACGATCTCGGCATCCTCAATGGCCAGGACTCCAGCTTCCGCGATCATGTCGCGCAAAGAGACATCCCATCGCTCTCCGAACTTGGTGCAACCGACACCAATAATGGATACAGACCTCATATTCTCAGCTTGCCCTTGTGTTTGGCGTACATGGCATAATCAAGATACTTCGCATTGCCGATAAAGTCGCGAACGCTGGGTGCATTGCAGCGAATGTCATCTATCTTGTCCAGCACTCTGATGCTGAAGGCATCGCTCCCGGCACCCGAACCAAAGCTGGTCACGAAGATTCTCTCCCCGGGGCGGGCGATGTCCAGAGTGGCAGCAAGTCCGATGAGGCAGGATGCCGAGTAGGTGTTTCCAATCATGGGCACTATCAATCCCGGCTCAATTTGCTTCTTGCTGAAGCCCAGTATCTTGGCTACGCGTACGGGAAATTTGCCATTGGGCTGGTGGAAGACGGCATAATCGTAATCTTTAGGCTCAGTTCCCATGCGTTCCATCAGCCCCTTCGCGGCGCTCGTTACATGCTTGAAATAGGCCGGCTCGCCGGTGAATCTTCCGCCATGCTCCGGATAAGGCATGCCCTCACGCCTCCAGAAATCAGGTGTGTCCGTAGTAAAAGAATAAAAGTCCTCAATCTCTGCGGCAAGATCCTTGCTGCCTATTAGATACGCAGCCCCACCTGCTGCAGCGGTGTATTCCAGCATATCTCCCGGCGCTCCCTGGCTCACATCCGATCCAATGGCCAGACCCAGGTCGATCAAATTGGAGGTCACGAGGCCCAGACATGCCTGGATGGCGGCGGTTCCAGCCTTGCAGGCAAACTCGAAGTCTGCTGCCGTGTAAGAGGATGACGTGCATACTGCCTGGCCGACGATCGTGCCCGTGGGCTTCACGGCATATGGATGGCTCTCCGAGCCGGCATAAATGGCGCCGATCCGTTTCGGATCTACCTCAGCCCGCTTAATTGCATTGCGTGCTGCCTCCACGGCAATGGTTACTGCATCCTCATCGAGATCCGGAACGGATTTCTCGAAGACGCGAAGCCCCTCCGAGATATCGTCTCCATCTCCCCAAACCCTGGCGATCTCGTCCACACGTATCCTGAATCGCGGGATATAGACCCCATAACTGACAATACCTGAGACCAAGAGGATTCACCCTTTGCTCAACGCACTGGTGATTTCGTCAATAGAAAAATGTGTCGTCAAAAGAGGAATGTTTTCGACCTCTGCGATCCTTACAGCTACCGGATCTACATCGGCCGGCATGAGTCCCTGCAAGACCACAGCACCGGGCTTGAGGTTGCTGACTCTCACGGCCACCATGGGCGATTTGCCGGACCGGACGCCTGTAAATATCAGGGCTCGAGCCGTGCTTCGACCATAGATCTTCTGGAACTGGTCGGGAAGCATTTCCACGATGGCTTTCATGCTATCTATTACCGTGTACCCCCATATGGTGATATCCGTCCGGCCGTAGATTACTTGAGCTTCCAGTTTCCTGGCGATGTCAGCTAGGGGGAGTGGATCCTGATACTCGCAGACGCTGCATATGGAATCAAGACCTAAGATGTCGCCCCACATGTTCTCGTAAGCGCGTAGAACATTGCAGCCGCGACTCTCATCCACTCTAAGCAGCGCATCTATGATCTTGCTCACGATCATTATGCCTGGTGACTTCCTCCTGCCGCTCTCATAATCGGAGATCACGGAAGGAGATATGCCCAGGTGATTGGAGAGGTCGGTCTGGGTTATGCCGAAGTTGCGCCGCCACTTCCGCAAGGTGTCGCCTGGACTCTGGGACAGGGTGATCTCTCCTGCGATCTTCTCAGCCAATAGTCCTCGTGCGTTGGAGATCTCCCCACCTGATTTCATAAAACAACAACTGGTTAAACTAGGATATAAACGTAGCGAAAATAATTCGGCATTTAACGAAATGATGGCAGAATGAAAATAGTGCGTCGACCGGGATTCGAACCCGGGTTGTAGGCTTGCTTCGCAGAATCGATCTTCTGCCTGGAAGGCCCAAGTCATAACCACTAGACCATCGACGCCCGGCCTCTTAGTCTCACAGGTTGAACTTAACTGTTTCGATCCAAATTCTCTGAACTATTTGATATCCGGCTGATAGACTACGATTTGATATTCATTAGATAATTTGATATATGGGCGAGACCGCGAAGAGCAATCTGAGTAAGAATAATGAATGTCCTGATTGTCGCCTTCTGGCTGATGCTGCCCGCCTATATCCCCAACAACTGCGCAGCGCTCTTCGGCGGAGGCATGCCTTTGGACATGGGCCAGACCTTTCAGGATGGGCAGAGAACCCTTGGCGACGGCAAAACTTTTCGAGGAACAATCGCCGGGACCGTATGCGGCATTCTGATGGGGCTCCTGCAAAACCAGATCGCTCCGACCATAGGCCTGCCGTCCTTTGGCATTGGATATGAGCAACTTCCTATTCTTCTGGCCCTCGCCCTGGGTGCGATGCTGGGAGATATTGTGGCTGCCTTCTTCAAGCGCCGCCTGGGTCTTAAGCGCGGCGCGCCTCTTTTTGTGATTGACCAGATCGACTTCGTCATGGGCGCCTGGCTCTTCACCATAATCATCGCTCCTCACTGGTTCTGGCAGAACTTTACGCCTTCCATAATCCTGATCGTGTTGATAATGACTCCTATCCTGCACCGTGCAACCAACATCATCGGCTACAAGATGGGTGCGAAGAGAGAGCCCTGGTAGAAGCCTATAGGGCTTGCCGCCATAGAAATTTTGGACATGCCGGCATCGCGAAAGCTTTATAAGTTCAGGTAATTGATACCAAGAGCGTCATAGCCAATTTTATAGTGTAAAACTATGAAATTGGTGAAATGAAAAGGAGGAGGAATAAATGGACGCATTTGGCATGGGGCTCGTAGCTGCTATGGGTGCCCTTGCGACAGTTGCGGGTGCATCTGAGGATATCGACTCGGATATAGGTTCTCAAAGCAACCCCAATTCGCAAGTTCAACTGGCTGCCCAGGTAGGAAATCCCCACCGGATTTATAATAAGGCCATTGCAGGCGAGCCGCCATCGAACGCTTTGTGGTGCGCAACCGCATGCATCATGGCTTACGTGCTTATCGAAGGCTTTCATATGCCTTTGCTCTTCGCAACAGTCGCTGGTGCTTCATTAGCTGCTCTATTCGACGGAGTAATGGCTACCAGTGCCTACTTCGGAAGGTCCGCAAGCCAGTCCAGGTTCAATCAGTGGATCTACCTGGATATCGTAAGATACACCACGCCGTCTATTATGGCGCATGTGTGGATAACATCGTTCTGTGTAACCCTGATCGCAGTTATTCAGGTTTACGTACTTACGCCTCATCATCCCTTCCCGATTCCCGTCATTGGCCTCATTTGGGGCATAACCATCGGAGCTATCGGGTCGTCTGTGGGTGATATTCACTACGGTGGTGAACGTGAGTTCCAGTGGAGGCTTTTCGGACAGGGCCTCAACACCATGCTCTCCGGACAGATCGTCAGGAAAGCAGAAGCCGGCTTGAGAAACTCTATTGATAATGCCTGGTTCTGCGCCAAGTTCGGCGGTCCATGCACTGGCCTTGGCTTCGGCCTGACTGTGTTCTGCGATAACTGGAGAACAACCGTATTCGACCCCGTTACCCAGGCACCGTATGCAATCGCGATGGGAGTCATATTTGTCATTCTTATGAACGTCTACAACCTCTATATGGAGATCTCCGCGAGGAAGAAGTACGGGCCATATCCGGGCTATAAGGGGGACATTGCAGCATGAGCATGACCTTTGATATTAATACGCTCGTTTATATGCTGGAGATCATAGTTGGAAGTCTCCTGGTGAGCGTGGGTGTACACTTTGTACCTGTCGGCGGCGCACCAGCAGCAATGGCGCAGGCTACAGGTATCGGTACTGGTACAGTTACCCTGGCAGCAGGCTCGGGATTGACGGGATTACTCTCTGCCGGCCTCATGATGTCCGTCACTGATAACATCTGGCCAATTCTGGCTACCGGCGCGGTAGGCTCCATGATCATGATGGACGCCACGATGCTGACTGGTGACTTCATCTACTCCTATGCCGTCGGCTGTCCTTATGCCTCGGCTAAGGTTAACTACGACCCCATCACCATGTTCCCCCAGCCGCCCTATGTGGCCCCGGGTACAGTCGGTCAGGGCATCCCCACGGTCTGCTTCGTGAGCGGCACCCTTGGAGCCTTGCTCGGTGGAGTCGGTGGAGCTATGATTTATTATCCGTGTATGCAGATCAGCGGCAACCCGGCACAGAGCGCTATCTTCGCGTTGGGCATATTCTTCGTGCAGTCTGTGATTCCTTCCTGGAACATCCAGGGAACTATCGAAGGATTCCACGACCCCAAGTTCAAGAAGTGGCCACTGGCCTTTAAGGCAAGCCTGATTGCAGGAATACTCTTGGCCATCATGACTGTATTGATTCAGCCATTGGGAGGCGCATAGATATGGATCAGCTTAAAGGATTCACCTTCACCCCCCAGCAACTGAGGATGTACGGTATAATCGGGTCAGTTGTAGGAATATACCTGACTGTAGGCCTAAATGTTCTGACCGGGACGAAACTATTCTCCTTTGTCGGATCAATTGCGGCCCTATTCGCAGTGCTATGGGGCGCGAACGCCATTCGTAGAATCTGTTCCTACGGTCTCGGTACAGGAGTTCCCGCCATGGGAATGCTGTGCACGGGAATGGGATGTGTAGCCGCCGTATTCGGTCTGAACATCGCTGGGCGATTCGGTCTTGAATGGGCAGGAGTCATCATTACCCTGATTTACGCAGCGATCTTCGGATATGTCACAGGTGTACTCTGTAACAAGGTAATGAAGTTCAACATCCCCATCATGGAAGAAGGATTGACGGACGGTGCCGCTGCATGCACCATGGCCATATTGGCCTGGAGCGTTACCATCTCTGGATCTCTATCGTATAATACGATTATTGCGGACGTATACAACACAGGCTTCCTGGCACTCATCTTCATCCTGGGCGGCATGGCCTTATTCCATCCATTCAACGCCAATCTGGGCCCCGATGAGAAGCAGGACCGTACCCTCATAGATGGTATGATGGTCGGTGGACTGGCAATGATCGGAGTAGGCATATGCTCCTTAGTGACGTTGGGACTGGCCCCGGCAATGCTGACGATAGTAGTGGGCTTTGCAATCTGGTACTACTTCTACATCTGGTACTTCAGACTGACAACGAGAGATGCTGCCGCAGTGGTAGGAACAGGGCTTTTGCCACCAAGCGCGCTATAGGAGGTCTAGAAAATGGGAGTTGTTAGAGTATCACCCGAATTGGGTCTTTTATTTGATCCGATCAAGGGAACAATCTCGACGGAAAGGGAGGATCTCATACAGTATGCACTCGATCCCCTCTTCCCCAAGATTGATAGACTGGACAGGATAGCGCAGGATATGATGAACCAACTGGTGCCCGATAATGAGCTCATGGAGTCTTACGCCAACAGGGCCAAATGCTCCTACATCGGCGGTCTCTACACCAACGTTTGGATGGGCTTAATCATCGGCCTCGTTGTAGCCTTTGTCATCCTGATCAGCTCTCTGTTCGCTACCCCGGCGGGCATAGCGATTGTAAGAGCTGCTGTGACGCGTCCGGGAGGTATGTAAAATGGTACTGAAGAAGAAGCCTACCGATCCATGGCCGCTGATCACTGGCGAGTATCATGCAGGAAACCCGGAGAATCCGGTGGCAGTATGCACCTGTGGATCGCATCTCAAGGCTGATGAGCTGCTGGCGGCAGGAGCATGCCTGGTCGGTCCCTGTAAGACCGAGAACATCGGCATCGAGAAGATGACCGCCAATATGGTCTCCAACCCCAACATCAGATACTTACTTCTATGCGGAATGGAGGTCAAGGGACACATCACCGGCCAGTGCACAGAAGCGTTCCTCACAGGTGGGGTAGATAAAGAAGGAAAGATTGTAGGCTCTACGGGCGCCATCCCCTTCATTCAGAATCTGACGGAGGAGTCCATAGTAAGAGTCATGCAACAGGTCCAGCCCATCAATATGATGAACGTCGAGGACATGGGTGCCATCAAGGCCAAGATTCAGGAGCTTGTCTCCAAGGATCCGGGCGCCTTAGATGTCGAGCCCATGAGAATCGAGATCAGAGCCCCTGGAGAAGAAGAGGTGGCCCATGGGCCAAGGCCGCAGGCGGCTGAGGTTGTGGAGATCAGAGGCAGGATCAGAGTGCAGGATTACGCAGTGACTGTCAATGGTCTTCTCAATAAGCTCCAAGCGGGCATCTATGCAGGAAAGATGGAGGGCATAGCCCTGGGAATCACCATCGTCCTGATCCTCTTCGGCTTGATCTTGAGGATAGCACCCAAAGGAGGTGTGTAGAATGGCAGAAGAGAAAGAAGTTGTCTACGGCCAGGGATTTCCCGAGGTCGTCCTGGTCCAAGAAGGCTATTTCGATGACCTGGTAGAGGACATCAAGTATAAAGGCCAGCTCCTGGCCAGGGAGACGAAACTGAGTTCAGGCGTTCTCTCTACGGTTTCGATGGGATTCTTCACCGGGTTCATCATCGCACTCTTGATGATGATCGGGCCGTTCTTCATATTTAAAGGGGGGCTGTGAGCTATGACAAACGAAGGAAAGCAGGCGGTGCCCGTCGCAATCGTCGATCAGGAACAGTTCAACCAGCTGATGACCAGACTGGATAAGATCGATGAGAAGATTGAGTTCTACTCAGGTGAGAAGTTCCTCCGAGCAGGAAAATCTATCGGCAGGGATCTCGGCACCGCTTATGGGCTATGCGCTGGATTAATCATGATATTGGCATATGTACTGTTCATGTATGCCGGCCACTGGGTGAGGATGATTTGAATGTTTAAGTTTGATAGGAAGCAAGAAGTCTTCGAATTCGGCAAGTTCAAGGTTGGGGGCCAGCCTGGAGAGTACCCCACATGCTGCATAGGCACCATGTTCTATGCCAGGCATAAGATTGTCTCCGATGCGGAGCACGGAGTCTTTGATACGGCTGCAGCCGAGAGACTCTGGAATGCACAGGTTGAGATGAGCGACATCACTGGCAACTCCTGTATGAACCAGATCGTCGCTGAGAGCAACGAGGCCATGAAGAAGGAGATCGACTGGTTCGTAGGTCTTTCGGACTATCCGTTCCTCATCGACTCCTCTGCACCAGAGGTGCGCGCCTTCGGCGTTAAGTACGCTTCTGAGATTGGCGTGGCCAACAGGGCCGTCCATAACTCCATCAACGCCTCCATCACACCGGAAGAGTTGAAGGCCGTCAAGGAAAGCGACCTCGATGCCGCCATCGTCCTGGCATTCAACGCCATGGAGAAG